>ODAK010004722.1_pt1 | contig 13944 bp, 5 predicted proteins | sample 1539591 | NCBI WGS metagenome assembly ODAK01 (sample SAMEA3539303, study PRJEB22396) | soil metagenome | biome: tundra; feature: field; material: soil | place: USA | collected 2010-05 | depth 0.15 m | reverse complement strand
CAGCGTGCCGCCCGGCCGCACCGATCCGGGCCCGGATCCCAGGAGTACAGGTCTTCCCGGTGCCAGCTGATCCGCCCCGCGATCTCGACCGGTTCCCGGTCAACGCTGCGGGCAAGGTGGACCGGCACGCGCTGCCCGCCGCAGACATCGACCGGCCGAACGCTGACCGGCACAGTGAGCTGCCGTCGGGTGAGGTCGAGACGCAGATCGCTGACGTCTGGCGGCGGCTACTTGGTCTGTCCGCGGTCGCCGCGACCGGCAACTTCTTCCTGCTCGGCGGTCATTCGCTGATCGCTACCACGATGATCAACCAGATCAATGACGCGTTCTGCGTAGACCTGTCCATCCGCGACGCCTTCGAGCATCCCGTGCTGCGCGACATCGCCGCGGTGGTGGCGGACGCAGCCGACCGGGGCCTGGCGGCCGCGCCGCTGCTGCCCGCACTCCGGGACGAGCACATGCCGCTGTCGTTCGGGCAGGAGCGGTTGTGGCTGATGGATCAGCTGGCTGGGTCGGTGGCGTATAACGTGCCGCATGCGGTGCGGTTCCGGGGCGGGTTGCGGGTGGCGGCGCTGGGCTGGGCGCTGGGTGAGGTGGTGGCGCGGCAGGAGGCGTGTGAGCCGTTTGAGCTGGCGGCTGGGCCGGTGCTGCGGGGTGAGCTGGTGCGGGTGGCGGCTGATGATCATGTGCTGCTGCTGACGGTGCACCATATCGCCTCTGATGGCTGGTCGTCGGGGGTGCTGGTGCGTGAGGTGCTGGAGCTGTACCCGCGGTTTGGCGCCGGTGGCGGGGGTGCGGTGCTGGCGCCGTTGCCGGTGCAGTATGCCGATTTCGCGGTGTGGCAGCGGGGTTGGCTGCGGGGTGAGGTGCTGGCGGATCTGGTGGGGTACTGGCGGGAGCGGCTGGCGGGGGCGTCGGTGCTGCGGTTGCCGACGGACCGGCCGCGGCCTGCGGTGCTGTCCCGGTTGACCGGCCAGACCGACGTCACCATCGGCACCGCGACGTCGGGGCGGCGCCGGGCTGGGCTGGAGTCCCTGGTGGGGTTCTTCGTGAACACGATGGTGCTGCGGACCGACTTGTCGGGTGACCCGACGTTCCGGGAGCTGCTTGGCCGGGTGCGGGAGACCCTGCTCGGCTCCTATGCCCACCAGGACCTGCCTTCGAGAAACTCGTCCAGGAACTGCGGCCAGCGCAAGTCGGCCGGGCTGGGTTCAGCCCGTGGCCGTTCTTTGAGATCGTGTTCCAGCTCGATGACACGGCGCCGGGCTTGCCCATGCTCGACGACGTCACCGCGGAGCCGCTGTTCATAGACAAGGGCGTGGTGAAACTCCCGCTCATCGTGACCATGTCCACGGTCGGTGACGGCAGCCTGGACTGCGGTGTGGAGTACATGCCCGACCTCATCGGCGATGACGACGTGTCCCGGCTGCTCGAGATCTTCCTCGGCTACTTGCAGGCCTTCACGGAAGACATCGGCCGCCCGCTCCGGTCGCTGCTCCCAGAGCTGGCCACCTCGGGCGGGCAGGTCGGCCCAAGGATGGTGGGCAGGTGAGCCGTCCCGCCGGGGACTCGCTGGTCAGTGCCTTGATGCGGCACTGCACAGCCCACCCGGGGAAACCGGCGGTGACCTACCTGGACGGTGCCGGGCAGCCGCGCGACACCATGAGCTACCAGGAGCTGCTAGCCGGTGCCCGGCGCGCCGCAGGGGTCCTGCGCGCGCGCGGTGCGGTCGGCGAACGTGTCCTGATCCTGGCCCGGCCCGAGCGCGCGTTCCTTGAGTGGTATTTCGGCTGCCTGCTGGCCGGGGCCGTCGCCGTGCCCGCCCCCCCGGTGACCGGCCGCCACCGGCTGGAACGTCTCCAGGTTATGGCCACCGACGCCACGGCGGCGCTGCTGGTCGGGCGCGTGGCGCCTGGCCACAGCAAGCGCCTGCCCGGGATCGAGCTGCTGGCGCCGGACGCGCACGCCACCGCGGACGACGCCGACCTGCGGCCGCCTGAGCCCGGCGCGGTCGCGATGCTGCAGTACACGTCCGGGTCGACGACCCAGCCGCGTGGCGTGGTGCTGACCCACGAGCAGCTGTCGCATAACATCGCGCAGATCGCCGCCACGTTCGGGCTGAGCCAGGACGACCGGGCGCTGATCTGGCTGCCTCCGCACCATGACATGGGGCTCATCGGCGGCCCGCTGACCCCGGTGCTCACCGGTTTTCCCGCCATGGTGATGGACGCCGGCGCCGCCGCGGCCGGCGCCGCCGCGGCCGGCGGAGCCGTGGGCGAGGTCGCCGCGGATCTGGACGGTTACAACGCCGCGCTGGCGGCGTCGCTGGCCCGCGATGAGTCGGCCACCACATTCGTGGTCCTGCTCGCCCTCTACCAGGCCCTGCTGCACCACTACACCGGCCAGCCGACCGTCGTGGTCGGGGTGCCTGTGCTTGGCCGCGATGACCCGCGCCTCGCCGGTACGGCCGGCCTGTTCATGAACCAGCTTCCCATCGCCAGCCGGCCGTCCGCCGGAGCGACGCTGCGCAACCTGGTCCGGCAGGCGCAGGTTCAGGTGCGGGCCGCGATGGAGCACCAGAACTGCCCGCTGGCAAGTATCGCCGCGGCGCTGGGCACCCCGACCGGCGGAGACGGCGTGTTCGACACCATGTTCCTTGTGCACCGCACAAGCCGCGACCAGCCGGGCGAGCTGGCCGCGTTCGAGGTGGCCGACGGCGCCGCGGTGACCGTGGGCCGGTTCCGCTTGCGCTCGGTCCGGGTCCCCCGTGTCGTCGACACGCTGCCGCTCACGGTCACCGGGGCGGAGTACGGCGGCGGCTTCCGCTTCATCTTCCGCTTCGTCGCCGGCTTCTACCCGCCGGACATCGTGCGCCGGCTGGCGGAGTCGTTCCCGGTGCTGGCCGGCCGGCTGCTGGCCGACCCCGACCGCGCGTTTCTGCGCGCCGATCCGCTACCGGCCGGCGGCCGGCCGCCGGCCCAGCAGCGGGTACGGCTCGGTCAGCACGACGAGCGCCAGGCACCGAACCTCACGACCCGGCTCCGAGAGGTGGCCGCCCGGCACCCAGAACGGTGCGCGGTGCAGGACGAATCCGGCGCGATCAGCTACCGTCAGCTATGGGAGCTGACCAGGTGCTGTGCCAGCGCCCTGGTCGAGCAGGGTGTGCGGCCCGGGGACCTCGTCGTGCTGCTGCACGATCGCGGGCACCTGGCACTAGCCGTGAGCTACGCGGCGCTGGCGGCCGGCGCGGGCTACATCCATCTGGACGCAGGCTCGCCGCCGGAACGGCTGCGCCGCCTGGTCGCCGAGAGCCGAGCCCGGGTCGTGGTGTGCGACGACGGCTACGCCCAGCGCGCAAGCGAACTTGGTCCCCCGGTGGTGAACTCCCGGTCCCTGGCCGTGCCGGGCGCGGACGCCCGTCCCCTGCTACGACCAGAGATCGTGCCGGCTGGCACGGTCGCGTACGTCAGCTATACCTCGGGCTCCTCGGGCTCACCCAAAGGGGTGGCCATCTCGCACCGGGCCGCCCTGGCAGGCGCGGACGCCTACGCCCGTGAGATTGCGCTGCGCCCGGGCGACATCATGTGTGGCGTATCGTCTCTGAGCTGGGATATTACCGTCGGCGAGCTGATCGCTGCGCCAATCAATGGCGCCACGGTGTGCTTCGCGCCAGACGCCATCACAGCCGACGGCGTCGCCCTCGCGGCTTATCTGGACCGTCACCGCGTCGGGGTCATGGCCACGACGCCGCACCGCTGGCGCCTGCTACTTGACGCTGGCTGGCGCCCGCCACCGGGATTCCGGGCCGTCTGCGGGGGTGACGTGATGCCGGCCGAGGACGGCGTGCGGTTCGCCGATCTGCCCATGCGCACCTGGAATTTCTATGGCCCCACCGAGACGGTGCTGTGGGCGACACGACTGGATCTTCGCGACTGGCATGGCGACGGCCCGGTCCCGATCGGGCGCCCGCTAGCCGGATACCAGGCCTACGTCACCAATCCGGTCGGCGGGCCGGCCGTGCCGGGGGTGCCGGGGGAGCTGTGCATCGGCGGGTCGGCCATCGCGGACGGTTACCTGGGTGACCCGCGGCTGACCGCGCGGCGCTTCGTACCCGATCCGCTCGGCGCCTCGCCCGGAGCCCGGCGATACCGGTCAGGCGACATCGCTCGCGAGGATGACGACGGTAATCTCGTCTACCTCGGGCGCCTGGACAACCAGGTCAAGGTCCGCGGGTACCGGATCGAGGCGGGAGACGTGGAAGCCGCGCTCACCGCTGTTCCCGGGGTGGCGGCCGCGATCGCGGCGGTGGCTGGTGAGGGTTCCGACGCAGAGCTGGCCGCCTTCCTCGTGCCGGCGCCAGGTGCCCGGCTGCAGCTCGAGGATGTGCTCGGGGCTGTCGCCAGCCGCCTGCCTGCGTATATGATCCCCAGCCGGCTGGCGATCGTGACCGAGCTGCCGGTGACCAGGAACGGCAAGGTGGACCGGGCCGTGCTGGCGGCGGTGCCGCAGCCCGCCATGCGCCGGCCGGCGGCGCCCCCGCGCACCGCCACCGAACGGCTCGTTGCGCAGGCCATCGGTGCGGTTCTGCAGATCGCGCAGGTCGGGCTGGACGACAACTTCTTCATGCTCGGGGGTCATTCGCTGCGCGCTGTCCAGGTGGTGGCGCGGATCCGTGGCCGTAGTGGGCGCCCGGTGCCGATGCGGGCGATATTCGAGCACCCCACAGTGCGGACGCTCGCCCGCGCGGTCGATGCGCTGGCCGCCGTCAGCCCGCTGGCCGGGGCCGGGTCCGCGCTGTCCGGGCCGCCGGGCGCGGTGACCGGCGGGCAGCGTCGGCTGTGGTTCGACCATGTAGCCGGCCGCGGCGACCTGGGCATGATCTTGCCGTTCGTGGTGGAGCTGCGCGGCCCGGTCCAGCCGGACGTCGTGCGGGCCGCCATCGACGTGCTGGTCGACCGGCACAAGTCGCTGCGCACGGAGGTCGTTACCGTGCGAGGCGAGCCGCGGCAGCGCCTCGGCCCCCGGCCTCGGCTGGTCATCACCGATCTGCCCGGCCATAGCCGGGAGGACGCCTGTCACGAGGCCGAGCGGCGGCTTACCGCCGTGCTGGATGAACCATGGCCCGTCGACCGCGGGCCGCTGCTGCGCAGCGAGTTGCTCGTGCGGGGTCCCGATCACGCCCTGCTGATCATCGCCGTCCACCACATCATCTTCGACGGCTGGTCAGCAGGAGTGCTGCTGACCGAATTCAGTCAGGCGTACGAGCGGCTGCGGAACGGCCAGCCGACCGGCCTGCCGACGTTGCCGCTGACCGCCCACCAGGCCGCGCAGGCGCTGGACAGCGCCCAGCCACGCCCCGGTGAACAGGAAGCGGTCGCCGCCGTGGTCAGCGAGGTCGCACGGGCGCCACGGCCGCGGCTGCCCAAGCCAGCGCCGGATACCGCCGGGCCGGCCCGGGCTGGCCCGCCCGCCGTGCGCAAGCGCACGGCGGACCTTGGGGACGCCGCGCATGCCGCCGCATGCAGGCTCGGAGTTACGCCGTACGCGGTCGTCACCGCAGCCTTGCTGGCCGTGCTCCGCGTCCGGTGCGGCCAAGATGACCTGGTGGTGGGCATCGACCTAGCGGGCAGGGACCGGCCGGAGCTCGAGGGCCTAGTCGGCTACTTCGGCAATCAGCTGCCGGTCCGGGTTGACCTGCGCGGAGTGCGTGGCGTGGACGAGGCGGTCAGCCGGACGGCGGATGCGCTCGCCGACGCGCTCGGCCACGCAGCGGCGAGTTACGACCGCGTGGTCTCGGCCCTGCGCCGCGCCGGGGCGCTGCCACCGGGCGCCGAGGTCTTCAACGTTAAGGTCGTCCATCAGTTCGCGGCGCGATCCGCGACCGCAGGAGACCTCTGCCTGCAACTGATGGACACCGGCTGGGCCTCACCTGCGTACCCGCTGGCGCTTTGGGTCTGGCAGGAACCTGACGGTGTTTGGCTGGAACTGCACCACCGTGTCGACGCGTGCCCGGCGGCCTGGGCAGAGGACCTACTGGCCTGCGTGGCGGCTGTGGTGCGGGTCGCTGCGTCAGGTTCCCCGAATGAATTGGAGGATCTCGTGTCACAGCCCCGGCATCAGCCAAGCCCGGCGTTCCCGTCCTTCGACGACGTCGCGCTCGAGCCGCTGCCCGTCGGCGGCGGCGAGCCCCGGACCAGCCTACTCACCGCGGGTGATACCGAGGTCGCCCTAGTCGAGGCCGGCCGCGAGCCGCTCGCCGGGTGGCTGGCCGCGCACGCCGAGCTGTGGCGTGGATACCTGACCGAGCATGGTGCGGTGCTGCTGCGCGGATTCGGCGTGCGGACCCCAGCCGACCTGCACCTCGCAACACAAGCCGTGTTCACCGAGCGCTACTCGACCACCGAGCACCCGCGGCAGGTGCTCGGCGACAGCGTGGTGACGCCCGTCGACTATCCATCTGAGCTGGAACTGTTCTGGCACAACGAGGATTCCTTCAACCGGCAGTGGCCGTCCACGATCGCGTTCGCGTGCGCCCGCCCGGCCGACAGCGGCGGCGAGACGACGATCGTGGACGGCGCCGCGGTGCTGGCCGCCCTCGACGGGCCGGAATGGGAACGGTTCCAGGACGAGGGCGTGCGCTACGTGCGGCGGTTCATCCCTGGGCTGGGCCTGGAGTGGCAGGCCGTGTTCGGCACCGGTGACCGGGACGAGGTGATGAGGCGATGCGACCGCGACGGGATCGAGGTGGAGTGGAACGGCGCGGTGCTGACCACGCGGACCCGCCGGGCCGCCATCATCGGCGACGGGCAGGATCGGCGGGCGTGGTTCGCGCAGATCCTGCACTGCCCTACTGCCTGGAGCCAAGCGCCAGGCGGCGGCTGGTGGCTGAATTCGGCGATGAGCTGCCCCGAAACTGTACGTACGGTGACGGCTCTCCCATCGCCGACGACACCGTCGCCGCCCTCATCGGTGTCAGCAGGAAACTGGAATTCCGGGTGGACTGGCAGGTCGGCGACCTCGCGTTGCTGAACAACGCCCGGGTGGCGCACGGCAGGCGGCCCTATCGCGGCGATCGGAACATCATGGTCGCACTCGGTGACCCGGCGAGCTGGCCGGCCCCGGCGCGCTAGCCTGGCCGCATCGCGGGCGGCCAGCTCGGGGCTGCGGTGGAGCCGGGTGCCGCAGGCTCACAGTTTGGACCAGTCGAGCACCCCGCAGGCCAGGTCGGCGAACGACGCGAGCAGCCCGAGGCGGGCGGCGCGCAGGTCAGGGTCCTCGGCCATCACCAGGATGCGGTCGAAGAAGGTGCCGATGGGCGCCACCATCGGTGCGGCGGCGGCTACGAACGAGGCCAGTGAGGACGGCGCGGCGCCGAACTCCGCCCGCATCTTGGTGGTTGCCTCGTACAGCGCGACCTCGGCGGGCTCCCGGAACAGCGACACGTCGTACTCGCCTGGGGTCCCGGGGGGGACGATGCGGCATACTCGCTGGATGGCCTGGACGAGGCTGGTGAAGTCTTCCTCGCCAACGCGCTCGGCCAGCTCGGCCAGCGTTTCGTCGGCGACCGCCGGGGCACCCGCGACTGGCAGGACCGCCTGAATGAGGGCATGCCGGTAGCCGGCGTCGAGCAACTGGCGCTCATAGCGGCGGACGACGAAGTCGGTGGCGGCCGCGGTGACACCCTCGGGCGTCGGCACCGGCTGGTGCCTGGCGGCTAGCTCGAGCCCTCGGCTGACGGAGATCGCGGTCAGCGCGGGCTGCACCCGAAGCACGTTCACCAGGCCGAGCGCGGCGCGCCGCAACCCGAAGGGATCCGAGCTCCCGGTCGGTTCGGCCCCCACGGCGAACAGCCCGGCCAGCAGGTCCAGCCGGTCGGCGATGGACAGCAGGGCGCCCGCCAGCGTCGCCGGAAGGTTGTCATCGGCGTGCCGGGGCAGCTCCATCTCATACAAGGCCTCGGCGACCGGCTCCGGCTCACCGGCTCGGCGGGCGTAGGTGCGGGCCATCGGGCCGGCCAGGCTCGGCAGCTCGGTGACCAGCTTGGTGGCCAGGTCAAACTTCGCGAGCGTGGCGGCGCGGTCCACGACGGCCCGGTCCGGCTGGCGCAGCTCCACCACATCGGCGAGATCCGCCGCGAGGCCGGCGATCCGTCGCGAGCGGTCGAGCATAGTGCCCAGCCGCTCCTCGAACGTGAGGTTGCCGAGCGCGGCGTGGAACTCCGCCGGGGTGCGGGACAGGTCGGCCCGCCAGAAGAAGCTAGCGTCCTCGAACCGAGCGCGGAGCACCGCCTCGTTGCCGGCCCGCACCACGTCCGCCGAGCAGGCCCCGTCGGCGACGGCGACGAAGTGCGGCGACAATGAGCCATCCGGCCTGCGCACCGGCAGGTAACGCTGATGCTTGCGCATCACCGTCGCGAGGACCTCGTGCGGCAGGTCGAGATACCGCTTCTCGTAACCGCCGAGGATCACATTTGGCAGCTCCACCATGTTGGTGATCTCGTTCAGCAGGCTGGCCTCGGCACCGAACGGGATCTCGCCGCCGACGCTGGCCGCCAGCTCCGCAGCCTGATCCATGATCAGCTGCCGACGGTCGGACGGGCGGGCGATCACCCCGTAGCCGTGCAGGAACTCCGGATACCCTTCCGCCTGCGGGACGTCCAGCTCGGTGTTCTGCGCGCCGTGGCGGACCCGGGTGACCCGGTCGCTGGCCAGAGACGAGACGGTGAACGGCAGCACGGTGTCGCCGAGCAGCGCGAGCAGCCAGCGGATCGGGCGGACATAGGCCAGGTCAGGCGCGTTCCACCGCATGTTGCTGTCCGCGGGCAGCGCCGACACGACGCCGGGGAGCATTTCGGCCAGGATCTCCACGGCGGGCCGGCCGGCCTCCTGACGGGACACCGCGACGTACTCCACGCCGCCCGCGTCGACCCGGCTCAGCTCGGTCACCGGCACCTGCTGTGCCCTGGCGAACCCGAGGGCGGCGCGGGTGGGCGTGCCGTCCGGGCCGTACGCCGCCTGCGCCCGCGGCCCGCGCACCTGTATATCGCGGTCTTCCTGGCGGGGCGCGACATCGGGGACGATCGCCACCAGCCGCCGCGGGGTGCCGAACACCGTCACCTCGCCGTGACTGAGCCGGGACCCGGTGAGCCGCTCGCTGAGCAGGTTCCGCAGCGCCTGCGCGCCCGAGGTGACCTCGGCGGCGGGCAGCTCCTCGACGCCGATCTCCAGTACCAGCGTGGCCGGTCCGCCAGGGGCGGGCCGGGCCGGCCGGGCGACCGCCGCGGGCCGCTCGGCGCTGACTCCGAGCGGGTACCCGAGCTCCTCGCGCCGTTCCATCCACAGCCGCGCCACGCGGCCGGCCAGCCGCCTGATCCGCGCGAAGACCCGGGTGCGGTCGGTCGGGCTCACCGCGCCGCGGGCATCGAGCACGTTGAACGTCTGCGAGCACTTCAGCACGTAGGAGTAGGCGGGTACCGGCAGCCGTGCGTCGAGCACGCGGTTGGCCTCGTGCTCATACGCGTCGAGCAGCATGCGGCAGGCGCCGATATCGGCCTCATCAAGGTAGTAGCGGCTCATCTCGTACTCGGCCTGGCCGAATATCTCGCCGTAGCTGATGCCGTCAGGGGTGTAGACGATGTCCTTGAAGTGGGAGACTCCCTGCAGCGCCATCAAGATGCGCTCCATGCCGTAGGTGATCTCCACGGACACTGGGGCAAGTGCGACCCCGCCCGCCTGCTGGAAGTAGGTGAACTGGGTGATCTCCAGTCCGTCCAGCCACACCTCCCAGCCAAGGCCCCAGGCACCCAGCGCAGGCGAGGCCCAGTTGTCCTCCACGAACCGGACGTCGTGGGCGTTCACGTCGATGCCGAGCGTGGCCAGACTGCCCAGATAGAGTTCCTGCGCGTCACCAGGCTCCGGCTTCAAGATCACCTGGAACTGGGTGTGGGTCTGAATCCGGTTCGGGTTCTCGCCGTAGCGGGCATCGTCCGGCCGGACACTCGGCTCCAAGTAAGCCACCCGCCATGGCTCCGGCCCCAGCACCCGCAGGAAGGTGGCCGGGTTCATGGTGCCCGCGCCGACCTCGGTGTTCATGGGCTGGCTGAGGACGCAGCCCCGCTCGGTCCAATACTGCGTCAGGGCGAGCAGGGCCTCCTGCATGCTGAGCACTGGGGTACCTCACTTAATCGGACTGGTTCCTGGTCGCGCCCACGAGGCAGTCAACGGCAGCACGGACGTCATCATGTGTTGCGGAGCCGTCGGCGCCGCGCGAACGCGATCAGGTCCTGGGTGGCGGCCACATCGTCGGCGTCATTGGCTCTGGCCCTCAGGCGCAGGTTCCTCACGACGTCGTTCAGCTTAGCCGGGCGGGGCGGCACGCTACGGTGCAAGGCCTCGAGTGCTGCCGCGACATTACCCGCGAACCAGCTGTCCAGGGCGCAGATGAAGTAACCCAGGGCCCATTCCTTGAGCGGCATGGGGGCACCGGGGCGGAGCCGACCGCGAGCATCCGCATCGAGGAGACGTCGAAGGAAGCGAGGGTCTCGGTGGGCAGGCTGCGCATACGCTGCAGCATGGTGGGTACGGTCGTCCAGTGTGTTATCCGGTGCCTGCTGATCAGCCGCAGGGCGTGTTCCGGGTCGTAGCGGTCGAGCAGGTAGCAGGTGCCGCCTTCGTTGTGGCAAGCGCGGGCGCCGCGGGGTCCGATTCCGTGGTGCATCGGCAGGGTCAGCAGTGCGCGGTGGTGGAAGTCGCTGCCGTCCGCCATGGCGGCGCGCATTCGTTCCAGCGGCCCGCGGTCACTTTCGAGCCGCCGCTGCCGCTGCTGCTCGCTGGCCGCCGTCGGCCGCCGCACGCCCTTGGGTTCACCGGTTGTGCCGGAGGTGTACTTGACGAAGGGCGCAGGCCGCTTGCTCCACCATGGTGGTGCCAGTGGCCCGCCGAGCAGCGACGCGAACGGGATGACATCGGGGTCGCTGTCGCCAACCCGCACGACTCGCAGCTGGGGGCTGGGTCTGGCCCGCGCGAGCTCACCGGCGCCTGCATTGTCGGTGATGAGTATGCCGGCGCCGCACGCCTCGATCAGCCGGAGCTGCTCAGCCGATGTCAGCCGCCAGCTGATGGCGATGTGCTCCCACTGGAGTTTCGCCAAGGCGAGGTTGACCGTGAACCATTCCGGGCACTGGTGCAAGCAGACGCAGACCCGCTGGTGCACTGGCTGGAATCCGGTCAGGGCCTCGGCAAGCTGGTCCCAGTCTCGGTAGGTTAGCTCCCGGTCCCCGGCGACGACTGCCGGGACGTCCGGGGCCGCCGTGGCCCAATGTTCCGGGCGTTTGCGCTGCACCGCGCTCATTAGTGCGCCTCCAAGTCGCAAGTTGTAGTGGCCGCGGCGATCCGGGGTGCGGCCACCCGGCTGGCCCGGCGGCTGCGGTCCGAACGGCCGGCCGGGGCGATGAGCAGCAATAAGATCGGGGTGCTTAGTCATCTCGTCCGGCACGGCCCGTCCTCGCTGACGGAGCTCGCGAACGGGGAGCATCACCAGGACCAGCGCCTGCTTGAGCCGGGGCTGGCCGAGCTCGTGGCCGGCGGCATGGTCGCGGCCGGCGGGCGGGTATTCCGCGTCACCGACACCGGCCGGGCCGCGCTCGCGGCCGACATCTCGGGTCGCGACGTCTGGCTGCGTGCGGTGCTGGAAACCCTCGACGAGTCGGAGCTGCACGCGCTGCGCCAGGCCGCCCCCATCATGACGCGGATTGCCAACCTGCCAGGCCGCTACCAGCACATGGGATCGGTGCGCGGCTGAGCTTCCCGCCGGGGCGAGTGGCGGGCTAAGCAGACGGGCATGGCCGAATATTTCCGGATTGTTACTTGACGTGCGTGCTGGGTGGGAGAAAGCTCGACAACGGCTCTGGCCGGCTAGTCCGGGGGCGTGGGCGCCCCGGAGTCGGCTGGTATGTCCTTTGGGCCCGCAGACGTGACGATGGAGGCTTGGCCATGGCACGCGGACGTCGTTTGATCACCTTGGCTGCGAGTGCGGCCATCATGGCCGGCCTGGCCGTCGCCGCCCCGGCGGCGACGGGGGCCGGGGCAGCGGGGGCGGCCGCGACGGCGCCCGGCGCACCGGGTGCGCCGTCGTATTTCGACCTGGCCAGGAAGGACTGCGTGGGCACGGCGGCGGCCCAGGGATCCAAGGTCTGGTACACGGTGGCCGGCGGGGTGCTCTCCGACGTCTACGAGCCGACCATTGACAACACGAACGTGAGCACGCTGCAGTACGTCGTGACCGACGGGTCCACGTTCAGCGACTTGCAGACCCGTGACATGACTTACACGGTGACGGCCGACCCCACCGGCATGGCCTGCACCGTCACCTCCACCGACGCCAAGCACGGCTTCAAGCTGATCACCACCTACATCACCGACCCGGCCAGCGACACGGTGCTGATGCACACCACGCTGCAGGACACGCCAGGTTCGAGCACCAGCCTGGCCGGCCTGCACCTGTACGCCCGGCTCGACGCCCACGTCAACGGCGACGGCGGAGGCGGCAGCGAGAACGCCGGCGCCAACTCCGGCGTGCTGGACACCTCCGCCGGGGCGCCGGTCCCGGTGATCTCCAGCACGAACACGGTCACCGACGCCGTCAACCGGGACTACGCGGTGCCGACCTACATGGCGCTGGCTGGCACCTCCGACCAGGCGGCGAGTGTTGGTTACGAGGGCACCGCCAGCGACGGCCTCACCCAGCTCGACGCCGCGCACACCCTCACGCCGTACACCTCAGCGCCGGACGGTCATATCGTCGCGACCGAGGACGTGACCCCGGCTAGCGGCCACGAGGTGACCCTCGCGCTGGGCTTCGGCCGGAGCCAGGCGCAGTCCGTTTCCGTCGCCAAGACATCCCTGAGCCACCCGTTCGTCCTGACCGCGGCCAGGTACCTTCTCGGCTGGGCCCTCTACGACGCCGGGCTGCGGCGGCCCGCGGCCCGGGCCGGCCTGGATCGCTACTACTACCTGTCGGCTAACGTCCTGAAGGCGAGCGAGGACAAGACCTACCCGGGCGCTATCGTCGCGTCCCTGGCCAGCCCGTGGGGCCAGTCGGTACCGGCCGGGGTGACCTCCGGCGGCGAGCCATCCTACTTCGGCTCCTACCGTGAGGTGTTCGCCCGCGACCTGTACGAGATCTTTACCGGGCTGATGGCCGACGGGGACGTCGCCACGGCCCGGGCGGCGACGTTGTTCCTGTTCGACCGCCAGCAGCTCCCGTCCGGCGCAATGCCGCGCAACTCGCTGCTGAACGGCAAGGCCGCCCCGGACACCGGCGGTACCCAGCTGGACGAGACCGCCTACCCGATCCTGATGGCGCAGGAATCCGGGCTCGGCGGTGACACCGCGCTGTGGCAGGACCACATCCGTCCCGCCGCCGACTTCCTAGTCGCCAACGGGCCGTCCGATGGCGTGGAGCGCTGGGAAGAGCAGACCGGCTACTCGCCGTCCACCATCGCGGCTGAGATCGCCGGGCTGACCGCCGCCTCGGCGATCGCCGCGAGCCACGGCGACACGGCGCGGGCCAACCTGTACCAGGCCACCGCCGACGACTTCCAGCGGAACATTAAGTCCTGGACGGTGACCACCACCGGGCCGGATGGCCCGCGCTACTTCATCCGGCTGTCCAAGACCGGCGACCCGAACGCGGCGATCAGCTACAGCCTCGGCAACGGCGGTCCCACCCTGGACCAGCGCAGCGTGCTCGACGGCGGCTTCCAGGAGCTGGTCCGGCTCGGCGAACTGCCGGTCACCGACCCCGATATCCAGGCTTCGCTGGCCATTATCGACAAGAACATCTCGGTGTCCACGCCCAGCGGCACCGGCTACTACCGCTACGGCAACTCCGCCGCCAGCGGGAGCGCCGACGGGTACGGCGACTGCTACCAGCCGAGCCAGGACT
>ODAK010004721.1_pt1 | contig 13946 bp, 12 predicted proteins | sample 1539591 | NCBI WGS metagenome assembly ODAK01 (sample SAMEA3539303, study PRJEB22396) | soil metagenome | biome: tundra; feature: field; material: soil | place: USA | collected 2010-05 | depth 0.15 m | reverse complement strand
CCGATGATGTGGACGGGCTCGCCGTCGAGCAGGTTCCGCATGGTCGCGACCACGGGGTTGAAGCGCTCGACGAAGCCGCACATCAGGGGCACGCCACGCCGCTCCGCACAGGCGACCAGGGCCCGGCTGGTCTCGAGGTCGGGCGTCACCGGCTTCTCGACCAGGATCGGCTTTCCCAGCTCGAGCAATGCCCGCGCCGCGTCCCAGTGGAAGGCGGTCGGGGTCGCGATCACGGCGGCGTCGCACTCAGTTGCCGCCTCGAGGTCCTCCGCGAAGGCGCAGCCGAGCCGCTCGGCGAGCGGTCGCACCCGCTCGGGATCGGTATCGATGATCACCGCGAGGTCGGCGCCGTCGGACTCCGCGATGACTCGCGCGTGGTTGGCCCCCATGGCACCGGCTCCGACCAGCGCGATGCGGGCGCGAGCACCCATGGGCGCAGTCTCAGCCGGGCGGGCCCCCCAGATCGTAAATGTGCAGCTCCGTTTCAAGAGTGCCGCGCGCTCGCAACAGGGGGAGCAGCAGCGCGGCCATCACGGCGGAAGAGGCGATGGCGCCGGCGAGCAGTCCCAGCTCGACGCGAAGGAACAGCGACGAACCGAGCGCGGTGACCACGAAGAACACGATCGCGCCGGAGGTCCACCCCATCGCGACCCGCCGGTAGCCGGAGAGCGAGATCAGGACGTAGCCGAAGATCTGCGTGAAGATGAACCCGATGCAGCTCGCGGAGAGCAGTGCGAAGTCGAGGTTGCTCAGCTCGAACCCGTGGCCGAACAGGATCCGGGTCACGGTCGGGCCGAGGAGCGTGAAGCCGGCGATCGCGACGGCGCCGAGGCCGGCCATCAGGAGCAGGAGGCGCGTGAGCAGCGCCTGGAACTCGCGGTTCTTCCCACCGGTCGCGAGCGTCGAGAGCTTCGGGAGGAGGGCCGACTGCACCGCCTGGAAGAGAAAGATCGGCACGTAGGCCACGATCCGGCTCAGCTGGAACCGGCCGGCCGCGGTCTGCTGCGCCGGAGTGGCGAGCAGCTGGACCGCCACGGCGCCCACGCTGAGCAGCAGCTGCGTGAACACCGAGGCGATCAGCAGGAAGCCGAGCGCGTGGCTGATCTCTCCCCACGGAGCGGGCGGTCCGGGGCGGAGCAGCCCGCGCCTGCCGGCGGTCGCGAGGACGATCGCGGCAAACGAGGCGACGATGAGCGAGATCCCGTAGGGCCCGGCCGTCTTGACGCCGACGACCGCAAGGATCGCGGCGAAGGCGACCCGGAGAGCGCCCTCACCGCCCAGCAGGATGCCGTAAGCGCCGAAGCGCGCGTTGCCCGCCAGGGCACCCCGTGCGAGGAACTCGCAGAGATAGGCGGCGAAGCCGCCGACAAGCCCCGCGAGGAGGGCCGGGTCGCCCTTGAAGACGTGCTGGTCGATCGGGCTCGCCAGCGCCAGGGTGGCGACGATCAGGACCACCGCCAGCACGCTGCCGAGCATCGCGGCGCGCACGAAGACAGGGCGTCCGCCCTCGCCGCGCACCCGGCGCGCAGCGATGGCCCGGCCCGTCTCCTGCTCCAGAGGAAGGAAGAATCCAGGGCCGCAGACGAAGAGCAGGGCCCAGAACACCGAGAGCGGAGCGAACCGGGCCGTCCCGAGCGCGCGCGCGGCGACCACGAGGAAGCCGTACTGCATCAGCCCGGCAAGCCCGAGCCCGATGGCGACCGGGATGGTCCCCACCGGGAGCGGCAGCGAGCGCAGCCGATCGACGAGCTTCATGACCGGGCTGCGGGCGGGGGACGCCGCTACGGGTAGATGCCCCGTACCGCAGTCGCGTCGGCGACGCGTTTGACCGCGACCAGGTAGGCGCCGAGGCGGAGCGACACGTGGTGCCGGTCGGCCTGGTCGCACATCTGCGTGAACGCCCTCTGGAGGATCTTCTTGAGGCGGACGTTGATCTCGTCCTCCTCCCAGAAGAGCGACTGCAGGTCCTGAACCCACTCGAAGTAGGACACGGTCACACCGCCGGAGTTGGCGAGGATGTCGGGCACGACCGTGATCCCGCGGCGTTCGAGGATGCTGTCCGCGTCCGGGGTCGTCGGCCCGTTGGCACCCTCGACGATCAGCCGCGCCTGGATCCGTCCCGCGTTGCGCGCGGTGATCTGGTTCTCCATCGCCGCGGGGACGAGGAGGTCGACCTCGAGCTCGAGGAGCTCGCTGTTGGTCACCGGCGTGCTGCCGGGGAATTCCTGCACGCCGCCGTGCTGCTGCCGGTACGCGAGCAGCGCGGGGATGTCGAGCCCGTGCCTCGAATAGATCCCGCCAGTCACGTCCGCAACTGCGCAGATCGTGAATCCGGACTCGTGCATGAGCTGGGACGCCCAGCTCCCGACGTTGCCGAATCCCTGGACCGCGACCGTGGTCTTCGACGGATCCATGTCGAGCCGTTTGCAGGCCTCGATGGCGATGATGTTCACACCGCGTCCGGTCGCGCTCGGTCGCCCTTCGCTCCCGCCGATCTCGAGCGGTTTGCCCGTCACTGAAGCGGGGACCGAATAGCCGGCCTGCATCGAGAGCGTGTCCATGATCCAGGCCATGATCTCGGCGGTCGTGTTGACGTCCGGCGCCGGGATGTCCGACTCCGGTCCCACCAGCACACTGATCTCCGCGGCGAACCTCCTGGTGAGACGTTCGAGCTCGCGATGGCTGAGCGTGCTCGGGTCGACGGCGACCCCGCCCTTGGCGCCGCCGTAGGGCAGGTTGGCGAGCGCGCACTTCCAGGTCATCCACATCGCGAGCGCCTTGACCTCGTCGATGTCCGTCGCCGGATGGAACCGGAGGCCCCCCTTGGCCGGTCCGCGCGTCACGTTGTGCTGAACCCGATAGCCCTCGAACATGCGCACGCTGCCGTCGTCCATCTTCACGGGGAAGCGGACGACCAGCTCCCGTCGCACCTCGCGCAGCACGGCGCGCAACCCCGGTGAGAGATTGAGGATCTCGGCGGCGTTGTCGAACTGGCGCTGTGCGTTCAGCCAGGGAGAGTCCACCACCGCCGGCGCGGCAACTGTGCTCACGGTCCGGAGCCTATCAGGCTCACAGGCGCTTGGACCGTGGCAGACCCGGCGACCGCCCCTATACTGCCGCGATGCCCGAGAACGCCGAGGTCAGTCCCAAGGCCGCGAGTGAAGCCATTGCCAACGGCGCGATGCTCATCGACGTGCGTGAGAAATCCGAGTACGACGAGCTCCACATTCCCGGCTCAGTGCTCATACCGCTCGGGGAACTTCCCGCCAGGCTCGCCGAGGTGCCCGCGGATCGCGACGTCTATGTGCACTGCCGGATGGGCGGCCGGAGCGCGCGCGCCGTCGACTACCTCCGCGTGTTCGGACGTCCGAACTCGTACAACGTCACCGGCGGGATCGACGCCTGGCAGGAAGCCGGTCTCCCCGTGGAGCGCTGACGCTTCCGGGCTCAGTGGACCGCGAAGGCGGTGGAGCCGAGGAGTGCGCCCCGGTAGGTGATGGTCACCGAGTAGTTGCCGGGCGCGAAGGCGCCACCGGAGAGGGCGAGCGGGATCACGGTGTCTCCCGATTGGCTGAGCACGTAGTCGCTCTGGATGATCGTCTGCGCAGGCTGGCCGATGGTCACGACGACATGCACCGGAGCGCCCGCGGCGCCTCCGGAGTTGACCTCGATGTCGACCACGGCGGTCTTCGCCGGAAATGACACCTGAGTCGCCGGGACCGCTCCGGCGACCGAGGGAGCCGCGGCCACCGGGCGGACGCCGGTGAGCGCGATCTTCCCGGTGGAGGAGCCTGGCGGATGGACGACCGTGCCACCGCTCAGGACACGGATCGTGATTGCCGCGATCAGGACGAGTCCGAGGAAGCTCGACCCAATGATCGCGAACGGCCACCGGGACCGGTGGTGCTCCAGAGGAGGAAGCGGCTCCAGCGAAGCCACGGCCAGGCTGGCACGCGGGGGCGGCGCGGCCTCGGCCACGGGCGACGGGAGTGGCTCCATGGCCGCGGCGAGAGTCCACGGGCGTCCCACCGACTCCAGCGGCGGTGACGGCGGTGGCGGCGCGGTCGCCCGGGTGACCGGCGGACCGAGGCGCGACGCGACATCGGCGACCCCGTCGATCGCGACGGCGAGCCGGCCGCGGAGGAGCGCGCGCTGATCAGGCATTGCCGAGCCCTGGGGCGGAGCGCATGGACACCGGCAGCGCCGGGTCAGCCGATCCCGGGTGGGTGGTGCGCCACACCACTGCGCCGAGGCCGACGAGGAGCACCAGCGCAACGGTGCTCTCGTTGAGGGCGAGGAGTGGGTTGAACAGCGAGGCCGCGGTGAAGGCGGCCGCCAGCAGGAGCAGGAGCGCCGGGGCCCGGGGCGCGAGGACCGCGACCGGAATCGCGAGGAGCATGAGGCTGTAGTCGCCGAGGTGCGGCGAGAGCATCACCGACAGCCCAACCCCGATCGCGACGGCGGGGAGCACGTTGGCTCGAATCACGTCGCGCATCACCACCATCACCACCACGGCGACGGCGGCGAGGCTCACCGACGCGGCCCAGGCCGCCGAGTTGCTCCCGAGCGGCCGGGCGATCAGCGCTGGTATCGAATTGCTCTGGAGATCGAGGTGCGCATATGTGGGAGCCGTCACGAGGCCAACCGCATCGAGGAGATGGCCCGCCCCGGCGACGGCGATCGACCCGATGAGCACGACGGCAGCTCCGGCAATGAGTGCGCCGAGCATTCGCCATTGACCGGCGATGACGAGGACCGGAGGCACGAGCCAGACGAGCTGCGGCTTGAGCAGCAGCGGTGCGAGGAGCAGGCCGGCGATCACCGGATGCCGCCGATCCAGCGCCTCGACGGCGAGGGTCGCGGCGAGCAGCATCAAACCGTCCGACTGGCCGAGCAGGATCCCGGTCCCCGCTTCCAGTGAGAACACGGCGATGACGACCAGGCTGGCTGCCAGCGGACCGCCGAGGCGCGGTGAGGCGCGCCGGGTCAGGATCGCGGCCGACAGCGCCATGGCGACCAGGTTGATCGCGACGAATACGTCGGTTCCCGTCTGCAACGGGAGCGTGGCCAGGGGCTGGATCAGCCAGGCCATCAGAGCGGGATTGACGAAGGGCACCGGGAACGTGGCGCCCGCAGCCGGGGTGTAGCCGAGCAACTGCGCCTGGGCCGCCCCGAGGGCACCCGCGCAGTAGACGCACGAGGATCCTGCATGCACCACGCGCCCGGCGGACGCGATGGCGAGGTAGTCCACGGCGGAGCCGCCGCCGAAGGCAGTGTGCAGGTCGGCGATGGATCTGACCACCAGGTACACGGCGCACAGCGCGGCCGCGCCGATGACCCATCGCCACCTCGAGGGTGCGCTGACCATCCGCGACCCAACCTACCAGAGCCAAATCGAATTGGAACCACGTGTGCGAAACCGTCACCCGAGGGATATCCACTCGTTCGGACCGGTGCTAGCATGCGGTGGGGTGAGGAGCGCATCGGATACGGTCGAAAACGAGCCGACGCCGGGTGGGAGCGAGGCAACCGCCCCGCGCGAGGGGACCGTCGCGACCGACTACGGCGCCGAGTACTACGGCCACTACGCCGCCGCGGGAGTCGGCTACGAGCGAAACGCGTTCTGGCTCGATTTCTTTCGCAAGATCGCCGACCGCCTGATCGAGGACTTCCACCCCAAGACCGCCCTTGACGCCGGCTGCGCGATCGGCCTGCTTGTCGAGGCCCTCCGCGACCGTGGCGTCGAGGCCGAAGGCGTCGATTTCAGCGAATTCGCGGTCAACCATTCCCGGGAGGACATCCGGCAGTACCTGACGGTCGGATCGATCACCGAGCCCCTCACCAAGCGGTACGACCTCATCACCTGCTTCGAGGTCGTCGAGCACATGCCGCGTCAGGACGCGGATCGCGCCATCGCCAATCTCTGCTCGTTCACGGACGAGATCATCCTGACCTCGACCCCGATGCACTACCGGGACCCAACCCACACCAACATCCACCCGCAGGAGTACTGGACCGAGCGCTTCGCGCGCCAGGACTTCATCCGCGACGTGGACTACGACGGTGCCTACATCGCTCCCTGGGCCGCTCGCTACCGGCGATCCACCGCGCCGATCCATCAGGTGGTGGCCGACTACGACCGCGCGTACTCGCGGATGCTCCACGAGCTGCAGGAACGCAACGCCCTCATCGTCGACCAGATGCGCGAGCTCACGGACCAGCAGGGGCGCCTCGACGAGCTGGAAGGGACCACCGCGTGGAGCCAGCGCCGGTCCGTGCACCTCGCCCTCAAGGTGGACGGCGCGATCGTCCGGGCCGCCCCGGAGGGGACTGCGAGGCGGCGCTTCCTGAAGAAGGCGATCCGCACGGCCGACCGGCTCCGCAATCGTCCCCCGGCTCCCTGACCGCTCAGCTCCTCGGTGGGGCACCGCCACAACCGTAGGATCGGGCGATGCCCGACCCCACCTCGCTCCCCGCGCTTGCCCCGATTGCCACCGTCGTGGTGCTGCTCGAGGTCGCGGCCGGGACGACCGTCGCGGCCTACGCGGTGGACCTGGTGGGCAAGGTGGGACGTGGGTTCGTCGGCACCACTTCGCTCATCTGCGGCGGGCTCATGGCCCTCGATCTGCTCATCGAGGCGCTGCTGCCTTCGGGCACCAGCCTCCTCGGCGCCGCGCTGCCGGCGGACGCGCAGGCATCGCTGTTCCACTGGTCGATCGCGTTCACCGTCGCCCTCCTCGGCTACGCATTCTTCTGTGCGGTCATGACCGACGCGGCACGGCGCGTGGTGGGTGCGATCACCATCGGGTTCGGCGCCATGGCGATTGCGAAAGCTGCGGCGGCATTCGGACCCTCGCTCGGCGGAGTCGGCACCGCGATCGTGGCCTTCGTCCCCGCCGCACTGGTGTCCGGGAGCGCGCTTGCCGGCATGCTGCTCGGCCACTGGTATCTGGTCGCGCCCAACCTCTCATTCCGCCCGCTGCGCCGGGCCATCGACATCGTGTTCATCGCGGTGGCCCTGCAGGCCGCGGTGATCGTGTTCGTGCTCCTCACCTCGGGCGCGACGGTTCGTGGAGAGCTGCTCTGGTCCGGAGACGCGGTCCCGTTCTGGCTGCTCGTGGTCGGCTCCGGGATCGTCTTCACCACCGGGGTGGCGCTGCTGACCCGGCACTTCGCGCGGATCCGGGCCAACCAGCCGGCGACCGCGATGCTCTACGTGCTCATCATCAGCGTCGTGATGGGGGTCGTCCCCGCCCACCTGCTGTTCTTCGTCACCGGCGCGCCGATCTGACCACGACGACTGCGCGATCATGCCCGGTGATGGTGGCGGGGCTCGAGGGAGACGAGGCGGTGGCGCCTACCCGGCGGTCTGTCGGACGACTGCCGATGGCACGTCCGTTTCCTGCTCCACCTGCCAGCGGCCCTGCATCTCGAGCATGCCGACGTGACCACCCCGGTTGTTGATGTGAAAGCTTGCCGCGGAAGCGGCGAAGTCGTAGATCTCCGACCCGGTCAGGTCGTGCGCTGACACCTGGACGATGTAGCCGCCGTCAAGCAGCGGGAGGGAGTCGATGGTGTAGCGAACCGAGACCATCTCGCCGGGGGAACGGCTCGACAAGGTGACGTTGTCCAGGAAGGTGTTGGTGCCGGACAGCAGCAGTCCGTCCGCGCGCCGGATGGCCATGCCGCACACAAAATTACCGACGTCGCGATGCACGAGCAGTTGCATCTCGAGGGTCATGGGGTCACCGGTTTCGAAGCGCCGGCTGCTCTGGCCGCCGCCGTCGAGCAGGCTCACCGATGCGAATTCGATCGCCCGCGATCCCCACTGACTTGGGTCTCCGCGTGAGAGCGTCGACGACGTGTCGCGCTCGGCCGCCAGCGCATGATCGGCGATCATCCGGTGGTAGGCCGCGGTCACCTCGGAGGCAGGACCGTCGGCGATGATCTCTCCCTGATTGATCAGGAGCACTCGATCGCAGTACTCCTCGAGTGAGTTGAGATCGTGACTCACGAGCACGATCGTCTTTCCCTCGCGCTTGTACCTGCTGAACGTGTCGAAGCATTTCTCCTGGAAGCTCGCGTCGCCCACCGCCAGCACCTCGTCCATGACCAGCAGGTCGGTCTGGGCGAGGATTGCGACGCTGAACGCAAGGCGCACCTGCATGCCGGACGAGAAGTTCTTGAGCTTCTGGTCGGCGAAGTCCTCGAGCTCCGCGAACGCGAACACCTCATCGACCTTGTTCCGCAGCTGTGCGCGAGTCAGGCCCAGAACGGCACCACCAAGGAAGATGTTCTCTCGCGCGGTGAGCTCTGGATTGAATCCGACGCCCAGCTCGAGGAACGCGGAGAACTCACCGTTGACGCGGGCGTACCCCGAGTCGGCCTGGTAGATCCGGCAGAGGATCTTCAGCAGCGTGCTCTTGCCGCATCCGTTCGGCCCAGCGATGCCGAGGAACTGACCGGGAGGGATTTCGAAGGAGATATCGCGCAGCGCGATCAGGTCGCGATAACGCGACGAGCTGCGCCAGTGCGTGATTCGATACTTCAACGTGGTGCTCTTGTCGAGCGGGAGGCGAAACCGCTTGCGCAGGTGCGAGACCTCGACGATGGGATTCACAGCGACTCGGCGAACGTGGGCGTCAGCCTGCTGAAGACGAGGTACCCAACGAGGAGCGCGGCCACGCTGAGCAGAATCGGAATGATGACGAGGGGCCCGATGATCGCGCCCATCGACTGGAGCGACGGATGAACGAGCGAATGTCTCAGGTCCGTGATGATTTGTGCAACGGGGTTCAATCCAGCGAGGTCGACCAGCTTCTGGGATTTAGTTTGAATCAGGGCGAATGGGAACACGACGCCCGATCCATAGAAGAGGACGAGTGAAAGGATCTCCCAGATGTGCCCAAGATCCCTGAAGAAGACGAAGAGTGACGACAAGAGCAGTGAGAGTCCGAGCACCAGGACGACCAGCTCGAGGTAGTACAGCGGCGCCAACAGACTTCGCCATGTGAGATCGAGATGGCCAAGCGCCAGAGTCACGACCACCACCAACACGGTGTTGATGGCGAAGGTCAGCAGGGCGCTCGTCGTTGACGCCACCACGAGGATCCAGCGCGGGAAGTACGCCTTGCGAATCAGGTCGCCGTTTCCGGCAACGGCGTTCATGGCTGTGGCAGTCGCCTCCGTGAAGAAGGTCCACGCCACGATCGCGATCAGCAGCTGAACGGGGAAATCCGTCGACCCGGTGCCGGCTTTCAGCAACAGGCTGAAGACGAGATACATGATCCCGAAGAGCATCAGCGGCTTGATCAGCGACCACACGTACCCCAGCGTGGAGCCCGTGTACTTCAGCTTGAACTGGGTGATCGAAAGCTCGCGGACGAGGTTGAGATTCCTCTGAAAGATGCTCTTCGGCCGCTGGATCGCCTCGAGAGCGCCGCTCCCATGCGCGACGACGGTCATGTCGGAGTCTCCAATACGAATCGCGAGATGCTGGGGTCCCGCTCGAGTTCGAGCATACTAAGTGGCGGCGGATCACGCGCGCCCCGCATACCATCTTCGTTCGATGCACTTGAAATTGCCTGGCGCGACAGCTCGGGGCTCTGCCTCGTGACCGCGCCTCACGACGAGAGCGGCCGGCTCGGCGACGAGTTGCGGGCTGCACGCCGCCACATCGCGGAGCTCGAGGGCGAGCTTCAGGCCCTGCGGGCCGAGCTCGCCGAGGCCACCGGCAGCGCCTCCGCCCGGATCGCGGTGGCCGTCGTCCGCAAGGTGCGAAGGGTCGTGCCGCCGGAGTCGCGCCGCCAGCAGACGCTGCACAAGGCTGCCTCCAGGACGCTGACGCTCGTGGACCACGGGCCATCCGCCCTGGCGGGGCTTATCCGCCGCGACCGCGACCTACGCAGCGCCATCGGGGTGGCCGACACTGCCGCAGCCCGGCGGCGCCAGTATCGCCGCTGGCTCGCGCTGCACACACCCGGCCCGGCGGAGCTTGCCACCATGCGTCGCATTGCCGAGGCGGAGCAGGGCGCCCTGGTCATCAGCCTCGTGATGCCGGTGCACAATCCCGAGCGGACCTGGCTCGAGGCGGCGATCGCATCGGTGCTGGAGCAGGCCTACCCGTACCTCGAACTCTGCATCGCCGATGACGGGTCGACGCAGCCGCACGTGCGCAGCGTGCTCGACTTCGCGGCTTCGGATCCGCGGGTCCACGTCGTCTATCGCGACCGGCAGGGCGGTATCGCGGCTGCATCGAATTCAGCGCTCGCGCTCGCCACCGGCGCATTCGTCGGCTTCATCGACAACGACGATGTCCTGCGCCCACATGCGCTGTACGCCATGGCCGCGTACCTGCGCGAACATCCCGACGCCGACGTCGTGTACTCCGACGAAGACAAGGTGCTGCACGACGGGAGTCTCGGCGCACCGACCTTCAAGCCCGATTTCTCGCCCGATCGCCTGCTTGCCGAGAACTACATCAACCACTTCACGGTCGTGCGCCGGACGCTTGCCGGGGAGGTGGGTGGGTTTCGCAAGGGCTTCGACGGCAGCCAGGATCACGACCTGATGCTTCGCGTCACGGAGCGGGCCGCGCGTGTCGGCCACGTGCCGGACGTGCTCTACGCGTGGCGCATGGTTCCGGGCTCCACGGCGGTGTCGGCGGGATTCAAGCCGCTCGCGCAGGATGCGGGTCGCCGTGCGGTCGCGGATGCGCTGCAGCGGCGTGGCCTCGAAGGACGAGTCGACCTGGGCCCAAGTCCCGGTCTCTACATTCCGCGATACGCCGTCGTGGGCAGCCCGTCCGTAGACATCCTCGTCGTTGCACGCACCGCGTCGGATGCGGCGGACTGCATCGCCGGCATTGAGCAACACACGACATATGGGATTCGCAATGTCGCCTCAGTTGTTGCGGTCTCCGGCACTGCGGCAGCCATCAACAACGCTGTGCGGATGATGACCGGCGAACACGTCGTGCTGCTCGACGCATCGACACGAGTGATCACCGACGCATGGCTCGAGACGATGCTGGAACTGAGTCAGCGCGCTGGCATCGGCGCCGTGGGCATCCGCCTTCGCTACCAGGACGGAACGGTTGCGCACGAGGGCATCGTGTGCGGGCGGCTCGGGCTTGCGAACAGTGTGGATCAGCACTTGCACGTCATCAAGGAGATGAGCGCAGTCTCGGGTGCGTGCCTGATGACGAAGCGGGCGGTGTTCGACGAAGCAGGCGGTTTCGACGAGCGATTCTCTGCAACGCTGTGGGACGTGGACTATTGCCTGCGCATACGCGCACTCGGGCACCGCGTGCTCTGCACACCGCTTGCGGAGATGACCTGGGGCGAGGCCGCGCGCGCCGGTGGCGCCGCAGCGATGGGCACGGATGCCCGGACATTCTCTGAGCGATGGGGGGGTGTCGAGGAGATCGAGGATCCCTACCTCAACGTCAATGTGCTCTGGCCTGCCCCGCTGAGTCTTCGTCTCGGCTAACGTAGCGAGTCGTCGCATATCCGGCACCTTGGCAATGACCTGTACAGGGTGCCGGCAGCGTCAACGCGATCATCGATCTAGAGGGCTGGTTCCAGTAGCTGTGGCATGGATGGCATTGCCCCCCGAGATGGACGGGGTGCTGAACTCGCTGGCCTCGCGCCCACTTGCCGAACGTCTCGGCACGATCGACGGCGTCATGATCAAGACGTTCAAGAAGTGGGCGGATCAGCGTGGCTACTTCATCGAGCAGCTCAAACAGGGCGATCTCGATGACCAGGGCCGGCCGTTCATCCCGGATCATCCCTTCGCACAGATGTCCCGCAGCCTTGCCTATGCCCGCGGTGGCAACCCGCCTGAGCTGATCAAGGCCTTCCACTGGCACCGCAGGCAATGGGACTACTGGGACATCGTCCAGGGCGACGCGCGCGTGGTGCTTGTCGACCTGCGTCACGACTCCCCGACCGTGGGGCGTGTCCAGACGTTCATGCTCGGCGAGAACGCGCCCCGGATGGTGGCCATCCCGCCGCTGGTCGCACACGGCTACCAGTGCGTCTCCCAGCGCGACGTGATCCTCAACTACTACGTCACCGAGCCGTACAGCGCCGAAGACCCCGACGAGGGCCGCATCGCCTGGAACGATCCCCGCATCGGCTTCGACTGGACGATCGAGAACATCTGACGTGCGCCTCCTGGTGACTGGTGGAGCGGGATTCATCGGCAGCGAATTCGTCCGCATGACACTCCGCGACCACCCCGAGGACTCCGTCGTGGTGCTCGACAAGCTCACCTACGCCGGCAACGAGCGCAACCTCGACAGTGTTCGGGCTGATGCGCGGTTCCGGTTCGTCCGGGGCGATATCTGCGATGCCGTGACGGTGCGCGACCTCGCCGCCGGCGTCGATGTCATCGTCAATTTCGCGGCCGAGTCGCACGTCGACCGCTCACTCGAGGCGCCCGGCCAGTTCATCCTCACCGACGTCTACGGCACGTTCGTGCTCATGGACGCCGCCCGCGAGCACGGGCACGAGCGGTTCCTCCAGGTGAGCACCGACGAGGTGTACGGAGAGGTCAACAGCGGGTTGAGCGTCGAGGGCGACCCGTTCCAACCGCGAAGCCCGTACAGCGCGAGCAAGGCGGGCGGCGAGCTGCAGATCCAGGCGTATCGCACGTCGTACGGATTCCCGGCGATCGTGACCCGCGGCTCGAACACCTACGGCCCCTTCCAGTACCCCGAGAAGATCATCCCGCTCTTCATCACCAACGCCATCGACGACCGGCCGTTGCCCATCTACGGAGATGGACAGGCGGTCCGCGACTACCTGTACGTGGAGGATCACGCCCGCGGTATCGACTGCGCGCTCCGCCACGGTGTGGCGGGCATGGACTACAACATCGGCGCGGGTGGAGAGACCGACGGCATCACTGTCGCCGACACAGTGCTGCGACTCCTCGGCAAGCCCAGCTCCCTCAAGCAATTCGTCCGTGACCGCCTCGGCCACGATCGGCGCTATGCGCTCGACTCGACGCGGCTCTCGGGGCTCGGATGGCGGCCCACGGTCACGTTCGAGACGGGGATGGAACGCACCGTGGCCTGGTTTGTGGAACACGAGGACTGGTGGCGACCGCTCAAGTCCGGCGAGTTCTGGGAGTTCTACCAGCGCAACTACAAACCGGCGTAGGCGCACTGGATCTCGCGAAAGGACCGGTGTCGATGCGGTATCATCCTAAGCCGAAAGAGGTCAAACGCGCCAACACCGTGTTGGTGCCGACCGCATGGGATGGACGCAGGTGCCAGACACGGCTCAGAAGCAACGTTCAGGTCTCACCACGGGCAAGGGTTCGATCGAGTCGTTGCGAACCGTAGTCGTGATGCCCGCGTACAACGCGGCAAAGACACTCGAGACGACCCTCGCGGGGATTCCTCCGGGCGTCGTCGACACGATCATCCTGGTCGACGACGGCAGCCGCGACGGCACCGCCGCACTGGCGGTCTCGCTCGACCTCGTGGTCATCTCGCATCCCCACAACGCGGGCTACGGCGCCAACCAGAAGACCTGCTACATCGAGGCGCTCCGTGACGGCGCCGACGTCATCGTCATGCTCCACCCCGACGGCCAGTACGACCCCGCGATCCTCGACGACATGGTCGAGGTCATCCGCAGCGGGCAGGCGGACGTGGTCCTCGGCTCACGTTTCTACACTCCGGGCGGCGCCCGCGCGGGCGGCATGCCGTGGTGGAAGCGCATTGCCAATCGTTTCCTCACCGGCTACGAGAATCGCGTGCTCGGGCTTGGCCTCACCGAGTATCACACCGGCTACCGCGCGTACAGCCGCAAATTCCTCACCACGGTGCCATTCCTGCGCAACTCCAACGATTTCGTCTTCGACACCCAGATCCTCACGCCCAGCAGATCTTGTGGAGATCGGAAGAGCACACGTCTGAACTCCAGTCACTG
>ODAK010004720.1_pt1 | contig 13947 bp, 11 predicted proteins | sample 1539591 | NCBI WGS metagenome assembly ODAK01 (sample SAMEA3539303, study PRJEB22396) | soil metagenome | biome: tundra; feature: field; material: soil | place: USA | collected 2010-05 | depth 0.15 m | reverse complement strand
GCGGCCCGTCGCATACGGCCCGTCTTGGGGGATTCGCCCGTCCTCATCGCGCCCACCGCCCAACACTATGCGTGGTGTCGTGCTGAAGCAAGCGGATTAGCAAGAGGAAACGAGGTCTCTCCAACCGTCACATCTCATGCCGCATCCGAAGCGGTTCTCGGGCAACGCCGAACAGGTCCTGCATCGGTCCGCCGTACGCCCTTTGGTCCGCCGCTACACGGGACAGGCGATGACTTGGAACCTGTTCGTAGGAGTGGACGTAGAAGCCGTAGTCGTTGACCGTCCGGGTGAGCACGGCGGTTCGGGTGAAGGCGGCCCCCGAGTAGCCCGTCACCGCGTAGCCGAGTGAGCGCAGGCCGTTCACGGCGAGCCCCAGCATCCTGATGGGATGGCTGTCCTGGAATCCGACACATGGGCTGCGAAAGGCCGAAACGTTCGAGTCGGCAGTGGCCTGGTACGTGGCCAGGGCTGGGCTTGTGCCCGCTGCGAGCAGGGCCACGAGCGCCAGCAGTGGAAGGGCGACGGCCTGTCGCCAACGAGCGCGAGAATCCACGGGGACCTCCTCCGGCGGAGTCTTTGGTGGAGCTGCACGGCGAGGCTGGACGGCGAAGCTGCAGGCGGCGCTGAGGGGGGGAGCGGGTCCGCTGGGTTCAAGCGGACTCGCAGGATCACAGGCCGCGCTTAGCTGCGACTCACCTGCGATTCAGGGGCTCGTCTGCTACGCTCCCAGGACCAACTTCATCGCCAGACCGCTGGGTCGCGAAGCCGGTGAGATCCCGGCACAGTCCCGCTACGGTGGTCGCGGCGCTCCAACCAGGAGTGACCGCGCGAGTCCGGTCGCCGACCCTTCGGTTCGTGCTCGAACCTTCGAGAGAAAGGGTAGGCATCCACGTGAACCCGTCCGTTGCCCCTCCCATCCGTGGCCAGGGGCCTCGTGTTCTTCGCCGCCGGACGCTCGCCCGGATCGCGGCCCTGGCCGCCGCAGCCGCGCTGGTCTTCGGTGCCTGTACCGGCGCCTCGTCCGGGGTCACCCCTGGCCCGACCGCGAACCCGGCCGTCACGGCGGCTCCCGGCGGTTCGACGTCGGCCAGCATCGCGCCGAATCCCAGCCCGGTCGCCAGCCCCAGCCCCAGTCCGACCTTCCCGATGACGCTCACCGACGACGAACACAACCAGGTCGTGCTCAAGTCGGAGCCGCACCGGATCGTTTCGCTGACGCCCGCCGTGACGGAGACCCTGTTCGCCATTGGGGCCGGCGGCCGGGTTGCCGCGGACGGCGACTTCGACGACTACCCCGCCCAGGTGAAGAGCCTGCCGCACGTCGCGACCTACTCCTCGGTTGACGTCGAGAAGATCGTCGGCCTGGGGGCGGACCTGGTAATCGCCGGCGGCAACGGCTTCAACAAGCCAACGGCCGTGACCCAGTTGCGCAGCCTGGGCGTGCCCGTCCTCGTCGTGTACGCGCCCAACATCGCTGGCGTCCTGGCGGACGTCAACCTGATCGGGGATGCCGTCGGTGCCAGCGCGACCGCCCGTCAACTCACGGCTTCGATGCAGGCCGGGATCGACACGATCAGGACTGCGACCGGCAGCCTGCCCCACCCGCGGACGTTCTATGAGCTCGACGCGACGAAGGACATCTATGGCCCGGCGCCCGATTCATTCCTGGCCCAGGAGATCGACTACGCGGGCGGCGACCCGATCACGACTGGCGATCCGGCCCTCTTCAGCATTCCCCTCGAGAAGCTCGTCGCGGCCGACCCCCAGGTGATCGTCCTGGGTGACTCGGCCTATGGCACGACCGCGGCGATCGTTGCCGCTCGTCCGGGCTGGAACACGATGACGGCGGTCAAGGATGGTGCGATCGAGCCGATCGATGACCTCGTCGTGAGCCGGCCCGGGCCCCGCCTCGTGGAGGGTCTGCGCCTCCTGGCACTGGCCATCCATCCCGATCTCGTCCTGCCAGCACTTGCCCCGTCGGGTGCCTCGCAGGCGCCTTCGACAGCACCGGTCGCCGTCCCGTCCGGGTCGGCGACGCCTTAATCCAGATGGCAACCCGGGCCGAGGCCGGACGAATTCGACTCGCGACGGCGGGCCGGCTGGATCGTGCCCGATCTCGCCCGGGACTGCTCTTCGCGGCAGGCCTCGCCGCGCTCGTCGTCACGCTCGTCCTGGGGGTCGGCTTCGGAACAGTCGCGATCGCCCCCGGAGACACCCTGGCGATCCTGGCCCACCGGCTCCTTGGCCTCAACCTCGGCAGCCACTGGTCGGCGGCAGCCGAGACGATCGTCTTCGAGCTGCGCCTGCCGCGAGTCCTGTCGGCGATGGTCGTGGGCGTGGGCCTGTCGGTTGCGGGCGCCACGTTCCAGGGCCTGCTCCGGAACCCGCTCGCCGATCCCTACGTGCTCGGGACGGCGTCGGGGGCTGCCCTCGGGGCCGCGATCGGGATTCTCATCCCGATCAGGATCGCCCTCTTCGAGTTCGGGCTCGTCCAGTTGTTTGCATTCGCCGGGGCCCTCCTCGCGGTGGGCGTCGTCTATCGACTCAGCCGGACGGGTTCGCTGGCTCCGCTGACCGGCCTGCTCCTGACGGGTTATGCCGTTGGCTCACTCCTCGCGGCCGGCCTGGCTCTGACGATGTACGTGTCGGGCACGAACCTGCGCCAGATCTTCTTCTTCCTGCTGGGCGGCTTCGACGGAAGCTCCTGGCTGCAGCTCGCTGGGACCGCCCCATTGATCCTCGGCGGGAGCCTCCTGATCATGCTCCGGGCCGGGGCCCTCAACGGCTTCCTGCTCGGCGAGGAGACCGCCTCCAACCTTGGCGTCGACGTGCGCCGGGAACGGCTGATCCTCCTTGGCCTGGGCTCTCTCGTGACCGCGGCCGCCGTGTCGGTCGCCGGCCTCGTTGGCTTCGTCGGCCTCGTTGTGCCGCACCTCGTCCGTCTCGTGGTGGGCCCGAATGCCCGACGAGTCCTGCCCTTGAGCGCAGTGCTGGGCGCCAGCCTGATGGTTGGCGCGGACCTCGTGGCGCGGGTGCTCGGCGAGATCCCGGTCGGAGTCGTGACGGCCGTGATCGGGGCCCCGTTCTTCCTGATGTTGCTGCGCCAGACCCGATCGGCCTACGAGCTGTGACCGCGATGATCGAGTTCGAAGGCGTCAGGGCGGCCTATCGGGCGCGTGATGTCCTCGTGGACATGACCTTTCGGATCGACTCCGGCGAGCGAGTCGCGGTCATCGGTCCGAACGGGGCCGGCAAGTCGAGCCTGCTGCGGGCGATGACCGGCACGCTTCGGCCGCGGGTGGGCACGGTTCGCCTTGGCGGCGACCCGCTGGCGCGCCTCGACCGCCAGGCGATCGCGCGGCGGCTGTCCGTCGTGCCGCAGGCCCCGGCCCTCCCGTTCGCGGCGCGGGTCGAGGAAGTCGTCGGGTTGGGGCGATTGCCCCACGAGGACCCATTCCGAGGGCAGCGGGCCGCTGACCGGGCGGCGGTGTCGGCTGCGATCGAACGGGTCGGCATCGGCGCCCTGGTCGGTCGTGACGTTCGTGAGCTGTCCCTGGGCGAGCGGCAGCTCGTGCTCATCGCCATGGCCCTCGCCCAGGCGGCGCCGGTCATGGTCCTCGACGAGCCGACGGTCCACCTCGACCTCCGGCACCAGGTCGAGACGATGGCGCTCCTGGTCGACCTGAACGAGCGTGACGGAACGACGCTTGTGGCCGTGCTCCACGACCTTGGCCTGGCCGGCCACTTCTTCCCGCGCCTGATCCTCCTTGACCAGGGTGCGATCGTGGCCGACGGACCGCCCGACGACGTTCTCGCCGATGAGCGGATCCGCCTCGTCTACGGCGTCGATCCGGCCTTCGTTCGCCGCTCGGTGCCGCTGGCCGCGGTCTGAGCCCGGAAGCACAGCGTTGACCGCCGTCACCGGCTGCGACTAGGCTTGACGGGTGACGCCCATGCGCCCACGGACGGGCGGGACCGTCCGCCTCTCCCTGTTCGTTGCCGCCGCGGTGCTCGTGTTGGCCGGTTGTGGCCCGGGCACGGCCTCGAGCGCGCCATCGTCGGCGAGCCCCGCCAGCCTCGGCCCGCTTCTCAGCCCGAGCCTGGCGCCGAGCGTCGGCCCGAATTCTTCGGACTCCTTCTCGCCCAGCCCATCCGACTCGAGCGGCCCGAGTCCCACCGGTTCGACCGGGCCGAGCGCGGATCCGACGCCATCCGGCTCGGCCGGACCCTCGCCGACCGCTCCGAGCACGGCGTCCGTCTGCTCGGGCGCCAAGGACACGCCCGACTTCTACGAGTCGTTCGCCGGCGCAGTGAACTTCCCCGTCTACTGTGCCGTCCTGCCGGCGGGCTGGTCGCTCGTCTCGGGCACGTACCACCTGGCCAACGGCGGTCACATCACGATCAGCTTCCGGCGCCGGGCCGACAGCGCGACGTTCGAGCTCGATGAAGGCTCGTTCTGCGCCGACAACTCCGGCTGTGTCCCGAGCGGGACGGCGGCCGGCTCGGGTCCGTTTGGCGATCTCAGCGGGAGCCTCGCCCAGACATCGAGCGGCTTCGCCCTGGTCGTGGCCAAGGGCGAGAAGCCGAGCTGGCTGGCAACCGGCAACGGCCTCGACCAGGCCTCGTTCCTTGCCCTGACGGCCGCCCTCCACGCGATCAACTGAGCTGGTCGAGCCGGGTAGGTGAAGATCGCCGACTTCGAGCTCGAGCGCTATTTCGCCCGCTGGGAGTTCGCCGTTCGGCAGCTCCTGTGTGCGTCGGACCTCGAGGGTTACCCGATGGCCGAGCTCCTGGCGCTGGCCGACGACGAGTCCCGCGGCTTGTGGCAGGGCCTGCGCCTGGGTTACACCGAGTCGAGCGGGCATCCCCTCCTGCGGGCGGAGATCGCCGCGCTCTATGACACGATCAGCCCGGACGAGGTCCTCGTCTTCTCCGGCGCAGAGGAGGCGATCTTCTGCCTCCTGAACGTCGTCGTCGGGCCTGGCGACCACGCGATCGTGACCTGGCCGGGCTACCAGAGCCTGTCCGAGGTCGCCCGCGCGGCCGGAGCCGAGACCACCCTGCACGAGCTCCGCGAGGAGGACGGCTGGGCCCTCGACGTCGACCGGATCCGGGCGGCAGTGCGGCCCGCGACGCGCTTGATCGTGGTCAACGCTCCGCACAACCCGACGGGCATGTTGCCCGGCCACGCCGAGTGGCGCGCGCTCACTGAGCTGTGCGCCGACGCGGGCATCCACCTGTTCGCCGACGAGGTCTACCGCTTCCTCGAGTACGACGACGCGGATCGACTGACGGCCGGCGCGGACGCCTTCCCCCTGGGGATCAGCCTGGGCGTGATGTCGAAGTCCTTCGCGATGGCTGGCCTCCGGATCGGCTGGCTGGCGACCCACGACCGCAGCCTGCTCGAGCGTTGCGCCGCGTTCAAGGACTACACCACGATCTGCCCGTCCGCCCCGGCCGAGATCCTGAGCCTGATCGGCCTGCGTGCCCGGGCGACGGTCCTGCAGCGCTCCCAGCAGATCATCTCGGCCAATCTGGCCCACCTGGATCGGTTCATGACCGAGCGCCCGGACGTCATGACCTGGGTCCGGCCGCGGGCCGGCTCAGTGGCTTACCCGGCGCTGACCATGGCCGGCCGCTTCAGCGGCTGGGACGCCGACCGATTTGCGACCGAGCTGGTCGAGGCCGAAGGCGTCCTGCTCCTGCCCGGCTCCCGCTTCGGCCAGCCGGGCAACCATGTCCGCCTGGGGTTTGGCCGGGTCGACCTGCCCGAAGCCCTGGCCGGCCTGGAGCGCTTCGCGAGCCGTTGACCCTGTGCTCCTGCCGGGCGTGATCGCCTGGGGGCGGCTCGCCAACAAGCTCGGCCCGAGCGCCCGTTGTCGCCCGGGGGAGCGACAAATCGAGGGTTTGGGCCTCGGAATGGGCCGTGGGTTGCTGAGCTGCGCCCTGTTCCGTGGATTGGTAGCTGCCAGCGACTACCTCTGGGCCTTGAACGCTCGCGAATCCGCTTCGCGGGCCGAAACGCTGCCTCGAAACCGGGGTTTGTCGCTCTGGACGCACGCACCGACACGTGGCCCCGGGCAAGGTCTTTCCGGATCTGTAGCTCTAGGCGCGCTTGCGGGCGAGGTCCAGGAACGGCGTCTGGACGACGGTTGCGCCGACACGACCCCGGCGCGCCTCGACCGTCCACTCGGCCTGCAGACGCGTGCCAGGCCGTTCAAAGGCCGGGGGCACGGAGGCGAGGGCGATCGGCTTCTTCAGGAGCGGGCTCCAGCCGTGGCTGGTGATCCGGCCGACCTGCCGTCCGCCCGCGTCGTACAGCGGCACGGCTGAACGATCCACGATCGCCGGTGCGTTCGGAGGCAGGCCCTGGGCGTTGTACAGCGCGTCGATGTCCGGCCAGCTGATCTCGAGGCCAACGAGCCGGCGGCGCGGGCCGCCATTGCGGCGCTCGTCGAGCAGCGCCCGCCGCCCCACGAAGTCGCCCTTCTCGAAGTCAACCAGCTTGCCCAGCCCGATCTCGCCCGGCGAATAGGCCTGCTCGGTGTTCATGGCATGGCGGGCGCTGGTGTAGTCAACCTCGAGCAGGATCAGACCGGCCTCGAGGCGGACGACGTCGAGGGCGATCATCCCGGCCGGTCGGATCCCGAACGGCTTGCCAGCGGCGACGACCGCGTCCCACAGCTCGACGGCGCGGTCCGCTGCCACCCACAACTCGTATCCGAGGTCGCCCGTGTAGCCGGTCCGGCTGACATCGATCGGGATCCCGGCCACGGTTGCGGCCCGCCGGCGGAAATAGCGCAGGTCGGCAAAGGTCTCGCCGCCGGCCGCCTCGAGGACGGCCCGGCTTAGCGGACCCTGGAGGGCCAGGGCGGCGGTCGACTCGCTGATGTCCTCGACCTCGACCTCGAGCCCGGCCGCGTTCAGGTTCAGCCAGCGGTATTGCGGGTCGGCCGCCGTCCAGCGGAATCGGGCACTGCCGAGGCGATGGACCGTGCCGTCATCGACGACCTTGCCGGCCTCGTCGCACCACGGCGTGTAGTAGACCTGTCCCACCTTGAGCTTTGTCGCGTCGCGGGTGATCACCCGGTCGACGAGCTGCTCGGCGTCGCGCCCGCGGATCTCGTACTTGTAGAGCGGCGAGACGTCGATCAGGGCGGCCTGCTCGCGGATCGCGTTGTATTCGATGTCGTGAAAATCGGCATAGACGCTGGCCGCAAAGTAGCCCGACCACTCGCGCCACTGCATCTTGCGGTTGTGCGGCTCGGTCCGGGAATGGAACGCGGTGCCGACGCTCACGGTGCTTCCTCCGATCGACCGGCCGACGCCTCCAGCGCGCCCGTTGCGGGTCCAGTATGCGGTACGATCATGCATGAAAGATATGCAGCCTGCATGATCGGCCGGGCGCCTCGATCGGCGACCCAGCCCAAGCCGGAGGACCCGTGGCCCAGACGTATGACGCGCTGATCATCGGTGGCGGCCACAACGGCCTGGTCAGCGCCGCGTACCTGGCACGGGCGGGCATGAGCACGCTGGTCCTGGAGAAGCGCGACGTGCTCGGCGGCGCGGCCGTGACCGAGGAGATTTTCCCCGGGTTCCGCTTCTCGGTGGCGTCCTACGTCGTCAGCCTGCTCCGTCCCGAGATCATCCGGGAGCTCGACCTGCCGGCCCACGGGCTCGACATCCTGCCTCTCGACGGCACGTTCACGCCGCTCCAGGGTGACTACCTGTGGCGGGTCAATGACCACGGCCGGACGATCCGCGAACTGCGTCGCTGGTCGCTCTCGGACGCCGAGGCGTACGAGGAGTACGGCCAGCTCATGGTCGAGATGGCCCGCTTCATCAAGCCGATCCTGTCGATCGTGCCGCCTGATCCCACCGGACTCGACCCGCGCCAGTTCGGACCCCTGGCCGGCCTCGCCCGGTCATTCCAGCGCCTGCCCGAGAAGCAGCAGGCCGTGTTCGTCCAGCTGATGACGATGAGCGCGGCCGACTTCCTGGCCCAGTGGTTCGAGACCGATCCGCTGAAGGCCACGATGTCGGCTTCGGGCATCATCGGGACCTATCAGGGCGTGAAGTCGCCCGGCACCGCTTACGTCCTGCTCCATCACTACATGGGCGAGATCGACGGCGCATTCCGGGCCTGGGGGATCCCGCGCGGGGGCACCGGCGGCGTCTCGAATGCAATCGGCAGCGCGGCCCAGGCCCAGGGCGCCGAGATCCGGCTTGAGGCGCCGGTGGCCAGGATCATGACCCGCGCCGGCCGGGCGGTCGGGGTGGCCCTCGAGTCGGGCGAGGAGATCTACGCCCAGCACGTCCTGTCGTCGGTCGATTCGCGCCTGACCTACCTCGGCCTGATCGAGCCGGGCACGCTCGAGCCCGAATTCGAGGACGAGGTCCGCCGGTTCAAGTTCCGGGGCTCGTCGGGCAAGGTCAACCTGGCGGTTGATCGGCTGCCCGACTTCAGCTGCCTGCCGGGCGAGGGCGAGCACCTCCGCGGCGCGATCAGCTACAGCGCCTCGATCGAGGACATGGAGCGGGCCTACGACGACGCGAAATACGGCCACTGGAGCCGGCGCCCGTACATCGACATGATCATCCCCACCCTCGTCGACCCGTCGATGGCGCCCCCCGGCAAGCACGTCATCAGCTGCTTCGTCCAGTACGCGCCGTACCACCTGGACCCGAGCCTGGGCAGCTGGGACGACAATCGGGAAGCATTCGGCGACGCGGTGATCGATCGGATCGCCGAGGTCGCCCCGAACATCCGGGAGATCATCCTTCACCGCCAGGTCCTCACCCCGCTCGACATCGAGCGCCGCTTCGGGCTGACGGAGGGCAACATCTTCCAGGGCGAGCTGAGCCTGGAGCAGCTCTTCTTCAACCGGCCGGTGCCCGGCTACGCTCGCTTCAGGACCCCGATCCGGGACCTCTGGCTGTGCGGCTCGGCGACGCATCCCGGCGGCGGGATCATGGGCGCCAATGGCCGCATCGCGGCGATGGAAGTCCTCCGCGCCGCCGGTCGGAAGGTGGCCTGACGATGGTGATCGCCGAGCGAACGACGGCGCCCGCGCCGGAGATGCCAGCCGTGGTCCCCAGCGGCCAGAGCTGGGACGCGATCGTGGTCGGTGCCGGCCACAACGGCCTGGTCGCCGCCGCGTACCTGGCCAGGGCCGGCCTGTCGACCCTCGTCGTGGAGCGGCGCCAGCAGGTCGGCGGGATCGCGGCGACGGTCGAGGTCAAGACCGGCGCACGGTTGCCCGCCGTCGCCCACACGGTCGGCCGGTTCAAGCCCGCGGTCGTCCGTGAACTCGGCCTGCGGGCCCATGGGCTGACCTTCGTGGCGCCCGATGTGCGCGTCTTTGCCCCGAGCCCGGACGGGTCGGCGATCACCCTGTACGACGATGTCGAACGGACCGCCGACGGACTGCGGGCGCGCTCCGGCCACGACGCGGCGAACTACGCCGGCTTCGATCGGCTCGTCCGCTCGATCGGACGCCTCCTGGCCGAACTGGGCGGCGCCGCCCCGCCGGACATCCACGCGCCATCGCTCGGCGACGCCCTGACCGGGCTGAAGCTCACCCGGGCATTCCGGGGCCTGGGCAAGCCCGACGCGCGTTCGGTCCTGCGGGTTCTGCCGATGGCGGTCGCCGACTTCGTGGCCGAGTCGTTCGAGACCGAGGCCCTGCGCGGGGTCCTCGCGGCGCGGGGCATTCAGAACACGGCGATGGGCCCCTGGTCGGCCGGCACGACGGCGGTCTTCCTGGCCGATTCGGCCGGCAACGACGGTGGAGCAGCCGGCCAGACGGTTTACGCCAGGGGTGGCCCGGGCGCCCTGTCGGAGGCGCTCGCGGCGGCCGTACGGGCCGCCGGCGGCCAGATCCGGACCGGCGCCGCGGTCGTCCACGTCACGACCCAAGACGGACGGGCCAGCGGCGTCGTGCTTGCCTCGGGCGAGGAGATCTCGGCCCGGATCGTCGTCGCGGGCATTGACCCAAAGCAGGTCCTGACCGGGCTGGTCGACCCGGTCACCCTTGGGCCGGGCCTGCGCTGGCGGGCCGCCAACATCCGGACCCCGGGCACGGTCGCCAAGGTCAACCTCGCCCTCGCCGGGTTGCCCGTCTTCAGCGCGGCCGGTAAGGGTCCCGACGCCGAGCGCCTGTTGCGCGGCCGGATCGTCATCGCCCCGGGAATCGACTACGTTGAGCGCGCTTTCGACGCATCGAAGTACGGCGAGCTCAGCCCGGCGCCCTACCTCGAGGCGACGATCCCGTCGCTCATCGATCCGACGCTGGTCGATGATCCGCCGGTGGGCGCCCGGCGCGCCGCTCGCCAGGTCATGAGCATCCACCTCCAGTACGCGCCGTACACCCTCCGGGAGGGCAGCTGGGCGGCCCGTCGCGACGAGCTCGGCGATCTCGCCCTGAGCACGCTCGAGGCGTACGCCCCGGGGATCACCAAGCTCGTCGTGGGCCGCCAGGTGCTCAGTCCGCTCGACCTCGAGAACGACTATGGCCTGACCGGCGGCCACCCGTACCACGCCGAGCCCAGCCTCGACAGCTTCTTCATGTGGCGGCCGCTCCTGGGCAGCGCTCGCTATCGACTGCCGGTCGACGGCCTGTACCTCGCCGGGTCGGGTGCCCATCCAGGTGGTGGGATCACCGGGATCCCCGGCCAGAACGCCGCGCGCGAGATCCTCAGCGACTGGAAGAAACGCCGGCGCTGATCCCCTCGTCCTCGACATCCGGGTCGATCCCGGGTCGCGGCTCGGTGGGGATCCGCACCGGCCGGCCCTCCCGGCGCTCCACCCGCCGCGCGGCCCGCTGGGCGATCGTCTCGCCGGTCTGTTCCTCGAGGTAGTGCCAGAAGAACGCGGTCACGATCGCCGCGATCGGAATCCCGAAGATCGCCCCGGCGATCCCGGCGATCTTGCCGCCCAGCAGGACCGAACCCAGGACCACGATCGGGTGCAGGCCGACCGCGCCGGCCATCAGCCGGGGCTGGAGCACGTTCATCACGACGAACCAGCCGATGACAATCAGGACGGCCACCGGCAGGAGCAGGTCCGGGGTGAAGATCAGGGCATCGAGGACGGGCGGCAGCCAGGCCACGAACGGGCCGAAGAACGGGATTGCCATGAGGGCCCCGGCGGCGGTCGCCGTGATCGGGACGAGCTTGAGTCCGAACACGACCGAGACGCCCACGGTGATCAGGCCGTAGACCGCGCCCATGATCACCTGGCCACGCAGGAAGCCGCCGAACGAGCGGTTGACGCTGACCCGCAGCAGCTCGGCCTCGGTCCGGTAAGCGCTCGGGGTCAGCCGGAACAGGAAGGCCAGGATCCGCTTGCGGTCGATCGCGATATAGATCGACAGGATCGAGATGATCAGGACGGTCCCGATCACGCTGATGCTGGCGACCGCGACCTGCTGGATCGGCCCGACCACGTCGATCGCGCCGGTCTGCAGATTGCCCAGCACCGAGTGGACGAGGGCGACGAGATCCACCGACAGGCCCAGGCCGTTGAGCCGCTCCTGCCACGGAGCGAGGTACTGGCCGAGGTTCTGCTCGATCTCGGGGATCGACTGGACGAACTGGCCGATCGAGCTGGCCAGGTTGGCGGCCACCACGAAGATCGCCAGGAGCAGTGCGCCGATCGCCACGAGGTACACCAGCAGGACCGCGGCGGTCTGGGGCAGCGGCCGGACGATCCGCTTGAGGGCCGAGGCGAACGGGCTGACGATGAACGCGATCAACCAGGCCATGAAGAAGATCAGGACGATGTCGCCGAAGGCGAAGATCGCCGCGCCGACAACCTCGATCGCGAAGATCACGGCGATCACCGTGACGCTGACCAGGAGCGCCGCGAACCAGCGCGGGTCCCGGCCGAGGATCCGGCTGATATCCCCGGTGGTGTCCCCGACTGTGCCCGGCCGGCCGTCGTTCGGTGACTCGCGCCGTTGCTGCTGATCCGGTTCGGTCATGGCCTGACCCTCAGCGGAGCCCCATCTTCGCATGGACCTCGGCCAGGGTTGCCTCGGCCAGCGGCTGGAGCCGGGCGGCACCGGCGATCAGGATCTCATCGACCTCGTCGGGCCGGGCGATCAGCTCGAGATAGCGCTCGCGGGCCGACGCGTAGTGGGCGATGATCCGCTCGGCCAACAGCCGCTTCGTGTCGACGCAGCCGGTTCGGGCCGTGCGCTCGCCCTCCCAGATCGCCTCATAGTCGGGGCCGAAATGGCGGTGCAGCTGGCACACGTTGCAGACCGACGGCCGGCCCGGGTCCGTGCGCAGGATGCGCTTCGTGTCGGTGACCATCGACATCACCTGTTCGCGGATGACGTCGGGCGGGGCGAAGATGTCGATCGTGTTGCCGATCGACTTGCTCATCTTCCGAACGCCGTCGGTGCCAAGCACCACAGGCGCATCGGTGAACACGGCCTGCGGCTCCGGAAACGTCTGGCCGTAGCGGGCGTTGAACGCCCGGACGATCTCGCGGCTCAGTTCCAGGTGGGCGGCCTGGTCGCGTCCGACGGGCACGACCGATGCCTTGTAGATGATGATGTCGGCGGCCTGCAGGACGGGATACGTGAGCAGGCCGTGGTTCACGTCGTCGGGCTGGTTGAGCTTCTTCTCCTTGTAGCTCGGCGTCCGCTCGAGCCAGCTCACCGGAGTGACCGTCGCCAGGAGCCAGGCCAGCTCGGTGTGCTCGGGCCGATCGCTCTGGACGAAGAGCGTGCAGCGCTCCGGATCGACGCCCAGGGCCAGCAGTGAGGCGGCCATCTCGCGTGTCCGCTCGCGCAGGAGGGCGCCATCGTGCGTCGTGGTCAGGGCGTGGTAGTCGACGATGCAGTAGATCGCCTCATAGTCGAACTGCAGCCGGACGTAGTTGCGCACGGCGCCGAGGTCGTTGCCCAGGTGGACGATCCCGGAGGGCTGGATTCCGCTGAAGATCCGCGGTCGCCCGGCGGCCATGGGCGCCACGGCTGGGGCTGGAGCAAGCTCAAGGGCCATTGCCACCGAGTGTAACGGCCACTCGACCCGCAGTGACGCCGCGGTGACGCGGAGGTGACGCCCCGGCGACGCCAGGTCCGCGACCCAGCGGCCGGGTTTGAGGGTCGGCTACCATTTGGCCATGCCCAGCCCATCGCCTCGTTCGCCCCTGCGCGTCGGCCTGCTCGGCGCCGGCACCGTCGGCAGCGCGGTCGTGCGGGCGCTCCTCGAGGCCCCGGAGCGGCTCGCGCCATTCGACGGCGCGCGCCTCGTCCTTGCCGGGGTGGCCGTCCGCGACACGGCGAAAGCCGCCGCCGCCGGGATCCCCGAGGCACTCCTGACTGACGCTCCGGCCCATCTCGTCGCCTCGCCCGAGGTCGACGTGATCGTGGAGCTGATGGGCGGCGACGAGCCGGCCCGGACCCTGATCGCCGCTGCGCTCGCAGCCGGCAAGCCGGTCGTGACCGCGAACAAGCACGTGATTGCCCACCATGGTCCGGCCCTCGAGGCGCTGGCTCGCTCGACGGGAACAGCGCTCCGTTTCGAGGCGGCGGTCGGCGCCGGGATCCCGATCCTCGACGCGATCGCGGCCGACCTCGCCTCGAACCGCGTGGAGCGTGTCCGGGGCATCGTGAACGGCACGACCAACTTCATCCTGGGCGCGATGACCGAGCGCAAGCGGGCCTACGACGCGGCGCTCCTCGACGCTCAGCGGGCGGGTTACGCCGAAGCGGACCCGGCCGGCGACGTCGAGGGTGACGATGCGCTCAACAAGCTGGTCATCCTCGCCCGCCTGGCGTTCGGGCAGTGGCTCCGGCCCGCCTCGGTCGAGCGCCGTCCGGCGACGGCCAACGGGCTGGGCCTGCCGGGGATCAGCGGGGTGACCGCCGCAGAGGTCGCCGCCGCGGCGGTCCACGGCCTGCGCCTCAAGCTGATCGTCGACGGGCGGCGCGC
>ODAK010004714.1_pt1 | contig 13951 bp, 11 predicted proteins | sample 1539591 | NCBI WGS metagenome assembly ODAK01 (sample SAMEA3539303, study PRJEB22396) | soil metagenome | biome: tundra; feature: field; material: soil | place: USA | collected 2010-05 | depth 0.15 m | reverse complement strand
GGACAGCACGACGGGGTTTTCGCTGCGGTTTCGCGACATGAATCCACCCTAAGGGACCCGCGTACGAACCGCGCAGGCCGCCCGGCGTCAGGGTCGCGATAAAAATGATCAATCGATTGACCTGGGGTTGTTCCCATAGCGATCACGATGTGACATCGTATGAACACGATGAGTGATCACATGAGTGATCCGCAGCGGCTGGAGCACGCAAGGGTTTCAGCGGTTGTTACTGTGCGTGTCTGACCCCGGCGAGCGCGTCAGCGTACGGTGAGCATCGCATACGTTCAGGTCCGGCGGTCTCGGGGGCCCGCCGGACCTGAACTCCCCCCGGTGTCTCCCGCTCGCCTGCGCCGCGCCCCTCCGGCTCGCTCGGCTCCTCAGTCCAGGCCGCGCCGCGCCCCTCCGGCTCGCTCAGGTCCGCTCACGCGTTATTGTTCCCTTGATCACTGAGGGAGGCTGCCGTGTATGACTACATCATCGTCGGCGCCGGAAGCGCTGGTTGCGTCCTGGCGGCGCGGCTGTCCGCTGATCCGAGCGTCAGCGTCTTGCTACTCGAAGCCGGACCGGTCGATGACGCAGCCGAAATCCGCGCTCCCGCCGCCATGAGCAGGTTGTTCCAGAGCGCGTACGACTGGAACTACCGGACTGTCCCGCAGCACCGCGCGGCCGGGCGGTCCATCTACTGGCCGCGGGGCAAGGTCCTCGGCGGTTCGTCCTCGATCAACGCGATGATCTACATCCGGGGCAGCCGCCACGACTTCGATACCTGGCGGGAGGAGTACGGCTGTTCCGGCTGGGGCTACCAGGATCTGATGCCCTACTTCCGGCGGTCCGAGGATAACTCGCGCGGGGCGTCGGCCTACCACGGCATCGGCGGACCGCTCGCGGTCACCGATCCCCGGTACAAGTCAGCCGCCTGCGCGGCGTTCATCGCGGCGGCGCAGGAGCAGGGGGCGGTGGCCAACGACGATTTCAACGGGCCGCGCCAGGACGGCGTGGGCTGGTACCAGCTGACCCAGCGGAACGGCCGACGGTACTCGGCCGCCACCGCGTACCTGCACCCCGCCATGTCCCGGCCGAACCTCACCGTGCTCACCGATGCCCTGGTCACCAGGGTCATCATCGAGGGCGGCCAGGCCACCGGGGTGAGCTACCTGCACCGCGGCGCGGCCGAGACCGCCCAGGCCAACGCCGAGGTCATCCTGTCCGGCGGCGCGATCAACAGCCCGCAGCTGCTGATGCTGTCTGGCGTCGGCCCGGCCGATCACCTGATCGAGATGGGCATCGACGTGCTGGCGGACAGCGCGGGCGTCGGCGCCAACCTGTCCGATCATCCGATGCTGCCGGTGATCTGGTCCACGCCGAGGGTGCGCGGGCTGTGGGAGAAGAGCGGCAACGCCAGCAGGCTGCGCTGGCAGCTGAGTCATCGTGGCCCGCTGACGTCCAACGTGGCGGAGTCCGGCGGCTTCGCCCACTCCGCGCCCGGGCTGCTCGCGCCGGACCTGCAGCTGCACGTGCTGCCTGCGCCCTACCGCGACCAGGGGCTGGCCGACCCGGCCCAGCGCGCGATGTCGGTGCTGGTCGGCCTCGTCGACGTGGCCAGCCGGGGGCGGATCCGGCTGCGCAGCGGCGACCCCAGGCACCGGCCCGCCATCGACCCCGGCTACCTGTCCGATCCCCGGGACGCCCGGGCGCTGACCGCCGGGCTGAAGCTGGTCCGGGAGTTCGTCACCGCCCGGCCGATGGCGGAGATCTGCAAGAGCGAGCTGGCGCCCGGCGCGCACGTCCGCTCCGACGAAGAACTTCTGCAGTACGTCCGGACGAACGTGGCCACCCTCTACCATCCGGTCGGGACCTGCGCGATGGGCGGCGAGTCGCGGTGGAGCAGCGTCGTCGACCCCGAGCTCCGGGTGCGCGGCGTAACCGGACTGCGGGTGGTGGACGCGTCGGTGATGCCGTCGGTGCCGCGGGGGAATACCAACGCGCCTACGATCGCGATCGCCGAGCGCGCCGCTGACCTCATCGCGGGCCGCGCTCCGCTCGCCGCGGTCGACCCCGCCGACCCAGTCGACGCCATGGTGATCGTCGGCAACGCCACCGGCCCCGCCCCGTCAGCCCCCGCCGCCTAAGCGCGAGCCACCCAAGAACGTTAACGCCCCCGGCGAGAACCCCTGGGCCGGTACAGCCGCCCGTGCAGCAACGTCACCAACGTGACGATCCGACGCATATCCCTATCCGTCCGCCCAAAAGACGTCAGGTTTACCAGCGGCCGCATCCGTTGCCGCGTGATGGCCTTGGCCCGGGCGAACTCCCGCAGCCCGTCCGCGCCGTGGATCCGCCCGAACCCGGACTCGCCCACCCCGCCGAACGGCAGCGCGGGCACGATCACGAACCCGAGCACCGAGTTGACCGAGGTCATCCCGCTGCGCAGTGACCGTGCCGCCGCCATGGCGGCCGAACGGTCCTTGGCAAAAACAGCCGATCCCAGCCCGTATCGCCCCGCGTTGGCGAACGACACCGCCTCCGCCAGGTTCACCACAGGTGTCACCGTCACCGTGGGGCCGAACGTCTCCTCGGTTACCGCCGTACTGTGTTCCGGCACGTCGGTCAGCACCATCGGCCGCACGAAAGGCGCGGCCACCGGCGGCCCAGCCGCGGCCGCCGCATCCCCGTTCGGCCCGTCCAGCTCCGCCCCCGAAGCCTCCGAAGCCCCCGAGCCCACCGAGATCCGCCCGCCCCGGGCCAGCGCGTCGGCCACGTGCTTGGCCACGATTTCTCCCTGCGCGGGCGAGGTCATCGGCCCGTACGAGGCCCCCGGGTCAGATCCCGGCCGCAACGCGGACACCCGCTGCGTCAGCCGCTCCAGGAACGTGTGGTACACCGCGTCGGCCACGTAGACGCGCTCGATCCCGATGCAGGTCTGGCCCGAGTTGGACATCGCGCCCCAGGCGGCGGCGTCGGCGGCCGCGTCCAGGTCGGCGTCCGCCCCGACCAGCAGGGCGTCCTTGCCGCCGCATTCGGCGATGACCGGGGTCAGGGTGTCCGCGGCGGCGGCCATTACCTTGCGCGCGGTGGCCGCGGAGCCGGTGAAGGCGATCTTGGCCACGCCGCTGCGGGCCAGCGCCTCGCCGGTCGAGCCGGCCCCGGTGATCAGCTGCAGCACGGGCGGAGCCGCCTCGGAGAAGATGCCAAGCGCCTCGCCGAACGACCGGACCAGCCAGTCCCCGGTGGCCGGCGTCAGCTCCGACGGCTTGAACACCACCGCGTTCCCGGCCGCCAGCGCGTACGCGATCGAGCCGACCGGGGTGAACACCGGGTAGTTCCACGGCCCGATCACGCCGACCACGCCGAGCGGCAGGTACTCCACCGTGGCGGCCTGGTTGATGGCCGCGATCCCGCTGCGGACCCGGCGCGGGCGCAGCACCCGGCGGGCGTGCCGGGCGGCCCAGTCGATGTGCAGGATGGCCAGGATGATCTCGAGCTTGGCGTCGTCGAGCGGCTTGCCGGTTTCCTCGTGCACCAGCTGCGCGAGCCGGCCCATGTACCTGGTCAGGTGCGACTTCCAGGCGAGCAGCCGGACCCGCCGCCCGGACGGGCCGAGCCCGGCCCACCACACGGCGGCCTCGCGCGCCGCGGCCACCACGGCATCGACCTCACGGCGCGACTGCACGGGGAAGGTGGCCAGCACTTCCCCTGTCGCCGGGTTCACTGTCTCAAGCATCGCCTGCCCAGTAAAGCACCGCCGGACGGCCCGAAGCTACGCTGGGGCCAGACCTGATCAAGGGACCTGCTACCAGGGAGAAACGTTTGCCGCCGCGCCCGTACGTGCTGCTGAGTTGCGCCACGTCAGCGGACGGTAACCTGGACGACGCCAGCCCGCGCCGGCTGATCCTGTCCGGACCCGCTGACCTGGACCGGGTGGACGAGGTGCGGGCGGGCTGCGACGCGATCATGGTTGGCGCGCAGACCGTGCGGCAGGACAATCCCCGGCTGCTGATCCGCGACCCGCGCCGCCGCGCCCGCCGCTCCGCCCGCGGCCTGCCCGCGCACCCGGCCCGGGTCACCCTGACCGCCACCGGCGAGCTGGACCCGGGGGCGAATTTCTTCGCCCCCGGCGCACTTCGCCTGGTCTACTGCGCCACCCCGGCGCTGGCCCGGGCCCGGCTGGGGGATCTGGGGAAGGCGGCCGTGCTCATCGATGCCGGTGACCCGCTGTCCCTCGGCTTCATCCTCGAAGATCTGGCCGAACGATCCGTGGTGCGTCTTCTCATCGAAGGCGGCGCCCGCGTACTGGGCGACGTGCTGGCGGCTGACCTGGCCGACGAACTCCACCTTGCCATCGCCCCCTTCTTCGTCGCCGACCCCATGGCCCCGCGCCTCAACCTCCCCCCATCCGATCCCGCCCCCGCCAGCCCCGCCAGGCCCAACGGCCCCTCCAATCCCATGACCCTGGCCGAAGCGCGCCGGGTCGAGGAGATGGTCCTGCTGCGCTACCTGCTCGGCCCCGGCGGCCCGGATCACCGGTTCCTGCGCTCGGCGATCGAGCTGTCCCGGCTCTGCCCGCCGTCCGAGACCGCCTTCTCCGTCGGCGCGGTCATCGCCGGCGAGGACGGCGAGGTGCTGGCCACCGGGTTCTCCCGGGAGCAGGAGGACCATGATCACGCCGAGGAGGTGGCGCTCCGCAAGCTTGGCCCCTCTGATCCCCGGCTGCGGCACGCCACCTTGTACAGCTCGCTGGTCCCCTGCGGCGAGCGTGCTTCCCGCCCGGTCACGTGCGTCCAGCACATTGTCGCGGCCGGGATCCCCCGGGTCGTCTTCGCCTGGCGCGAGCCCGCGCTGTTCACCGCAGGTGAGGGCGCCGGCCAGCTCCGCGCGGCCGGCGTCGCGGTGACCGAGGTCCCTGAGCTGGCCGCCCGGGCCAGGTCGGTCAACGCCCACCTGACCTAACTCAGGGCCGGCCGGCACGAGACCGTGAACGACTCACCGCTGACGGGAGAGACCACGATATTGGGGTCGCCGCCGATTCCCTGGACCGGATCCAGGCTGCCCAGCGGCGTGCCGTCGACGGTATCGCCGGTGAAGGCCGCGAGGGTGAGCGGCTTGGCGCAGCTGAAGGTGGCGGGGACCTGCACGACGGTTTCCGCCGAGGATCTCGCCGCGCCGGACAGCGCCTTGGTCACGGTCTGCGTCCAGCCCTGGGTCACGTCGTGCAGCGTCAGGGTGAACTTCGAGCTCTTGAACGTCACCGAGGCCTGCAGGCTGTCGCCCGGCTTCAACGTCTTGCTGAAGTCCACCGGAGCGCCCGGATACAGGTCGTACCAGCCGAAGTACGCCGGCGTGCTGCCGCTGCAGTACGCCTCGGCGCCGATCTGCTCCACGGTGGGAGAGGAGTAGCCGTCCAGGCCGGCCCAGATGGCGATGTACGTGCCCGAGGTGGTGCAGCTCACGGCGGGCATGGTCCAGTCGGCGGTGGTGCTGGTGTAGGTAGCCCCGGTGACGGCGTAGCCGTACCAGTCACCCGGCGGGGTGGCCGCGGACGCGACCCCGGCCGGGCCCAGGACGACCCAGGCCGCCATGACGCCGGCGGCCATTAAACCGCCGGCCGTCCGCCAGCTTCTGTACCGGATGCCAGATGCGCTCATGCTTCAGCGCTATCACAGTTCGCGCCCCCCGGCCAGACCCGGCCGGCCGGCCCGAAGTGGCCGTCCGGCCGGCCACCGTGCTAAAAACGACGGGTGGTACTCGCGTGACGGCCCCTGAGCTGCGCCGGGCCAGGGTCGCGGTCTTCGGCTACTTCTTCGTCCTCGGCGTCGCCACGGCGACGTGGAGTGCCAGGCTCCCGGCCATCAAGGCGGCGCTGCACCTGAGCGACGGGCGGCTGGGCCTGGCGCTGTTCGCCTTCCCGGTCGGCAGCGTGCTGACGCTCGCGCTGAGCGGGCGCATCGCCGATAGGTTCGGCACGGTCCGGGTGCTCAGGATCGCGGGCGTGCTGGTCCCGGTCGCGATCGTCCCCATCGCGGTGGCCGGGGGCCTGCCCGCGCTGATGGCGGCGCTGGCCGTCTACGGGGCGATGGCCGGGCTGCTTGACGTGGCCATGAACGCCTGCGCGGCCCGGCTCGAGCTCGGCTACGACCGCCCCATCATGTCCTCGCTGCACGCCGGCTACAGCATCGCGGGCCTGGCCGGCGCCGGGATAGGCGGGGTATCGGCGTGGCTGGGGATCGGCCTGCTTCCGGCCTTCGCCGCGGCGGCGGCCGCGCTGGTCGTACTCGGCTTGCTGGGCGGCCCGCGGGTCACCATCCCCGCGGTCGCCTCGAGCCCGCCGCGGCCGGAGGATCAGCCGCGGCGCTCGGTGCGGCAGATCTCGGCGGTGATCTGGATCCTCGGCCTGCTGGCGCTGTGCGGACAGGTCGGTGAGGGCTCGGCGGGGGACTGGAGCGCGGTCTACCTGCACGTCAACCTCGGCTCGTCGTCCGGCGTCGCGGCCGCCGGGCTGGCCGCGTTCTCGGTCACGATGGCCGCCGGGCGGCTGGCCGGGGACCGCCTGGCCAGCCGGTTCGGCTCGGTGGCGCTGGTCCGCGCCAGCGGCCTGCTGGCCGGCCTGGGGCTGACCGCCGGGCTGCTGGCCGGCGGTCCGGTCGCGGCCATCGCCGGCTTCGCCCTGCTCGGCGCGGGCCTGGCCGGGATCTTCCCGCAGATCATCACCTCGGCGGCGCGGCTTGACCCGGAGCACGCCGGCCGCAACATCGGCCGGATCGCGGCGGTGGCCTACTCGGGCCTGCTCACCGGCCCGGTCGCCATCGGCGCGATCGCCTCAGGCGTGGGCCTGCGGGACGCGCTGCTGGTCCCGGCCGCCCTGGCCGTCCTGGTCGCCGTCACGGCCGGCGTGATGCGCTCGCGGTGATCACGGCGCGAGCCGCCGGTAAGCCCGCGCGGGGTTTACCGGCGGGGAACGGTGTGGCCTTGGCCGTCCGCAGCAGCGCCGGGAGCTTGTTCAGCTCCTTGGCGTAGGCGGTGCGGTACTGCTGGACGGCGGCGGTGAGCGCCTGGGCGTTGGCGTTGACGAGCTGCTGCTCGTAGCTGGCCTGGACGGCGAAGTAGATCCCGGCCAGGTCCGCGGACTGGGTGCAGTTGGCGTCGGAGGCGGCCGCCGCGATCTGCGCCTGGTTGGCGGCGGCGCTTATCGGCGCTGCGGGGTTTATTTGATGGGAGTTGCCGTACATGGTCTGCCGCTCCTGGATGAACAAGGTCTGCGGCTGGTGGTCGCTGTAGCCGTTCTTCGCCAAGCAGGCGGACCAGGCGTTCGTGGCGTTCTTCACCGCCGGATCCTTCAGGACGTCGTTGTAGATGTCGTTGCTCAGCGTCTGGATGCCGGCCAGCGCCCCGTTTTGCGCGGCGTTGGTGAAGTCACCGAAGATCGTGGCGCACTTGCCGATCGCGGTCTGCTCCGCCTGTGGCAGGCTGGCCGGGTTGGTGTCCGCCTGCGGGGCGTCGATGCCCAGGGCGGTCAGCGCGGCGCCGGGGAGAACCCGGAAGCCATACTGCACCGCCTCGGCGACTCCCAGGTAGCCCCATCCTCCCCACGGCTGCGAGAACGCCAGGTCGGCCGGCCCGATGCTGATAGAGAACGGGGCGTTGCCGCTGTTCGGGTAGCCCGCGGCGTTCATGCACGCGTTAGCGAGCGCGTTATTCGACTCATTCGGCGCCAGCCCGTCGTTGTTGGACTGGCCGAGCGCGGCGTAGGGGGTGAACGCCTCGCGGGACAGCGCCGCCTGGACCGAGGAGGGTGGCGGCGGCCTGCCGGCACTAGGCGCGGTCACGGTCGTGTCCGGTCCCTTGGGCGCGCTGGCGGTGCAGGCGGACAGGCCCGCGCAACAGCAGATCAGCAGTCCGAGGCCGGTGCGGATGCGCATCTTCGTTCCTTTCTGGTGTGCCGCGGCTCACGCGTGCCGCAGCGCCGCGAGCGGGCTGGTCCGCGCGGCGCGCAGCGCTGGATAGGCGCCTGCCAGCAGGCCGACGACGCTGCCGATCAGCGGCGCGGGCAGCGTAAATACCGGGTTCAGCACGGCGGTCCAGTCCTTGGCCGTGGCGAAGATCACCACGGTCCCGACGCCGATGCAGGTGCCGATAAGGCCGCCGAGCGTGCCGAGCGCCGTGCTTTCCGCGAGGAACTGCGCGGCGATGTGCCGCGGCCGGGCGCCGACGGCGCGGCGCAGGCCGATCTCCTCGGTGCGCTCGAGCACGGCGACCAGCGTCGTGTTCGCGATACCGACCGCGCCGATCAGCAGGCTGATCGAGGCCAGGACCAGGAACAGGCCGGCCAGGTCGCCGGTCACCTGGCCCTGCAGGTTCTGCGGGTTGGGCGGAGACGTCACCACCAGCCGGCTCGGGTCGGCCGGTCGTTCGGCGGCGGCGATCTGCCGTGCCACCGCCTGCGCGGCGCCGATTCTGGTCGCGACGACCATCTGGGCCTCGTCCTGGTTCCCGATGCCAGGTTCCGGGTTGCCGAAATCGGCGAGCGCCGTATTCTCCGGGATCAGCATCGCGCTCTCGTCGGTCACCACGCGCTGCGCGGAGCTGTAGACGCCGACCACCGTGTACGCGATGCCGTCGACGAACACCGCGGGCTGGCTGGCCAGCCGCGCGGGGGAGATGCCGAGTGCGGTCGCCGTGCTGGTGTCGATCATCGCGACGTGCTGGCTGGTGTCGTTCTCGTACCTGCTCAGCGGCGCGCCCGCGACCATCGTCGGCCCCATCGCCTGCACCGCGCCCGGCGAGGCGGCCAGCAGGCTGACCGTCGCCGACGCGGTGGCGGAGAGCGCGAGCGAGCCAGTGAAGTCGGTGCCCTGCGGGAGCGAGACCGGCCACCAGAGACCCGCGGCGACCACCCCGTTGATGTGGTCGGCGATCGCGTCCGCGCCGGCCGGGAAACCGATGGCGGGGTTGGTGTCGGGCGCGGCGACGTCGTTGGCCGGACCGTTGTCCTCCACGGTCACCGTGGTGTCCGCCAGGACCGTGAACTGGTGCGAGATCTGGCCCGCCCCGGTCGCGGTCAGGCCGAGCACGGCCACGAACGCGCCGACGCCCAGGACCGTGCCGAGCATGGTCAGTACGGCCCGGCCCGGCCGCTGCACGATCCCCGCGACCGCCTCGGCGGTAGCGTCGCGCGCGGTCAGCCGCGAGGCCGGCAGGCCGGTACGTGACCTACGCATGATCGACCCCGATTCGCTCGGACAGCATCCCGTCGCTGATCGCGATCGTCCGGCGGGCGTGGGCCGCCACTGCTGCGTCGTGCGTGATCACCACGATCGTGAAACCGGCCGCGTTCAGCTGGTCGAGCAGTTCCATCAGCGCCGCCGCGTTCCGCGAGTCCAGGTTCCCGGTCGGCTCGTCGCACAGCAGCAGGCTCGGCCGGTTGACCAGCGCCCGCGCGATCGCGACCCGCTGGCACTCCCCGCCGGACAGCGTGGTGGGCAGCGCCTCGAGCCGGTGTCCAAGCCCGGCCGCGTCGAGCACGTCGACCGCCGCCCGGAACCGGCCGCCTCGCGGCGTCTGGTTGTAAAGCTCGGCGAGCAGCACGTTCTCCAGCGCCGTCCGGTAGGGCAGCAGGTGGAACGACTGGAAGACGAATCCGATCCGCCTGCCGCGCAGCGCGGACCTGTCGCGGTCGTCCAGCGCGGAAGTGTCCAGGCCGTCCAGCAGGTAGCTGCCCTCGGTCGGTGCGTCGAGCAGGCCGAGCAGGTGCAGCAGCGTCGACTTGCCTGAGCCGGACGGCCCCGTCACCGCGACGTAGTCGCCGGCCTCGATCACCAGGTCGGCCGGGCGCAGCGCCGGCACCGGCGGCGGGCCGGGGTAGGTGCGGGCCAGGCCGCGCAGTTCGATCACCGGCGTGGTCATCAACCGCTCACCACCACGTGGTCGCCGGCCGCAAGCGCGCCGGAGGCCACCGGGGCTTCCGGGTTCACCTGGACATAGCCGTTCTCGGAAATGCCCGGCGTCACCGGGACCTGGGTCTGCTTCCCGTGCGCGCCCACCACGGTGACGTAGCTCGTACCGGACGCCGTGCTGACGATCGCGGCGGCCGGCACCGTGAGCACCGGCCCCTCGGTCTTCCCGGTCTCCACGGTGACCAGGACGTTCTCGCTGTTCAGCGCCGAAGCCAGCGGCTGGGACGGATGCACGGTCAGCGGAATGAACAGCGTCGCGCCCGAGCCGCTAGAGCTGCTCGACCCGGAAGACCCGGAGCCGGCGGACCCAGAAGAGGCCGCCGAATCCGAGCCGCCCCCGATCCCCACCACCGCTCCTGTCGGCGCTACGGTGGTCGCCGTCCCCAGCTCAGCCACGGTCCCCGTGGCGTGGATGCCGGTCACCTCGTCGTAGATCGTCACCTCCAGGCCGGCCTTCACCTGACCGGCGTAGGCCGGCGGCAGTTCACCGGTCAGCGCCAGCGACCCGCGGGCGGCGAGCTCGAGGAACGGCTGGCCGGGCTGCTCGCCGGTCGCGCCGTTCACCGCGACTACCGTCGCGGGCAGCGAAGGCAGGAACACCACATCCGCGGCCGGCACGCCGCCCGAGGACGGCGGGGTGTAGCCGAGGTGCTCGTAGTACAGGTAGACCGCGTACTCGGTCGCCGAACCGAAGTACCCGGGTGTGTCACCGTCGTCGTAGTACCCGAGCGAGCCGAGGGCCTTTTGCAGCTCGGCCACGTCCGGCCCGCTCTCGCCCGGCGTCAGGTCGCGCCACGCGGGCACCGTGCCGGTCAGCGCGAACAGCGGCTGGCCGTCGATCTCGGCGAGCTGCTCGCCGTTGGTGATCGTGCCGCCCGCGGCGACGTCCAGCTTGGATACGTAGACCGAGGACCCGCTTCCGCCCGTCGCCGACGATCCTCCTGCGGCGGCCGAGCCCGAACCCGACGACGGAGCACTCGCGTACACGTCGTACTGCGTCGCCGGGTACACCACGCCGCGCATCTCAACCGACGAGGTAAGGACCTGGGAGACGACTGGGGCCGTGGTCACCGTGGCGGGCGGCGCCGCGGTGTCCGCGGCCAGTTGCTGCGGCGACTTCACGAAAGAGGCGCCGATCAGCCCGCCGACGGCCAGCAAGGCCGCCGCGATGCCCACCCCGAGTAGCATGCGGCGCCGCCGGGCGAGCCGTGATCCGCGCACCGTCGGCCGGCCGACGCCATCGTTGGGGCCGCTCTCCGTGGCCGGGGAGCCAACTTGTGTCACGAGATCCTCCGTTGCCTCGCATGCCGCCCGGGGCTCCGGAAGAAGCCGGAACACGCCTGAACCCGGTACGGGCCTCACCTTCTACGGCGGTTCTGGAGAAGCTGCACGATCCTTGTGTGAGTTCCGTGTCAAACCCAGGCGCGCGGGACCGTCCGCCGCGCGTCCGGCCGCCCCGGGCGACGTTCACACGAAACTTGCAGATTTCTCGCACACGACGTTCATCGCCATATGCTGCGATGACGTGATGCCACCCGACGACGGGAACCTGCTCGTGGTAGACGACGAGCTCTTCTTGAGAGAGGCCGTCGCCGCTTCGCTGCGCTTCCTCGGCTTCGAGGTGACCGCCGCGGAGAACGGAACGGACGCGCTCCGCCTCGCCAGGAACCGCCCCTTCGACCTGCTCATCCTGGACGTGATGCTGCCCGACGTCGACGGGTTCGAGATAGTCCGCAGGCTGCGCCGGGACGGAAACCGGGTCCCGGTGATCTTCCTGACCGCGAAGGACACCCAGGACGACAAGGTCACCGGGCTCACCATCGGCGGCGACGACTACATGACCAAGCCGTTCGGGCTGGAGGAGCTGGCCGCCCGGGTCCGCACCGTGCTGCGCCGCACCCGCCCCGCGCCCGCCGAGCCGGTCCTGTCGCTCGCGGACCTCACGCTCGACCAGGAAACCTACGAGGTCCGCCGCGGTGGGCGCCTGATCGAGCTGTCGCCGACCGAGTTCCGGCTGCTGCGCTACTTCATGCTCAACCCCGGCCGGGTGCTCACCCGCGCCCAGCTCCTTGACCACGTATGGGACTATGACTTCGGCGGATCCAGCACGGTCGTGTCTACCTACGTCACCTACCTGCGGCGCAAGCTGGCCAGCGACGGACCGGAGCTGATCCGCACCCAGCGCGCCGTCGGCTACTGCCTGCGCCTGCCTCGCCCCGGCGAGGAGGCCAGCCCAGATGAAAGCCAGGCGAGTTCCGATGAGTCATAGGCGAACTTCCCGCGCCAGGGCACTGCTCAGGCGACTGATGCGCGCCCAGTTGCGCCTCAAGGTGATGGCCAGTGTCGTGGTCGTCACGCTGGTCGCGCTCGTGGCGTTCGACGTCGGCGCGGTCACCACCATGCGCCGCTACCTGCTCGCCCAGACCGACAACAACCTGCAGGTGGCGCTGACCCTGACCACACCGAGGCTGAACGCCATACTGTCCGGCACTACTCTGCCTGGCCGTCCAGGAGGACCACACGCTGCGCCCGTGCAATTTCAGGCGCCGCCCAAATCCGAATATCCGGCGCTCCCCGGCGCTTTCGATATCGCCTTCCTGCCGTTCCGCGGCGGGCAGGTGACGCTGCAGGTAGCCGCGAACGGGGGCGCAGGCGGCTACTCGTGGACCCTGTCGCCCCGCGCCGCCAGGATCGCCGGCAATCCCGGCCCGCACACCCTGGTCAGCGCGAACGGGCGGGCGCAGATCCGCATCCAGTCGCTGCGCGTCTCCGGCGGATCCCTCGTCGCCGGCGCCAGCCTCGACCAGGTCACCAGGACCATCGATCAGGTCGAGGTCATCGTCACGTTCGGCTCTATCGCGGTGGTGCTGCTCATCGGCCTCGGCGTCTTCGTCGTGCTGCGCCGGGGCCTGCGCCCGATCGAGGCGATGGCCGGACAGGCCGACCGGATCACCGCCGGCGACCTCACGGACCGGGTGACCCCGCAAAGTCCCCGCAGCGAGGTGGGCAGGCTCGGCGCGGCCCTGAACGGCATGCTGGCCCGGATCGAGGCCAGCGTGCACGAGCGCGAGGCCAGCCAGCAGCAGATGCGCCGGTTCTTCGCCGACGCCAGCCATGAGCTGCGTACGCCGCTGGCGTCGCTGCGCGCCAACGCCGAGCTTTACCAGCAGGGCGCCCTGTGCAGCCCCGACGAGGTCGACGAGGTGATGGACCGGATCGTGCTTGAGACGCGGCGGATGGGCCGGCTGGTCGACGACATGCTCCGCCTCGCCCGGCTCGGCCAGCATCCCGGCCAGTCCTCCGAACCGGTCGACGTGACCGCCGTGGTCACCGGGTGCGCGGACCGGGTGCGGGTCGCCGATCCCGCGCGGACCTGGCGGGTGCGGGTCGCCGACGGCCTGACCACGGTCGGCGACGAGGAACTGCTGCGCCGCGCCGTCGACAACCTGCTGATAAACGTGCTTGTGCACACCCCCGCTGACACCGCGGGCATAATCACCGCGTCCGCCGCCGGCGGTCGCGTCACCATCGAGGTCAGCGACGACGGCCCCGGCGTTCCGCCGGACGAGCTGCCGCACATCTTCGAGCGCTTCTTCCGAGCCGGAGCCCACCCGGCCAGTGCTTCCCCGGCCAGTGCTTCCCCGGCCAGTGCTTCCCCGGCCAGTGCTTCCCCGGCCAGCCAGCTTTCCCCAGCCGCCCAGCCCCGGCCGGCCTCCTGCCCCGGCTCCGGCCTCGGGCTCGCCATCGCCGCTGAGATCGCATCCGCGCACGGCGGTACCGCGCAAGCCGCGCCAGCTAGCCCGCACGGCCTCCGGATCGCGCTGACCCTCCCCGTCCGTCGGCCCTCGGCCCCGCGCTCCGCCCGCGAGCTAGCCGCCGCCATCGGCTGAACCTCCGTGTGATGCTCGCCCGCATCAAGGCGCAGCCGACCCTTGCGATCCTACTGAGGCTGCTGCATGCGGCTGGCTTTGACCTCCGCCTGCATCTGGCCGCCTATGACACGC
>ODAK010004713.1_pt1 | contig 13951 bp, 11 predicted proteins | sample 1539591 | NCBI WGS metagenome assembly ODAK01 (sample SAMEA3539303, study PRJEB22396) | soil metagenome | biome: tundra; feature: field; material: soil | place: USA | collected 2010-05 | depth 0.15 m | reverse complement strand
GCCGGAATCTGCACCAGGAGTCATGCAGATTTCGACTCGCAGAGGTTTTTGCGGACCACAGGTACTTGCAAATCCAGACATCGCCGACCTGGTTAGATCGGGATGGCGATCCGAACCCGCCCCCACTCAATGACCAGTGGGCCGCCGGAAAGAGCGGACCCAGACGCGAAACCGGGAACGCCAAAGTGATGCACGCGAAAATGTCTTAGAAATACTTTTCAAAAGCGCGGTTGCAATCTTTGATAGGGTTTGATAAGGTTATCGGAGAATGGTCAAGCCAGCAGCGTTGAACCTCGCTGACTACCTCACTGTACGCGAGGCAGCAGAGAGACTGGGCGTCTCGCCCGGAACATTGCGGAACTGGGACAGAGCGGGCAGGCTGAAAGCACACAGAAATCCGGTAAACGGGTATCGTCTCTATAGCCACGCGGAGCTTGAAAAACTTCTATCAAAGATCGCAAAAATATAACCCCATGGCAACACCACTCAAGGCACTTCGGGATGGATGCTACCGAATCGGAATGATGCTGTCTCAAGTGGAGGGCACGATGGAAAAGGTAACTTGTGATTGGGCGACGGCAACCGAAGCTGATAAGAAGCAATTCCCCGATTTCGTGGCTTACCACCAAAGAAGGGGTTGGACAAGACGTAATTTCAGCACAGTGTGCGCTTCTTTAGGGCTGGGGCGCGTAGCGGAGATGTTCTGAGGGAAGATGCTATGACGACATTCGATACGGCTAAATTCACTACCGAGGCTGAACTCCAAACACGCCTTACTCAATTGGGTGCGCAAGAGTGCAAGCTTGGGGGATGGGCGGAGTCTAACGGCTATGAGCGTGAGTACAACATTCCCTACGGAAGCGCTTATGTGCGCGGATTGCATCTGACGACCGCGCATTATGACTGAGGAGATACAGTCCTTGCTGGCTGCTCCGCGACCATCATGGCGAATGCCAGCATTGCACCTAATTATTTGGGGATTGATACAGTTAAGCGGGAACCAGCCGCAGGAGAAATCAGATGACGGACGAAGAGAAGGCGAGATTCAAGGCCCTGCGTTCAGAGTTCACGACTGCCGCGCTTGCGCTGCTAGAAGCATGGAAAGATGGCGGCGAGTTCACTAAAGACTATCCCTTCACTGAGTCCTTTGGTGATCTTGTACATGGAATCATTGAGTGGGACCATGCCGACGACGACGAACCGCTGCCGTCTGACAAATCCTAATCTCTGCCGAGCGCCACTCTGCGCAAGCAGGGCGTCTGAGGCTACAAACACCCTGAAGTGGATAGCCCGATGCGTCCCGAACACGGAGCATTGATTGCAACCCGATACTTTGCCAAAACGCTGTCTGTTGTGTACAAAGGGGGCAACATGGAAAAGGTTACATGTGATTGGGCAAAAGCCACGGATGCCGATAAGAAAGAATTCCCCGATTCCGTCGCTTACCACCAAAAGCACGGAGCTAACATGGCCGAATGTGATGCCTGGGTTTGCCCGTGTGGGAATAGCACCGATACGGGTGGCTTTAGGCCGTGCGATGCCAACGGCAACGAAGTTGAACCCACCGAAAAGGATTGGCCAAGCCCCGAACGTTATGCTTGTAACGATTGTGGCCGAATCATCGTGCAAGCTACGGGGGAGGTGGTAGGCATCAACCCCAACGGCACATTACTTTAGCCCAAAGGCACGGATACCATTCCGTGCCTAAGTTGCTGTCTGTGGTGGGGGGAACATGAAAACCAAGCCAGTAAACGAGGTTAAACACACCTTCTCAACTACCGAAGAACGGGATGTTTGGATTAGTAAGAACTTTCCCGAACGGAAATGCACCAGCACCCCCGGATTTTACAAGGTGAAGGATGGGCACATCGGAGTGTTTCTCACAACCGTGACGGTGTACAAGTGATACCAAGCCGCAAGGTTTGCGCTGTCTTCGGCGGAGGAAATGTGGATTACGATAACATCGTTGCCGGCCGAAGAAGGTGAGAGCCACAAAGAAAGCAGCGTAACTGCTATCAAAACGGGCGAACCTAAGGTTAGCCCGATGCGCTACAGGAGAGGATGATAATGGAAACCGAAGGACCTCTCTTCCGCGATCTGGCAGCACTACAGCCAATCGTGGACATCATCAACCGGAATCTCACGCCGTCGCATCGCGTTCTCAAGGCAGAAGCCATTGACGAACCGCACGGCTACCACGGCATCTGGCTTACCACGAATATCAAGGGGCTTGTTATCTTCTGGGGCCAGAACGCCGATACATGGGGGGCCGGCATCGACAAAGACGACGGACACGGGTGGGAAGAACAAATCGAAAGCGCTTGCCGGTTCACAGCTAGCGACGAAGAGACGGCGATTGCCATTCTTACCGAATCGGAGAAGTGGTTAACGGCAAACCACGGCACTTCAGGTGGCACGTCGCTGGCGACACCCTGAGTGTCGACTACCTGACCCTGGCGGAGTTGCAGGAAAAACTGAGCCGGGAGGCCCATCTCGGGGTGAGCGTGCCCTCGCTATGGACGGTGCTCAGGAAGATGGGCTTGCGTCTGAAAAAAAGTCGCTCCACGCCCGCGAGCGCGACACGGAAACCAACCAGCAACGGCGGACAGCGTTTGTGGAAAAGCTCCGCACCATCGCACCGGAAAAGCTGATCTTCTTGGACGAAAGCGGGGTAACGACGCAGATGACGAGGGCGTGGGGACGGGGCCCGAAAGGGGAGCGGATCGCCGAGGCGACTCCCCAAGGCCACTGGCAAGTGCTGACCACCCTGGGAGCGATGAGTCTACGCGGCATGGCTGCGGTTATGACCATCGAAGCGGCCACCGACGGCGAGGTCTTTACCGCCTATGTGGAGCAGGTGCTGTGCCCCAAACTGCAAGCCGGCGATGTGGTTGTCATGGATAACCTGTCGGCGCACAAGGTGCGGGGAATCCGCGAGCTGATCGAGGCTCAGGGCGCCCGCCTCCTGCATCAAAGACTCGGTGTAGAGCGCACAGCGGTATAAGCGGCACTCAGCATATTTGCAAAAGCGCTGTTTGAGTTTCGTGAACGTACGAGTGTAATTTCAAATGTGTTTGTCCCTGCTGACCAAATGGTGGCATCGCCCGCTATACAGACAATCCCATTTCCACCAGGAAGCGGGACGGTTCCTTCCGCCAGCCTCGATACTGACCAGCTCGCGAAAGAACAAGCGTCTGCCGAGTTCGAGTGATCGCGACAAAACAATTCCGACGCTCCTCTTCCAGTTCCGGTGGGCGGGCATTCGCTTGTAGACTTTGCCAGGATGGAAGCACAGTTTCGGCCATACCAACTAACCATACATGGTCAAATTCCAGCCCTTTAACGGAATGGATCGTAGAGAGGGCTACTGCACCCGGATCAGGAGGGGGTTCCTTTGGGCGAAGCGCCATCCCTTGTAGCAATTCCGCCAAATCCATCTCTCCACCCTTTTCGGCCCTTATCGCACGGGCAGCTATTTCCCAAGCTGCCTTATCGTCGGCTGCATCGCTCACGACGCCGTTGGCTGTTGCCGCGGTTTCCGGCAGCCACGCAAGGGCCTCGGCAAGGACGGCACGCCAAGCCACTCTTGATTGAACAATGCGGAGCGCCAATTCCCCTAGCCGAGATGCAATAGCATTTCCCGACGACGTAGCCGCCAGTCCCCAATATTCTAGAAAACTGTTCCCGGAAGCTTCAGCTTCGGCGGCAAGCAGCGTAGCATCAAGTTCCGTGTCAGCGATTCGGTTGGCTGCATCAGCCATCGCGATAAAGACTTGCCTGTCCGTCGGACGCAGCGATTGATCAAGGCAAGTTTGCAGCCAGACGAACTGCGGAGAGATGAAACGATCGCGACGCGTGACAATGAACGCCTTCACGGAGTTAGCCCGCAGTGCATCCAAAACCGGCTGCAAAATCGCTCTAGTACGACCGAGAACAGCGGTCTCGCCCCATTTTTCCGGGGCGGCCGCAGCTATTTCTTTAGCAATGCCGGAGGCCTCATCGTCATCAGACTCAAATACACGCTGGCTGATTGCAGGTCCCTGGTCGGGGCGCATTGCTACTAGTGCATCCTTCCCTGCCGTTCGTTCCGCATTATGACTGATCAAACTATTTGCAGCTCTTACGATCTCCGGCGGGCAACGGCGATTTTCCACCAGTTGTATCAACTCAGGCATAAAGTGTTCCCGAAAAGCCGCGATCTGCCGGTAGCTGGCACCAGCCCACTGATAGATAATCTGATCATCATCCGCGACGGCAAACACATTTCGAAAATCATCTCCGGCCAGAAAGCGCACGAGCCGGTACTGTGCCGGCGAAGTGTCCTGAAATTCATCGATGAGCCAGTACGGATATGATTGCCGAATACGCGCTGCGACGGCCGGAACCTGGTGGGCAAGCCGGCAGGTGTCGAGAATCATGCCGTTAAAATCCATGACATTAAGGTCCCGCAATGCTGCCTCGTAGATCGCATAAACGCGAGCCGCCCGTTCTCCGGCCTTAGGATTCGTGAAGCGGGCGGCAGTCTTGGCCGGACTAACAAGGCGGCTGCGAAGCTGGTCGATTGTTTTTAGCCAACGAACATCATCGGCTGATACAGGTTCACCTTTCTTTGCCGCGTCTACCAGCGCGCCACGCAATAACTCCTCGCGATCGCTGTCCTGATCGTAGACTCCAAAATCCGGTTTGATTCCCAGGTGTGAGCCGTGCTGGCGCAACATCTGCCCGCAGAATGAATGGAAGGTCCCGATTACGGTACGATCTGTCAGTCCGGGGACAAGCGCCTCGACGCGACTGCGCATCTCATCCCCGGCCTTTGTCGTAAAAGTGAGGGCGAGAATTCTGAAATTCCGGTTTCGTGAGGCATCCAGAATGCGCGCAATCCGCGTGGTCAACACCGTTGTCTTTCCAACCCCAGGGCCCGCGAGCACAATACAGGCCCCCTCGCCCCACTCTGCGGCGCGTCGTTGGGTAGGACTCAGGCGCTCGATCGCAGCAGTGAGTTCTGGCGTCATGCCGCACCGTTCCGCAGGGCGGTGATAAGGTTCACAAATGCTCGCGGCATCTGCTCAGCCAGGCCGCGATCATTAGCGACGCGCAATGACAACACGCCCATGTAGCCCGTTTTCCTGTTCTTCAGCCGCGACAGGATCTCGGCTTCGGGACACTGCAAAGCTGAGTTGCCACCAATCCCCGCAAGAATCTCTCGAAGCAACCGCAGGTGCCCGTCAGCAACGAGCTGGTCCTCCAGCTCATTTGGTGGCGGAAGCGAGACGAAACGATCGACCAGTTCGTTTTCCCGAAAGCCGCGATTGAGTATCTGGTTCTTGAACTTAGTACTCTCAGCATCGCCGTCCACGATCATGTGCCATGGAATTCTGAAGGCTTCTGCCAGTGCAGGATAGATGCCCGCGCTTCCGCTTTGCTGGAAATCGATTACGGCCACCCCATGCGCATCCAAGGGCCACCCCAAAGCTTTGCCAATCGCGTGGACAAGCAAATATTCTGTCACTCCTTCAACCAGTATCCAGCGGCGAGCAAAGAAAATCTCTCCCCGTACCCTTCGACAATGGAAACCAAGTTCGGCTTCATCCTCTGGCGTAGGCAGGATGCGACAGTCATGACGAAAGCGCCTTACAGCGTCCGCCTTCGCCGCTGCATCGGCGTCGCGACGGTAAAGCTGGGTAAGGTTTTCTGCCATCGCCTCAGGAAACCAGCTTCGCGCGGCGACCCGACTAGTCGCGGTATCCTTAAAGAAAACTTGCCCCTCCGCTCCGCGCACGAATCCATCTAAAGAATCATTCCACGGAAGGTCTGAGGTGATATACCGAGGAAGTGACGCGATCTCTGTTTGTCCACCGCGTAAAGAAACAATCCGGAGATCCCGCAGTGGCACATTCTGCACGAAGTATGGGGAGTGCGTCGTCATCAGTTTTTGGCCTGAAAGGGCTACGACGCGATCCCACAGTGTTCGGGCTGCCTGCGGATGCAGGTGCGCCTCGGGCTCTTCGATCGCGAAAATCGCCTCTACTCCAGGTCGGTCAGCCTCCGCGAGCTGTTGCAACACGGCAGCCTGAAACAGGAAGATCACCGCGAGGCTCTGGAGGCCTTGGCCATGATGGCTCAACGGGAGCCACGGCCGCAGTTCCTCGTTGCGGATGACGACCCCTGTACGTTGCAGCATGTCTTCGATCGCCATGGGCAGCGTATTGACACGTGCTGCCCCCGGCCCCTCTCCGACGGCAACTTGGGTTGCCTCTCCGATCTGCTCCGCGATCCGATTCAAACGCGGGTCTGCGGCTACGATCCGGGCGTCAAGCTCACTCAGTATCCGTAGAGCCTCTTCCTCCAACGCATCGGGAATGCGCACGCTCTTCAGCAATCGCCCCCAATTTCCGGAGCGCGGTGTAAATTCGTTAGCGGCGTCTCGCAGGGCGCCAAGCCAGAAGATCGGCAGATAGCCAAAGAATCCCGTGAGATTAATTGCCCGGCGGCGCTCGGGCATTGGCTGTCCTCCGGCTTCAAGGAACTGCCAAGCTGGATCAAAAGTCTCTGTTTCAGCGTTCCAACTGCAGGTGACGCGTAAAGTCAGAATGCTGCGCCCGTCCGCGGTTACGGCCATAATGTCCTCAAGCGCAGCAACCATATCCGCGTCCCAAGCGCCGCTCTGGGGCTCTTCAAGAATGAGAGTAATGGTCACTGGTGGCAGGGTGCGAGGGTCACCGCCTTGGTCGGGCCGATGAACGTCGTGCTCCGTGAAGCCCGTGCCCCTTTGCCCCCAACGACGCGTGAGCACAATGCGCACGGCATCCAGAACCGCAGTCTTACCGGCGTTGTTTGGGCCAATGAAGACAGTTGTATCACCCAGCTCAATGTCCAGGTATCTTATTGAGCGGAAGTTTTCGATACGAAGCCGGCTAATGCGCACGTTCAGCGTCACCCTTCTGGATTTTCTATCTGATCTTCACCCAGTTTTTCAGCTTCCTGATTCCAGCAGTCCAGCTGCCGCACATGCCATATGCGAACGCTCGGGTCGCCGTAAAGCGGCATGATGCACTGCCAGTTCGCCTGTATTCACTGGCTGGTTCTACCTCTAGGCATTTTCTTGGAATTGCTGCCTAGTTGTTGTGTCTTGACAGAATCTCCAACACGTCCTTCGGATGCCGTGAAACGTCAGCCGTCCAAACACCGAAGCCGCCATGCCCGTTTACCGCCCGTACCCATTCTGCCAAGAACTCCCGCTTGGTTTGTTGCTGCTGATCATCCTGGCCCTTCACTTCCAGCACCAGCGTCTTCCCGCTTGTAAGCCGAACCAGGTAGTCGGGTCGGAACTTGTGAATGATCCCTTTGAATGAGTAGGTAATCTCAAACCCAATATGGTCATTCTTCACCCAGGCGCGCACATGCTGATTGCGATCAAGTTCAAGAGCCTCATTTGCTTCCCACCGGCTATCGTAAACACACATATTGATGTGTGAGCGTTTGGTGTGCTCACATGCCTTACCGGTGTACCAGGGCAGCATGTCGCCAGTTGAGCGAATCGGTCGCTCCGTGTCGAACACAGGTTCCAGCGTCAGGGCATTTTCAAAGCGGATCGCCTCCCAAATGTGCTGCACAACTTTGGTCATATTAAGAGTGATCACGATCCTTCTCCGTTTGTCATCCTCATTAAACAGCGGAGGATCGACCACCACCCTTCCGCTCTCAATGTAACGCTCCACCAACCGAACCAACTGGGCTAGAAGATAGTCCCAGCTGCCCTTCCAGGTAGGAGCCATCTGCTCGTAAACTTCGCTCGCAGTTTCAAACACGATCCGCTGCATTCGGAACCGTCGTGCCAGTTCCTCCAGATGAATTTCCTTCAACTTGGTGAAGTCTGGCTTCCCGTCGATCATTGGCGCAAGCTCCGCGATCATGGGTGTCTGGTAGGCATCCAGCACCAGCCTCTTCACCTTGCTGGTGTCCAGCGTCAACTGTGGCCGATATTCGTGGTCAATCCGAATCACCTTCGGCCAAGCAACCTCATACTGTGCCCGTCGCTCCGGGAGAGGCTCAATTCTGGTCTTACCTGTCGCCGGCGGTGGCGGCGGAGCATCGGCGCTACCCTCGTGTGGAAGAAATGTGAAAGGCACGCCAAATATGTTGACGTACTCCGGCTGGAACAGCCCGGTCTTGGGATCAACCTCATACGATGTTCTGCGCAGCCCGCGCCCCACAACCTGCTCGCACAAGAGCTGTGACGTGAACGCCCGCAGTCCCATGATGTGGGTGACCGTCTTGGCGTCCCAGCCTTCTGATAGCATTCCCACAGAAATCACGTTCTGGATTTGCTCACCCGGTTGGCCGTCACGCCCAATCGTGTCCACCGTTTTGCGCAGCAGCTCGGCACGGTCTTTCTTTGTGAGCTTCTTTTTCGGCCCGGCGCCGTTTTCTTCTGCGTTCTCCTCACCGGCTTCGTCGGCTTCTTCGCCTCCTTCGTCAACCGCCTCGGCTTCAACCTGGAGTTCGGCAGGTTCTTCCTGCGCTTCCGCCTCGTCCAGCACTTTGGAATCAATGTGCAGGATCTTCTCCGGATCGCAAAGTTCCTCGATACGTATCCTTTTGTGCGCGAATGCGTATTGCACGCGAGCCGCCGTGTGAGTTATGTTGGCTACGGTAATCATCACCGGCGGCGTCTTGATCTTTCCTTCTTTCCAGCTCTTCGCCGTTTCCAGCCAGTCCTTGCCCAGGAAGTAATACCCCTTGCCGACAAGGTCAGGCAGTGGAGTATGCGGCTCCGCCTTGCGGTTAAGGTCCGGCTTTACCTCCAGGTCCGTGTAGATATGGTAGAACTTCGACTTGTACTTGCTGTTGAGTTCGCCATCGTCCCGCACCACCACCCGCGGCGTTTTCACCAGTCCTGATTCAATGGCGTCGTTCAAACCAAAGTCGCTCACAATCCATCCAAAGAGCGTATCTTCACCGCTCTTGCGCCCCGTAGGCGCGAACGGCGTGGCCGTCAGGTCGTAGCACATCAGAATCCCGCGCGCACGGTGAATGCGATCAAGCCCCCCAACCCACTTTGTGGCTTCCTTCAATTCGTCTTTGGAAAGTCCTGCAATCTTTACCTTCGGCGGCACGCGCCAGGCGTGGTGGGCTTCGTCATTGATGACAAGCATGTTCTCCGCAGAATGCATCTCGCCCAGCACTTCGCGGACGTATGCCTCATCGCTTAGCGCTCCGCGTTTGTCCACGCTGCGTCTCTTGCTGATCTGCTCCTCGCTCTCCCAATCCAGCTTGTGCCAGTTGCGCACCTGCACCCGGCAGGTCTGTCCTTGGCGCAGCTTGTCTTCCAAGCCCTGCGGAATAATCTGGAACTCCAGGTAGTAGTTTCCGGCGGTGCCTGGAACCAGCACCCCCAGTCGGTTCTTGACTGTGAGGCCGGGCGCGATCACCAGAATGTTTTTGGAAAAGCGTTTGTCCTGCGGATAGGTAACTTTGTTCAGTACCTGCCAGGCGATGAGCATGGACATCAGAATGGTCTTACCCGATCCGGTGGCCATTTTCGAGCACAGACGAGTGAACTCGCCACCATCACCGGGGACCTTGATTCCAACGCGGTCTGACTCGGGTGCCTCGGTGAGCCACACCAGCGTCTCAACTGCCTCAAGCTGGCAGAAGAAGAATCGCCGGCTGCCCTCCCGCTGTTCCAGATCTTTCCAGTGCTTCAGCAGACGCTTCGTGATACCACTTGCCCCAGGATAATCGGCTTCTCGCCACGCCTTCACTCGCGGACGAATCTTGTTCACCAGCGGCAACTCAATAAACTCACCGGGATCATCAAAGGACTTTGATGCCTCGGACGCTCGTACATAGCCGGCTGGTCGGCGACCCGGTTCGCGCGTGAACCGCCGCGTCTCTCGGTCGTAGCGCCAGTGCTCTCCCGGCTCCTCGTAGGGCGAACTGATAATGAGTTGGTCGATTGTTGCCGAAGTCGCTTGTGTCGCCATTACTTCACCTCGACGACTTTGAGGCTCTCAATCCCCCGGTCGTCGATCACTTTCACCGCGATGCGCTTGCAGTCGCCGGGATCAAACGGGAGAGAAACCGTCCTTCTGTAGGCTTCGATCAGGTCTGGATCGATTTCCGCTTTCAGGTTGCGCGCAAGCTTTGCCCAGCCCTCGTCGTCTGCTGCCATGGGGAAAAAGACTTGGCGGGGATACAGGCTGCGGCCGTCATAGTCCGTATCCAGCAGCCACATGGCAATCTTCGACGTGTCGCCGGAATCGATCGTTCCGGTTCGGGTGTTGTAGTAGTCGAAGCCTTGCACCTCGACCTCCCACTTGCCTTTGTGGTCGCCTTTTGTAATCTGCCGCAAATCGACATCGGGACGTCCGACCAGCCAGAAGCTTTGGTTCGAAGCTCGCTTCTTTTTCAGATCTTCCGTGAGCAGGTCTGCGTTCATTTGCGCCGTCAGGAACGTCATGCCTGTCTTTTCCTTGGTCAACGCGTCAATGTCTTTGGCAGCCTGAGGATCAAACTCAAACGCCGCAAACACGATCATTGTGGGCCTCGGAATCAACGTCCTTGCTTCTTGCCAGGCATCTTCAACCTGTCGCTTATCAAGAAGGCTGTGTTCCGGGCCAAAGGAGATCACGACGCGTTCTGGCTTTACTCCCTGTGTCTCTGCATCTGCGTGCAGCCAGCGCGTGCCGGCCAGCGGCTCGACACGGGAGAAGTCAATGTGCTGGCCGCCTTTGCCTCGAAGGCCAGTCTTGAGCAATTCGTCGCGCCATTCGCTATGGCGGAGAGTGGGGCCGGAACGGGCGATGGAAGCATCAGCAGCTAACGGCGGACCCTCAATCTCATCGAGGGACTTGACCGTGGGAGCAGGAACCGCCTCCACCGTGAACGGCCCGGTAACCCGAATACGGCCCTTGTCCAGGTACGGCTGATCGCAGAGAGTTTCCTGCTCGGCATAGTGGGCGATGGCTGCATCAATCTGCTCGCGGGTCATGCCGTCGCGAATCTCGGGATTGTTAGCGATGGACTTCAACGTCACATGGGGTACGCTCTTGTAGCGAAATCCGCTATCTACGCCTTCGTCCGGATGGGCGAGTTCGTAGTAATCGAAATCTGCCGCCATCAGGCGCTGCTTCGCAAGTGTGATAGCGACACGAGAAGTGTCGCATGTGATCCAGCGGCGGCCCCACTGCTCAGCAACATAGGCGGTGGTGCCGGAGCCGCAAGTGGGGTCGAGGACGAGATCGCCGGGATCAGTCGTCATCAATACCGCGCGTTGCACTACCTTGGAAACGGTCTGTACAACATAAATTTTGTCAGCCATGAAACTAGCGCCCACGTCGTCCCATTTATTGTTAATTGGGAATACGGGAAAATCTTCCAGGTACCGGACGTACCCGACGCGATTTGCCGTCGCTTCGAGTCGTCTCGCCAGCATTAACTTCTTGACTCCTGCCTCATTGGTTTTCCAGCGAGCCTGGAGGCTTGGCCGGTACTCATGCCCGTCGATCTCTACTGGGAACCAGCATGCCGCACCTTCTCCCTTCTCACGGCCAACGCTCTGGCTTGTAAAGTTGTCTAGGCTGTAAATCCGATCACCTGCAGGAATAGCACTCAAGTCAAGCCGCTCCTGAGCAGATAGATAGCGGCGTTTCCCATCCGCTAATTCGATGCGGTTGTAATTTGTCGCTCCCTCCTGTCCCGCTGCTTTGGAAAGGTACAGTGGTCGGTATTTCATTTTTTCAAGATTGCGTGTGTGCCACACCAGATAGTCGCAGGTACCGGGTAGATAGAGAACGGTTGCTCCGGTTGTCTTCGCGAAGGTAACTAGCGAAACGAAATTTTTTGCGCCGAACACCTCATCCATGAGGTCCCGGACTAGGTGAACATTTTCATCGCCGATTTGCACTAAGCACGATCCAGACTCGTGCAGCAGGTCTCTGGCGAGCAGTAGACGGTCACGCAGATAGGTCAGGTACGAGTGAATCCCCAATTCCCAGGTATCGCGGAACGCCCGGATCATCTCGGGCTCCTGCGTCAGATCTTCATCTTTGCCATCTTTAACTTCGCGCTTGTTTGTAAATGGCTGGAAGTTCGAGTTGTAGGTCTTCCCATACGGCGGATCGATATAGACGGTCTGTACCTGGCCGGCCATACCCTCTTTTTCCAGCAATGAGTTCATCACTATCAGGGAATCACCGGCGATCATGCGGTTCGACCAGCCGTGAGCATGGCGATAGAAGTCAATGGCTTCGCGCAGCGGAGGATTTTCTTCCCGGCGCTCGAATAGCGATGGCTGCACCGGCAAAACATTGCCGTTACGCTTCCGCACGGCGTCGATGATTGTGTGAGGATCGATGCGCTCATGCACGTGGAGTGAGACCGTCGGCACTTCACACGAGCTGTGCTCCTTCTTGCCCGCCCACACCAACTGCGGGTCAAGATGCGGATCGTAATCCAGTTCCTGGCGGGGTTTCACCGAAGGCACGGGTGTGATGTAGTCGTAAGTCTTGTGCGTCGGCACAACCGGATCGGTTTCCGGTGTCACCAACCCAACGGGTGGGTTGTTGATGCGCTTCTTGCCCTTGTGCTCGTACCGATCAATAGGGCGCTTTGTCGGCATCCCGCCGGTTCTTTTCTTGCGTGGCATCTGAGAGAGCTAACCTCTTTGTCCGAAATAGTTGTGAGGCAATGAATACCGGAATTTTATCTTGCAGGACATAACAAATACTAGCCGACCGCTGCTTCTGTGCCTTTTGCTCCTGTTGGTAGCGTTCAATTAGGGCCGCTATTGTGCGGGCTAGGATCGTCACCATACGGGGCGCCATCGTCCGGCTTCCTCTTCTCGATCTCCCGTATGGTAAAAAAATTCATCTTGGCCTCCAAGGAAGGGAAGTTTACCGGACCGAAGCCTCATGCCGCTTCCCGCTCATAGTACTTCAGCAGACCACCCAGTCGTTCCTTGCAACGCACAATTCCGTTGTCCCCGCTCGCCCCTCGATTCGGCAAGGGGAACAGCAGCCGGTTCTGCTTGCCCTGGTGATTGCGCTCCTCGTGGTAATGGGCCACATATTGCTGCAGGGCTCGGCGCAGCGGCCTCTCCCCAAACAAGATGAGCTTCGACAGGCATTCCTGTTTCACCGATCTCACCCAGCGTTCCGCATAGGCGTTCAAATTCGGACTCCTGGCTGGTAGGGGCATGGTCTTCACCCTTCCAGCCTCGATCAGTTGACGGAACGAGAGGCAGAACTTGCTGTCCCGATCATGCAGCAGATATCGGCTGTTGGCCAGAAATCCCCACTTCTGCATCGTCACGTTGCGCCCCATCTGCTCCATCCACTGCTGGTCCGGATGGGGCGTGATTCCGGCCAGACAAACCCTCCGACTCTCCAACTGGATAAAGAACAACACGTAGTAGGTAACCAAGCCTTTGAGCGTAAGCACTTCCACCGTGAAGAAATCCGTTCCCACCAGAACATCCATATGAGCGCGGATGAAGTCTTTCCAGCTGGTGGTGTGTTTTCGTTTGGGGGCAGGAGGGACTCCGTGGCGACGCAGGATGTTGCCCACCGTCTGGTCCGATAGCCGCCGGCCAAGATTGGCCAAGGCACCCACGATGCGATCATAGCCCCAGGTGGGATTCTCCTTCGCCATCCGCACCACCAAACGTTCCGTCTCCTCATCGACTTTGGGCCGTCCGGCGGAACGACGGAATCTGGACCCGTCGAACTTGTTGGCGATCAGCTTGCGATACCAACCCAGAATGGTATCCGGCATGGCCGTGGCCGCTACTTCCTCCAGCGCCTTACGCCCTAGGCGGTGAGCGATCTCCGCCAACGTGGCCTTGTCAGCTTCCGAAAGAAGCAGTCGGCCCTTGATCTGGGCTTTCAGGATACGGTTCTCCGCAGCCAGATATTCGTTCCTCACCAGCAGTTCTTGATCGACGGTGCCG
>ODAK010004711.1_pt1 | contig 13953 bp, 9 predicted proteins | sample 1539591 | NCBI WGS metagenome assembly ODAK01 (sample SAMEA3539303, study PRJEB22396) | soil metagenome | biome: tundra; feature: field; material: soil | place: USA | collected 2010-05 | depth 0.15 m | reverse complement strand
CCCCCGGTGACCACGAGCGGGACGCTTGCCACGGCGGCCACGGCGGCCACGGCCAGCCCGGCCATGACACGGCTCGCCCGACCGTTCCCCGGCCGCACCGTCCTCGCGCTGCGCGGAGCCGGGGCGATGGCGGCGGCCTCGGTGCCGGCCAGGCGGGCACGTGCGGCGGCAACGTCGACAACCGGGTCCTGGGCAACCAGCATCGCCCGAACGGATGAGGCGTCAACGCGCATGCGGCGCACCCGGTCCCGGCACCGCGCGCACGTGACCACGTGCTCGCGGCTGGCAGCGTCGATCGCGATCGGTTCGTCGAGTGAGCGGCGCAGCGTGCCGTCAGACGGATGCATCACCAACCTCCTTGCGAAGTCGCGCCTCTGCGCGCCGCAGTCTCGTTCCCACCGCGTTCACCCCGATTCCAAGCGCTGAGGCCATCTCGGCGTAGCTCAGGCCGCTGTAGCGCAGAGCGAGGACCGTGGCCTGGCGTTTCGGGATGCGGGCGAGCGCGGCGCGGACGGCCCGGATCGTCTCCGCCGCCTCCACCGCCGCCTGGGGGTCGTACTCATGGCTCGGCGCGACCGCATATCGCTCCTCGCGCCCGGCGCGACGCCGGTTGCTCCGGATCACGTTCAGCGCCCTGTGCGCCGCTGCGGTCCGAGCCCACGCGGGCGCGTTGGCGCCCGGCGTGGCTCCGAAGCGGCGGTGGAGATCCAGGAAGACTTCCTGGGCCACGTCCTCCGCGGCATCGGGATCGCCGAGCACGCGCCGGGCGATCGCCGCGACCCTCGCGTATTCCTCATCGAACAGCCTGTCGAAGATCGTCGGCCTCACGCCCACCTCAGACGGGGGGCGGGGGACGCCGGTCACGAGATGACGTCCGAGCGCCGGCAGGGCGTAGAAGTCGGCCACATGATGTGAAGCACCGCGGGCCCAGGATTTGTGACACCGCGCGCCGAGGCTCGCGCCGGGCGCAGCACTGAGTACCCTTCGGCGTGATGTCCGACGCCCTGACTCATCGCGTGCGACGCATCACGCCCGGGCAGATCCTGGTCGTCGGCGCGTTCGTGGTGATCCTCTGTGTTCTCGTCCGCAGGGGCGGTGACCCCGACATCTTCTGGCACCTCGTGACCGGCCAGTGGATGGTCGATCACCACCAGGTGGTTTCCAGGGACCTTTTCACGTTCACGGTCACCGGCAAACAATGGATCGACCCGGAGTACACGACCGAGATCATCGCGTACCTCGTGTACAAGCTTGGCGGACTCACGCTGGTGTCGCTCGCATTCGGTGCGGTGACGTTCGTCGGATTCGTGCTCATCTGGATCCGCGTCCGGCTCGAGAACGCCAACATGGTGATCGCGGCGATCGTGATCGGCATCGCCGGCCTCGGTGGCGCAGCGGTCTGGGGGCCGCGCCCGCAGATGATCACCTTCACGCTCACCTGCCTCGAGGTGCTGTGGCTCGACCGCTACCTCCGCGGCAAGTCGCGCGCCATCTACTGGCTTCCGCTCGTGATGATCGCGTGGGCCAACCTGCACGGCGGGTTTCTCTTCGGCCTCGTGCCGGTCGGGGTCGCGGCGTTCGTCGAAGCCGTGCACTGGGTGCGCCGCGTCGACGGTGACGTGCACAAACGGCGGACGCGGAACCTGGTGCTGGTGTTCGCCGGATGCATCGTCGCCGCATTGGTGACTCCGAACGGCATCCACCTCTACAGCTACGTCATCCAACCGCAGTTCTCATCGGTGCAGCAGAACTTCATCGCCGAATGGCAGTCGCCCAACTTTCACGTTCTCGAGGAACGCGGCTTCGAGGTGATGCTGCTCCTGCTGCCGGTCGCTTTCGTGCTTCGCCGTCCATCCCTGTGGGACGTCTGCCTGACCCTGGTGGTCTCCTACGCCGCGCTCTCTGCCGTGCGCCACTCGGCGTTGTTCGTCGCCGCCGAGACGCCGCTGTTGATCTGGTCGTTCTCGGCAGGATGGGAGCGCATGGCGCTGGCTCGACGGGTGCGCGAGTGGATGGCGCCGCGTGCCAGGGACATGCTCACCGGCGCGGTCGCGGTCCTCGTGATCGCCGTCCTCGGCACCGGGTACTTCGTGCACTCGACGTTGTCGAATCAAGCACGCGCCACCGCGGCGAACTTTCCAGTCGGCGCCGCCGACTGGCTCGCCGCGCACCCGGCGGTGGGGACCCACATGTTCGACCAGTACGGCTGGGGCGGCTACCTGATCTACCGGTTCTATCCCGACCCCAACCGGCGCGTCTTCTCGTTCGGTGAGGCGACGCTGCTCGGCAACAAGGTCATGCAGCAGGTGAGCGACGTCGAGACGGGCAACCCCGACTGGCTGCAGATCTTCGCGGAATGGAACATCGACTACGTCGTCGACGTCCCCGGCGCCCCGGCGGTGCTCGCGCTCGAGGTCGACCCGCTGTGGACCAAGGTCTACGACGATGGATTGGCCGTGATCATGGTCAAGAACTCCGCGCTGGCCGCGGCCGGCGTCGGGTAGCCGGCGCAGCCTGAGCGTCTCGGAGATGCGACCGTGACCGGTGAACCACGCCATCCCGCGCTGCGCGACGCCGCGCCGGCCGTGTTCTGGCTCGACGACCCGTCGGCGCCGCTAACGGCTCCCCGTCTGGAGGGTCACACGGAGTGTGATCTCGCAATCGTCGGTGGCGGCTTCACCGGCCTGTGGTGCGCGTTGCTCGCCAAGCAGCGCAACCCTTCGCTCGACGTCGTCGTCCTCGAGATGCGACGTTCCGCCGCAGCCGCCTCAGGGCGCAACGGCGGGTTCTGTGACGCGAGCCTCACGCACGGCTTTCCCAACGGCCTGAGCAGGTTTCCCGCCGAGCTCGACACCCTCGAGCGGCTCGGTGTCGAGAACCTCGACGCCATCGAGTCGACCGTGCGCGCACATGAGATCGACTGTGACTTCGAACGCACCGGCATGATCGATGCGGCGGCGGCGCCATGGCAGTACGAGGAGCTCGTCGAGGTTGCCGAGACCATGCGGGCGCATGGCTATCGCGTCGACGTGCTCGATCGCGATGCCGTGCGCGCGCAGGTGGAGTCGCCGTCGTATCACGGCGGCATCTGGATCCACGACCGCACCGCCATCGTCAACCCCGCCAAGCTCGCGTGGGGCCTGCGGCGCGCATGCATCGACGCCGGGGTGCGCCTATACGAGAACACCGCCGTGGTGCGGCTCCGCGCAGAGCCCGAACGGATCCGCCTGACCACCGTCGGTGGCAGCGTATCGGCACGGCGCGTCGCGCTCGCGACCAACGCCGATCGCCCACTGCAGGCGCGCACACGCCCTTTCATCCTCCCCGTCTACGACTACGTGCTCGTCACTGAGCCGCTGACACCCACGCAGCGGGCGTCGATCGGCTGGGCGAATCGTCAGGGGGTGGGCGACAGCGGCAATCAGTTCCACTACTACCGTCTCACCGCCGACTCGCGAATTCTCTGGGGTGGCTACGACGCCATCTACCACTTCGGCAATCGCATCGACGTCGAGCTCGAACAGCGCGCCAGGACATTCGATAGGCTCGCGGAACACTTCTTCGCGACCTTCCCGCAGCTCGCCGGTGTGCGTTTCACGCACCGCTGGGGTGGCGCGATCGACACCTGCAGCCGCTTCTGCGCCTTCTGGGAGACCAGCCACGGCGGACGGGTTGCGTCGGCGGCCGGATATACAGGGCTCGGAGTCGGAGCATCCCGTTTCGGCGCGCAGGTGATGCTCGATCTCCTCGAGGGAAGACGAAACCAGCGGACCGCGCTCCGCATGGTCCGCAGCCGGCCGCTGCCCTTCCCGCCGGAGCCGTTGCGCTACGGCGTCGTGCAGCTGACCCGCTGGTCACTGGATCGCGCCGACCGCAACGGCGGGCGTCGCAATCTCTGGCTCCGAGCCCTCGACCTCGCCGGACTCGGCTTCGACTCCTGACGCCCGCACCCCGACGCCGCGGAGTCGCAAGAAGCTTCATGGCGTGTACTATCCGGGCCATGAAGGAACGTGGTGCAGGCTCGATGGAAAGGTTGGTGTCCCCGACCCCGTCTGAAGCGCCGTCGCGGCGCGGCCGGGCGATCGCGTGACCAACCGAATCTTCGCGTCCATCGGCAATTTCTCGGTCCGCTTCCGATGGCCGATCGTGATCGGATGGGTCCTCATCACCATCGTGTCGGTCAAGGCGTTCCCCGGCCTTTCCGACGTCGCCAAGGACTCGCAGAGCAGCTTCCTGCCCGCGAACTCACCGTCGGTGCAGGCGGAGACCCTGGCGCAGCCCTTCCAGGACTCCAAGCATGGCGTCGCCACGCTGGTCTCCGCGCGCGAGAGCGGTCCGCTCAGTGCCGCCGATCTCCAGGAGATCAGCACCATCGAGACGAGGATCCGCGGGCTCTCCGCCGTCATTCGCGTCCAGGACTTCGGGCTGTCGCCGGACAAGCACGCCGAGCAGGCGCAGGTGGTGACGGACCTCCCCCCCTTCAGCGCGGGGAGCGATGCCATATCGCTGGTTGCCGCCATCCGTGCGACCTTCCCGAGTGACGCGTCGGGCCTCCAGGTCCACCTGACCGGGACCATCCCAGGGTTCGTCGATCAGCAGAGTCAGTCGAAGAGCTCGCAGGGGGATGTGCAGCGGTTCTCGCTCCTCTTCATCATCGTGCTGCTGCTCATCGCGTTCCGAGCGCTGCTCGCGCCGCTGGTGACCCTCCTACCCGCGGCACTGGTCCTCGCGCTCGCCAGCCCGGTCATCGCGGGCGCCACCCACCTTGGTGTGCAGGTGTCGGCGATCACGCAGTTCATACTCATCGTCCTCGTGCTCGGCGCCGGCACCGACTACGGACTCTTCCTCGTGTTCCGAATGCGAGAGGAACTCCGCCGTGGACTCGATCCCAAGGACGCGGTGCGGCGTGCGGTGGCAACGGTCGGGGAGTCGATCACCTTCAGCGCGCTCATCGTCATGGCCGCGCTGATGTCCTTGATCATCGCGCAGTTCGATTTCTACCAGGCGCTCGGACCGGCGCTGGCCATCGGCATCGCGCTCATGCTCATTGCGGGACTCACGCTGCTGCCGGCGCTGCTCGCGATCTTCGGACGGGCGGTGTTCTGGCCGTCACGCGCACGGCTCGAGGAGAACCCGCGCCCGAACGTCTACGGGCGCATCGCCGCGCGGGTCGTGCGGAATCCGATGCCCGTCGCGATCACCGGCGCGATCCTCTTCGGCGCGATCGCGTTCGGACAGCTCGGCACCACCACCGCGGGTTTCGCGGACCAGTCGACACCCACCGGCACCGACTCCGCTGCCGGAGACACGCTCATCTCACAGCATTACGGCAGCGCGACCCTGAACGCGACGGAATTCCTGTTCAAGTTCGCTACCCCGATCTGGTCGCACGCCGACGACCTGCAGACCCTCCAGACGACGCTGCAATCCCGCGGCGGTTTCGCGACCGTCGAGGGTCCGCTTGCCTTCTCCGGTCAGGCGCTGACGCCGGCGCAGCTGGTCGCCATCCACCACGGCAGCAATACGCTCGCTGCCGAGGCGCTCGCCCGTTTCGTGAGCGCCGACGGGCGGACCGTCCAGTACATCGGCGTTGAGGCCGGCGGCGGGGCAACCCCGATCAACGCGATCCCGGCGCTGCGAACGCTCGCCGGGAGCGCGGGCGCGCAGGTCGGCGCCGCGGCGCAGGGTGTCTTCGGGATCCAGCCGTTCGCCTACGACGTGAATCAGCTGTCGTCCTCCGATCTCTGGCACATCATCCCCGTCGTCGCGCTGCTCATCGCCATCCTGCTCGCGATCGTGATGCGCAGCCTGGTGGCGCCGCTCTACCTGGTAACGAGCGTGCTGCTCTCGTACCTCGCGGCGCTCGGTCTGACGGCGCTGATCTTCGTCCACTTCGGTGGTCAGAGCGGCATCAACTTCGTGCTCCCCTTCCTGATGTTCGTGTTCCTCATGGCACTGGGATCCGACTACAACGTGCTCGTCATGACGCGCATTCGCGAGGAGTCCCATAGCCTGCGCACGCGCGACGCGGTGCAGAAGGCGATCGGTGCCACGGGCACGACGGTCACCACCGCGGGGCTCATCCTCGGCGGCACCTTCGCGGTCCTTGCCTTCGCCGGCGGGGGCGCGTCGGGTGGATCGCAGATTCAGCAGATCGGCTACGGCGTGGCATTCGGGGTGGTGATGGACACCTTCGTAGTCCGGACCATCCTCGTGCCGGCAATCGTGGTGCTGCTGGGACGCCGGAACTGGTGGCCGTCCGGGCTGTGGCAGCAGGGTGAGCCGGCCATCGCGGAGTCTGCCGCCTCACCGGCGACCGCGCCGCCGCTGCAGACCACATCGCCTCGCTGAGAGGACTCAGAGGCATCTGCCGCGTTTCTGAGCCGGGCGGGCGCTAGCGCTGCTCGACCGGTGAGCCCTCGTGGGTGGCCGCCAGCAGGGCCACGGCGATGACGATGAGCACCGTCATGCCGAGGGCGACGCTCCCCGATCCCCAGTTGAGACCGCCGCGCACGTGGGAGACCCCGAGCCAGTCCGCATAGGAGGCGCCGAGCGGCCGGGTGAGGATGTAGGCAAACCAGAACGCGAAGATCGCGTTCAGACGGAACCAGCGGTGGGCCACTGCGGGCACGGCGATGAGGACCGTGAACAGCACCCCGGAGACGAAGTAGCCGAGGTGGAACGTCGTCGCGGTCATGTCCCCCGCCGCGGTGCCGAGCGCGAAGGTCGCCATGACCGTCAGCCAGTAGAAGGCCTCGCGCCGCACCGTGTTGATGGTGTGGATGGAGAGTGTGTGCTCGGTCGAGTTCCAGATCACGAACACCGCAGTGAGAACGATCGCGAAGAAGATGGTCGAGACCAGGTACGGAATCCCGAACTGGATGTGGAGGACGTCGGCCGCCATGGTGCCGAAGACCGCGACCATCACGACCGCGAGCCAGTAGATCCAGGGTCGGTAGCGAGGCGCCGCGAACTGCAGCGCGAGCGCGATGACCAGGCCGACGAAGCCGAACATCACGGCGATCACCGGGGGCAGCTGGTGGACGAGCGTGTCGGACGTCGCCTCGCCCATCCCCGTGGTCAGGACCTTGGTCACCCAGAATCCGGGCGTGACCTCGGGCACCTTGCGGGGTTGGAGGGGACCCGCGCGGGAGGGCAATCGGCGAAGATCCACGACGATGCTGGAGCTTAGTCACCTGACGAAGCACTACGGCGCCCTCGAGGCGCTCCACGATCTCAGCTTCACCGTGAAGCCGGGCGAGATCTTCGGCTTCGTCGGCGCGAACGGCGCCGGCAAAACCACCACGATGCGAGTGGTGCTCGGTGTCCTCGAAGCCGATTCCGGAAGCGTGATCTGGGACGGCTCCCCGATCACGTTCGCGGCCAGACGGCGCATCGGCTACATCCCCGAGGATCGCGGGCTCTATCCAAAGATGACCGTGATCGCACAGCTCGAATACTTCGGGCAGCTGCACGGGCTGACCCGAAAAGCCGCGCGCGAGGCGTCGACCGCACTGCTCGAGCGGCTCGGACTCGCCGATCGCGCGAAGGGCCAGCTCCAGAGCCTCAGCCACGGCAACCAGCAACGCGTGCAGCTCGCTGCGGCACTGGTGTTCTCGCCCGAGCTGCTCGTTCTCGACGAGCCGTTCGCAGGCCTCGACCCAGTGGCCGTCGATTCCATGACCGAGATCCTGCGATCGGAAGCCGATGCGGGAAAACCCGTTGTGCTCTCGAGCCACCAGCTCGACATCGTCGAACGGATCTGTGATCGCGTGGGGATTATCAACCACGGACAGATGGTTGCCATCGGGAGCGTCGACGAACTGACCGAGCGCGGTCCGTTGCGCTTCTGGGTGGATGTCGCCGGCGCCGTTGCGGGCTGGTACGACGGCATTCCGGGCGTGACGCTGGTCGAGCAGGACGGCTCGCGATGGCTGGTCCAACTCGAAGACAGCGCCGGCGAGCAGGAGGTGCTGCGGAAGGCACTGACAATCGGCGCGGTGCACGAATTCCGGCGCGATCGGCCGGCGTTGACCCAATTGTTCCGAGACGTCATGGGTGGGAAGGCGATCGATGAATAGTCGGGCGTTGATCCGGGTGATCGCGGAGCGTGAGTTCATGGCCCGCGTTCGATCCCGGACTTTTGGTATCACGACCGTGCTGACGGTCATCGCGATCGCCGGCTACATACTGCTGCAGGCGTATGTGTTCAACAAATCGACAACGTCATTCGATGTCGGGTTTGTCGGAACGGCGCAGTCGATCGCGGCGCCGGTACGCGCCGAGGCGGCGGGTCTCGGGGTGACCATCACCGTCCATCCCAACACGTCGGCTGCGGCCGGAAAGGCGGATGTTCAGAGCGGGACGCTCGACGCCCTGGTCAGCGGATCCGGAGCCAGTACCACCGTGATTGTTCAGTCGACGGTCGATCCGGCAATGCAGACGGTGCTCAACGACGTTGCACGCGAGCAGGTGCTGACTGAATACCTGACACAGCACGGTCTTCCCCCGAGCGACGTCGAAGGCCAGCTGGCTTTCTCGGTGAGCGTCATCGAGCTCTCGCCCGTCAATGCAGCGCGGATCGAGCAGATCGTCATCGGCCTCCTGGTCGCGGGAACGCTCTACGTGACCCTGGTCATCTACGGGCAGCTCGTCGCGGCAGGGGTGATCGAGGAGAAGTCGAACCGCATCGTCGAGATCCTGCTTTCGACGGTGCGACCGTGGCAGCTCATGATGGGCAAGATCACGGGCATCGGCCTGGTTGCGATGGTGCAGGTCGTGATCGTCGCCGGTGTCGCCCTGGTGCTTGGCAGTGCCACCAAGCTGGTGTCGATCCCGACGCTCAGTGTCGACGTGGTCGTCAGCGGGGTGGTGTGGTTCGTGCTGGGCTACCTGTTGTACGCACTGCTCTTTGCCAGCGCGGGGTCGATGGTGTCGCGCCAGGAGGACGTGGCCAGCGTGGCCATGCCGGTGATCCTCGTGCTCGTCGCCGCGTGGATCATCGCGCTCACCGTCGCCGCACCCGATCCCGGCAGCACGGCGACAACCGTCTTCTCATTCATCCCGCTGTTCTCACCGGTGATCATGCCGGTGCGCATCGCAGCCGGCGTCGTTCCGTTCTGGCAGGTCGCGATCAGCGTGGTCCTCATGATCGCAACCATCTACATCCTCGCCGCGATCGCGGGGCGCATCTACCGCAATTCGGTGTTGCGCGTCGGTGGCCGCGTCAAGCTGACTGACGCCCTCGGACTCGCCCCGTCAGAAAAGAAGGTTGTCTGAAGGGTCTTCGCCCGACAGCTCGAGTCGCGAGATCGGGGCGACAGCGATGCGGTCTCGCCCGTCTCGCTTGGCCTGGTACATGGCGAGATCCGCTGCCGCAACAACGTCATCCAGCTCCTGCCCGTGGTCGGGAAAGACCGCGACCCCGATCGAAGCGGTGACACGCTCGATTTCAGATGTGGGTGCGCGCAACTCGGCGATGGCCGCCTGCAGCGCCTGGGCAACCCGCATCGCACCTTCCACGGTCGAATTGGTCAGCACGATGAGGAATTCCTCGCCGCCGTAGCGCACCGCATAGTCGCTGTCGCGAACCACGCGACGCACGGCACGTGCGACTGCGCGCAGCACGGAGTCGCCGGCCGCGTGACCGGCGCTGTCGTTCACCTGCTTGAAGTGGTCGAGGTCCATGAGGAGGATGCCGACGCCGGCTCCGGTGCGCAGGCTCTGCGCCATGACGCGCGGGCCCATGTCGCGCCACCACCGGATGTTGAACAGGCCGGTGAGCGCATCGGTCAGCGCGCGCCGCTCCAACTCCCCGTACATCTGAGCGTTGGACCAGGCCGCCGCGGTGATGAAACCGAGCAGCGCGCAGCGCTCGAGGTCCTCCTCGGTGAAAGCGTCGAGCCCGTCGCGCCAGACGTCAAGCACCCCTAACCGCTGATCGCCGGCGACGAGGGGTATCGCGATCAGCGACTCGGGCTCGCGCGCGGTCCCGGGGATGGTGGACGCGGCGGGATGCGAGTCGGTGTCGGCGCATCGATAGGGCTGACCCCTCCCGAAGGCCCAGCCGGTGATGCCGTCATTCAGGGACACCTCCATCTCGAGGAAACCCTCGGTTCCGACACCTGCGAGAACCCGCGGCCGGAAGCGGTGGCGCTCCCAGTCTGCCTCGAAGATCGCCAGACGATCGACCGCCATCACCTGGCAGAGTCGCTCCGCGGCGATCTCGAGAATGCGCTCGGGGTCGTGCTCCGCCTGCAGCGTGCGAGCAGCGTCGACCAGGAACCGGGCGAAGCTGCGGTCATCGAGGCCGGCGGCACCGGGCACGGGCAGCGCTGTCATCTCGATCGGCGCGCTCAGCGTGTCGCCCCGCTCCCTGAAGACACGGACCTCGCGCCGTTGAAACCACGTGACCGTGACCACCTCATCCATGGGTTCGGCCAGGTCGGCGTCGACGACGAGCGGATGAGCCAGGTGAGGTCCGACGCCGTACTGGACACCCAGTTCGGCAACCTCCGCGGCAGTCGCCTTGGTGTCGATGCCGCGAGCGACGATCCGGCCGCCGAGCCGCGCCACGTACACCACCGCCGCCGCAAGGTGCGCTCTGGCCACCTCGCTCTCGTGCAACCGTGCGGCGACCGACCCGTCGAGAAAGACGAAGTCCGGTCGAAGATCCGCGATCAGCCGGCGGTCGAGGGTCCGAGAGCGCACGCCATCGACCGCGAGCAGGAAGCCGAGCTCACGAAGCTCGAGGAGCCGGCGAAGGCCGGCGTCGTCGAGGGTGCGTTCGATCTCGCTCTGGATGATCCAAGCCAGCTCGCCCGGATTGACGGCGTACCGTCGCGCCTGTGCCGCGAGATCGAATTCGCCGGCCGCCAGCACGTCGCTGTCGAGCGGCACGAGCAGCACCGCCGGGCCGGTGTGCTGAGCGACCGAGAGCGCTGCGGTGATGACCGCGCACGGCGCAACGTCACGCGGGCGCGGGAGCGCCTCGTACCCCAGATCGACGCGGTCGATGAGGTCGATCACCGGTTGCAACGCCACGCCGGCGCGTGCCTGGTTGACGGCGACGGCGGTCACGAAGCGCCGCCCCTGACTGCGGTATTCACGTTGGCCCCCACTTTGGTTCTCTGATCGGCACCGTTCCCCCGTATTCCACGTCACACCTTCGCACCGAGCGTCAGACGGATCTGTGTCACTCGGCCGCACGTCCCTCCGCATCCGCGACCGATCGGCTCATACGGCCATCACTGCAGGCGGCGGTCCGTCGACGGAGGAGTGGAACGCCGCCGCTCGGAAGGCGGACGGCGTTCACGACTCGCTCCTCTCTCACCTGGGGCGCTCGCGGTTCAGCGGCGACACCCCGTCTGGTTCGAATCCGGTCTAGTGCACGTGCACCAGTGGTTGCGGCGTATCGCCAAACGGCGCCGCCGACGCTGCAACGGTCGCTGTCCCCAACGAGAGACTCGCGACGATGATCACTACCCCCAGCCTGACCCAGCGGCTCAGCCTACCCATGACAATCCTCCTCGGGACGGTGCCCCCTTTGACGGTAAGGAGATTGTCTTAAGACCACTGCGACGCAGCGCCATCCCAAGCGGTGACGGGGTAGTAACGCTGGGCGTCTCAATGGCTGCCTGAGTTCACACATGAGGGCATCCCACATCTCGGACTCTCATTGATGTTGCCCTGCGACAACCTCGTCATCGGCTCGGCCTGCAGGGCATCCGATCCTGCGACAGCATGCAACCAGAGAGGGTCCACGCCTACTCGTCACGCCGCGCTCTGCGCACGCTCGCCCACCTGAGCCGCAGCATCGCGCGGGCCGAATCGAGGGACGAGCTGCTCGAGCTCACCGGCGGCTGCCTCCGCGACCTCGGATTCCGAAGCTACCTCGCCGAGCTCGAGGGTGATCGCATCCGACTGCTCGCGGATTCGATCGAGAGCGAATCGATCGCTCGCGTCGAGACCATCCTCGGACAGCCGCTGAGCACGCTGCAGTTGCTGACCAGCGCGATCCCGTGCATTCACGCCGCCGCGACCCGGCGCTCGCCGGCGACCAGTCCCGACTTGTCGTCCTCCTTCATGAGCCTCGTTCCCCACCTGTCCGCGGGCGAACGGACGGCGTTGCGCCGAGAGATCGGGCCCGGACCGTTCACCGCCGTCCCCGTCGAGCGCGGCGACGACCTGCTGGCCGTGCTCGTCACGTGGCGGAGCGGCTCAGAGATCCTCGAGGCGCTGCCCTTCCTGCAGGTGGTCGCGGCACAGCTCGGGCCCGCCTGGCGGCGTCTCGGCGACGCCCCCGTGCCCACGCCGGTGCACCGGGATGAGGCCGGAACGATGCCCGGCCTCATTCGAACATTGATCGATTCCGGGGGCATCCGTGCGGCGATGCAGCCGATCGTCCGCCTCCTCGACGGCGTGACTCTCGGGTACGAGTCGCTGTGCCGGATCAACCCGGGTGCGGGTCCCCAGGTGCCGAGTGCGCTCTTCGACGCCGCCGGCAGTTCCATGGAGAAGGATCTCGACGAAGCCTGCATTCGCGCCGGTCTCGCGGGGAGTGTCCACACGCTGCCCGCGACCCTGTTTCTCAACGTGATGCTGCCAACCCTGGCGCAGCCCAACGCGGCGATGCGAATCGCTCAATTCGCCGAGGAGGCCGGGGTGCGACCCGAGCATGTCGTTCTCGAGGTGAGCGAGCGGGTCCCCGTCCCCAACGTGGCGCGCCTCCGCCGCGTCGTGGCCGACCTCCGCTCGCGCGGGTTCCGCATCGCGATCGATGATGCGGGCGCGGGGCACGCGAGCATGCTCGTCATCGCCGAAGTTCGACCGGACTTCATCAAGATCGATCGCGACCTCATCCACGGCGTGCATTCCAGCGATTCGCGCCGCGCGCTGGTGGTGTCGATGCTTTCGTTCGGCACGCACATCAACGCGCGGATCATCGCCGAGGGGATCGAGACCGAGGCGGACCTGCGGAGCCTGATGGATCTCGGAGTCCAATTCGGTCAGGGCAACGTGCTTTGCGAGCCGGTGATCCTCGGCGAGCCCGCGGTCCACGGCGCGACCCGCGTGCAACCCGCTTGGTTCGCGACGCGAAGGGTCGAATGCTTTCCCGCGACGGTCGAGCCCGCCGCGCCGAGTCACGAGCCGCCGCGACGGCGCCCGCATCCCGCATTGCCCACCCCGGAGAGCCTCCCCCATGCGCTGAGCCGCGCCGCCCTGGCACTCCAGGCCGAGCACGACCCGCAGCGCATCCTCGCGGCCATCGCCGAGCAGCTGCAACGCGTCGTCCCGGTCGACGACCTGTCGATCTACGAGGCGGATCACAACCATCATCGCTTCGTCGCCGCCTTCGCAACCGGACGTCAGGCGAAGGAGATCATGGCCGACGTCTTCTCGCTCTCAGTCGGCGTCAACGGCTGGGCGTTCGCCCTGGGCGCACCGCAGAATCTCGGCAACGCGGGCGCGCATCCCGCTGCTGCCGCGGTGCCGAACACGCCCTTCGAGCACGAGTCACTGTTGCTCATCCCGCTCCTGGCCGGCGACCACAAGCTCGGCATGCTCAACTGCAGGCGGATGGGGCTCAATCGGTTCACCGACGAGGACCTCGAGACCGCCACGCTGTTCGGACACACGGCCGCGATGGCGTGGCACAACGCCCAGCTCTACCAGGAGCTCGCACGGCGGGCGACCACCGACGGTCTCACGGGTCTGTACAACAGCCGCTGGTTACGCGAGGCAGGTGAGCTCGAGATCGCCGACTGCCGGCGTCGCGGGATGCCGCTCAGCGTCGTCCTCGTCGACCTCGATCACTTCAAGACCATCAACGACACGGGTGGTCACGCCGCCGGAGACGCGGTGCTGCAACGCGTTGCCGCCGAGCTGCGGCGCACCACCCGCGCCGGCGATGCCGCGGTCCGCCTCGGCGGCGACGAGTTCATCCTCGTGCTC
>ODAK010004709.1_pt1 | contig 13958 bp, 6 predicted proteins | sample 1539591 | NCBI WGS metagenome assembly ODAK01 (sample SAMEA3539303, study PRJEB22396) | soil metagenome | biome: tundra; feature: field; material: soil | place: USA | collected 2010-05 | depth 0.15 m | reverse complement strand
CGGGCACGCCGGTTCGTATGGACCATGGCAGAGAGGCTTCCGCCTGCCAGTCCGGCACGCTGCGATAAGTCATCAGGGCGCCGCGGATCATCCGGTAATGATCCATATAATGCTGCACCAGGAATGAGCGCTCGAGTTGGGCGAGCGAAAAGCCGAAGTGCTGCCCGGCCGCGCCGCCGCTCAGGCCGTTCGCCAGCGCGATATACGCCTGCACCGGGTCGAAGCCCCGCGTGCCCGCGAAGGACGGCAGAATCGAATCGAGAGTGTCGGTCAGCTTTTTTGTGGCGCCCATGCTCAGTTTCTTCGCCGCACGGAACGTCATCTCCACCGGATCGTAAGGGATGTTCATGACCTTCGCCGGCCGGTTCGCCGCAAAGGCCATGCGCACCCGGATGGTGTTATCGCGCTCGATGCGAAACACGATACTGCCGAAACCGTGTTCAAACTGGCTGGGGCCATAGGCGAGGAAGCGTCCCATGGGGGCGTGACGCAGGATCGCATAGCCGACGCCGAACTCGTCGCCTTTATCCACCACGAAACCCGGCCCGGTCACCAGCCACGTTTCCGCCTGCAGCGGCAGCACGAGTTGCGGACCCATGGTTCCGAATGGCCGAAGCACGAGTTTGAAATCGTGGACATTGGCCTTCATCACGACCCATGCGAAGACTGACCCGAGATCGCGCTGGTCCACTACCGCACAGCGATCTTCGGGCGCGAACTTACCGGTTTCGCCCGTGACCAGCCGGAAATACTGCTGCGTGAAACTGAGGCCGTGCAGAGAGGTGTAGACATCGGGCGACAGGCCTCGAAAGCCCTGCTGGAAGGCACCCAGATCACCCCCGCCCACCGGCGCTGGTTCGCGAAAACCAGAGGTTCGCAGGAAGTAATGCAGCACGTACTCCCGCAGATTTTCTTTCCATCTTCGGTCAGCCAGACCCGGACGGTCGAACAGCATTTCCTGATAACAACCGAGCACGCGGAGTCTGCCGCTGCGCATCGGCGCTTCGTCGTAGAAGCCGTAAGAGCGGTCCGCCGGATGGGAGGAACGGATGATTTCGAATCGCTCCTGAAACCGTTCGCCCGCCGCATGCTGCGACTCCCACCAGCTCTTCAGTTCGAGCCCCTCGGCGACGCTTTCCGCCGCGAGGTCGAGCAGTGCCGCGTCCTTTTTTTCGAGCGCCCCGGCGATCCACGTTCGTTTCAACGCCCAGGAGTCCCGCATGGCGGAGCGGAGCGCGCCCCGCCCGTCGTGCAGACGAAACATGTACAGCGTCGAGCCGGCGATGGGCGCAAGCGTGAACGCGCCGTTCACGGTCATCATGCCCTTCGACCCTGAGAAGATGCCGGTGCAGTCTGCCGTCTCGATGGGCCCGTTGGCGCCGAGCCGGTAGACGCCACCCTCCGGCGATTCCTCATTGTAAATACCGGCGAGCTTCTGCTTTGAAATGAACGCCTGTCCCGTTTTCAGATCCACGCGCAGAGAGCCAGCCGGTTCTCCTGCCCTGTCGTGAAACGAGAAGACCCCTTCCTCGCTTAAAACCTCCAGCATGGCGTCGGGGGATTCCGGATGAAAGTTGAACACTGCCGTGTGGCGTCCCACCACGGGGCCTGGTTCGACGCCGAGACATCGCATCGCGGCGCCGGCAGCACAGTCGAGACTGACCAGGCGCAGGACTTCATTCGCTTCCCAGCCGGTGATCCTGCCTTTGGCATCCCGCCGCAGCTTTCCCGGCGATTCGGGATCGGGCTCGGCAATCAGAACGAGCGAGGCGTAGTCGGGATCGGGATTCACCCCGGCTTCCGGCAGCCCGAGATTGCCGCTCCGCAGCTTGCCTTCCGGATCGGTAAAGCGCACCACAATCAGGAGCGAGAGCTCATGCGGCGGACGGATATGTCCGTTGGTGACTACCGTGCCTTCGAGACCTTTGAACTCGCCGCCCGCCTCGATCACTTCCACGATGCCGGACAGATGGAGCTGCTGGCTGCCGCCGACCGCGATGGGATAAGTGCGCCCTCTGCCCTCGCCGTGAAGGTAGCTTTTGGCATCGTCGAGGCACGCCAGGCGTCCGTTCAGCATGGTGAACAACTGGGACTGGCCGGGATCGAGCGGGGTGGGCGCGGCAAGAGCGCCTGGCGACCACCGGAAACCTTCCGGCACCGGAGTCCACTCCAGATGGATGTGAGCCAGTTTTTCGCCGACACACGTACCCGCCGCCAGGTTGACGGGAAAGCGATGCAGTTCTTCGTTCACATCGATGGCGACGACGCGGAAACCATCGAACAGCAACTGGTCTTCCTTACCCGGATCGGGCATGGAGTAGAACGTCAGGTACGAAGCCTGCCGCAGGACTTCGTTGACGTCTTCGGTATTCAGGTCCGACGCCGGCAGCGTTGCGGGTGCTTCCGCTTTCAACTGTGGTTCAGCAAGTTTCAGGCTACGGCCCGCCATAAGTTCCTCTTTTATCATTTACCAGGTTCATTCCCGGGGTCTGAAGCCATTCACAAACATGGCGGCCAGGTTCGCCGGTTGCTTTACGCCTTCGCTCTTCATCGCCGCCTCAGCCTGTGCCATGAGGGCGCTGCCACGCTCACCGCCAACGACTTCACCGAGCCTCCACCTCGTTGCCGCCAGCATCATGCTCATGTCATTTTGTTCAAATCCGGCGGCGGCGGTTTCGAGCCACCGGACTGCGGCATCGGCGTCGTTCGAACGAGCTGCGCAGCCCGCCAGGATCAGGTTCGCGAGGCTCTTCGCAAAGTCCGTCCCGTCATGAAGCAGGCGGCGCGCGTCCTTGCGGGCCACCCGCAACATCTCTTTTGAATCAAGCGTTCGAACGGGCGCGGCGAGTGCGCTTTGCGCGCGGGAATAGAGCAGCCACTGGCGCGTACCGCTCAGATGCAGATACAGGTATCGTTTCAATGCGGGCCATTCGCGGCTGAGCAGTTCCCAGGCGCCGGCGCCGTCGTTCTGATAGAGAAAGATCCAGGCGCGGATATAGGCCGCCGTGGCAAGCTGCACGGTATATTTTCGGCGTGTCCAGCGCGCGAGGGCTTCGTCCATCATGTGCACTGCCTGTTCGGGGCGGCCCGCGGTCAGTACGCCGAAAGGCTGGATGGAACCACCGATGGAAGTTGCCTGATAAAGGTCTCCGCGTTCATTGCTGTCGTGCGTGAAGCCGACTGCCAGGCTGCGCAGTTCCGCATATCTGCCGAGGTACATCAGGTTCCACAAAGTGAAGATGCGGATCGTGGACATCTCCCACGCGACGCCGGAGCATTTTTCGTCGAAGATGCGCTCCGCTTCCCGAAGGCGCTCCAGGCTGGTCTTCCAGCGGCCGTAAAGACAGAAGTCGACGAAGCCACGCGTAAACGAAAGCGCGCCGAGCATGTAAGGCGCTTTGCCGGCGGCCGCCAGTTTTTCGAGGACCGCCATCAGGCTCGAAGTGCGGGAAAGGCCGATCAGCGGCATGGCGGCCGCGCCCACAGTCCCGAGCGTAAGAGCGCGCGCGATGCGATTTGTTTCGCCGGCCTTGAGCGCCAGCAGAACATTGCGATCCGTGAAATAGATCGCCATGGGAACGTCGATCATGGCAATCGAGCGGGTCGCGTCCCACACGGCGTCGATGCGGTCCAGTTGTTCGCGGGGCAACTGACTCTCGCGGCGCTCGCGGAATTTCAGGCCGCGCACAAACAGTTCCAGTTCCTGCAACGCGACAGCGAATATCAGGAAGCCCGGCCGCGGCGCTTTCAGCCCGACGCGGCGCAGCATTTTCTCAAGCGCCTCCCTGCCTTCGTCCACGTAACCGCTGGCGGAAAACCAGAAGGCCACCTTGCGTTCCAGTTCGAAGACCTCGGGCTGCTGCGCGCCGCGCGCCGCTTTCTCGTAGGTACGCGCGGCATCGAGACCTCGCCCGGCATTCGCAAGCGCGTCCGCCAGTTTGACGGTAAGATGCCGGCGCTCCTCGCCTTCGAGAACCGTCATATCGAGGGTGCGCTGGTAGAGGGCGGCGGCATGTTTGAAGGCCAGTGTGGCGGCAGCGCCTTCGGCTGCAAGCGTGTAATACCGGCCCGCCTGCACCGTGTTTCCCGCGCCTTCGTAATGCACCGCGATGCTTTCCGCGTCGCCTCCCGACGATTCCAGCGTTTCCGCCAGCCGCAAATGGCATACCGTGAGTGTGGCCGGGTCCAGATGAGCCACGATGGTTTCGCGCACGCGGTCGTGATAACACTCGATGGTGTCGCCCGCGCCGCCGATGAGACGCGCGACACGCAGAGACGCGAACAGCTTCGGATCACGCACTTCGAGCTGGGCGGCCACGCACGCATCGCGCTGACTGAGAGGCTTGCCGGACACCGCCACGATCCGCATCAGCTTGCGCGCTTCTTCGGGAAGCGTGTCTATGCGATCGCGCAGCACGGAATCGAGAGTGCTGCCGCCGCGCCCGCCCGCCGCGAGTTCCTGAACAAAATACGGATTACCGCCGCTTTCGCGCGCGATCGCTTCCACGCCTTCAAGGCCCGCATCGCCCCCGGACACACCGGAGCCGAGCAGTTGCGCGGCAAGCCTGGCGGATTCCGCCTCCGAGAGCGGCCCCAACGGTAAATCGTGCCGTTGGATCGATGGGTCCAGTGACTCCGATTCGAAGGCTTTGAGGAACGGGCTTCTGCCCTCATAGCCATCGCGATACGAACCAATGAAAAACAGCACCGGGGCTTCCGGTCCCCGCAGAACGTCGCCCAGCAGGAGGGCGCTGTCGACGTCACCCCACTGCAGGTCGTCGATGTAGAGCACGAGCCGCTTGCGGTCGCTCAGCCTGGCGAGAAGCTCGCGAAGCGCACGGAATGCTTTGCGCTGGATCTCGTGCTGATCGAGAGACGATTGTAAACGCTGCGGTGAATCCGCGATGGCATCGACGCGCCGCAGGATCGGGAAGATCTGCCCGAGCGCGGGCGCGTCACGCGGCACCAGTTTCGCCGCTTCGTAGCGCGGCAGCCGGTCGAGGTACCGTGCCAGCGAATCGATCGCGCTGTCGAGCGCTTTATACGGCATCGACTCCTGCTCATAGCAGCGGCCTGCCAGGATTACTACATCCGGGCGCCCTTTCAGGCCAGCCAAAAAGCGCTGCACCACGGAAGATTTCCCGATGCCGGATTTGCCGTGCACAAAAGCAACAGAACGCACGCCGCGCTCGCAGGCGGCAAACGCTTCCCTGAAGATGGCCAGCTGCGATTCGCGTCCGACGAACACTGGTTCGGCGGCTGCCGGCGGCGAGGAAACCAAAACTGTAGAAACCGAGATCGCGGCTCCGTCAGCCTGCAGCAGGGCCAGCGCCTGTCTGCCTGTCAGGCGCCGCGCGGGGTCGCGGACGAGCAGGCCCATGCAGATGGTGCGCAGATCGTGCGGTATCTGGCCGGGAAGCGGGGGCGGGTCATAACGCTGTTTGTCGGTGAGCACCTGCAGGACCGGGCCGTCAAACGGGCGGCGGCCGCTCATCGCTTCGTACAGCATCACGCCGGCGGCATACCAGTCGGTCGCTTCGGTGAGTTTCTCGCCGGCGGCCTGTTCCGGCGACATATAGACGATGGTTCCCGAGATGGACCCCAGCGCGACCGTATCGCGGTCGAACGCGGCCGCCGTGTGAGCGGCCAGCCCGAAGTCGAGAATTACCACTCGCCCCTCCGGCGTGACCATGACGTTGAGCGGTTTGAGATCGCGGTGCAGAATGCCCGCCGCATGCAGCGACAGAATGCCGCTCGCCAACTGACGGAAGCTCGCGCGCAGCCGCTCGAAGTGGCAGATGCCCGCCAGGTGGGCCTGATTGTAATCACCCTGTGGCGGCTGTCCGGCATCCAGAGCAACGGTCGGGGCATCCGGCAAGGCAATGGAACTGGCCTGCCGCGCCGACGCCCCGGGCCTCACGTATTGGAGGAAATCCTGGCCTTCCACATACTCCATCGAAAAAAACCACTCCCCTGTCTCATGAAAAAGCTCATAGAGAGCCACCAGATTGGGGTCGCTCACGTCGGCGAGGGTGCGGAATTCGTTCTTGAAATTGTAAACAGCCTGCGGGTCGAGACGGGCGAGAGTTTTCAGCGCGGCTCGGGCGTTTCTTTCTTTGTGAAAAGCCTCGTAAACCACGCCCATTCCACCGGAACCGATACGCGCAACAATCTCGTAGGGTCCAAGCTGGTCTCCCGGGACAATTGCCATTATTCAATCACCCGCGCAAGGCCCTGCAGCGCTTATCGATAAGAGCCATGACAGTGGACTGAACGATGATACTGTAAATTCCTCCGACAATACACAGTACTGAAAGTTCAGGCTGGTGGCCCTCCCGCCCGACGTCGACTGTCGATTCGGAACTCATATGATAGATGCCATGGCCCGCCTCCTCGTGCTCTACAACCAGCCAGCCGACCCGGCTGCATTTGACCTTTACTATTCCGAAACTCACATTCCTTTAGCCAAAAGAATTCCTGGCCTGCGTTCCTACGTGGTGAGTTCAGGTGGTGTGGGGCTTATCGCTGGTGCGCAACCCTCACACCTGGTCGCCGAACTTGAGTTCGACAGCATGGCGGACCTTCAAGCTGCCATGGCATCGGCCGAAGGTCAGGCGGCGGCCGCCGACCTCGCCAATTTCGCCAGCGGCGGCGTTACTATTCTCGCCTTTGCTACAAAGAGCGCGTAATTCCATGCGCCTCTCGTTAGGGCCGGCAACGCCTGCCCTTCATCCGTCCTGCGCAAATGTATTTTCCAATACCCTGCTGAGCTAAACCGTGAAATAGAGCACTCACCGGTCTAAACCCTGAATACACATTATTCGCAAGTACTGGTACCCTATGCTCCAAGCTCGATCGTCCAGCTGCTCTTGAGCTGCTCGACTCGCGGCGATAACCAATGGAAAATTTTATGTCCTTGACCGGCGCGCTGGCTTTTCTTGCCATGTCTTCGAGTTTGTATGCCACAACGTATTACGTCGCGACCACTGGAAACGACACCAATGCGGGAACCCGGACGGCTCCCTTCGCAACGATCCAGAAGGGCGTGAACATGGCGCAACCCGGCGACACGGTATCCGTCGCCGACGGAACCTATGGACCGAACGGCAACTATACCTGCGGCATCCTCTGCAGTCAGAACGGCTACACTGCGCCCGTACAACTAACAAACTCGGGAACGGCCGCTGCCCCGATCACCATCACCGCTCAGAACAAATGGGGCGCGATTATCGACGGCGGACTCACGTACGGCTATATGGGCGACGGAGTTCTCTGCGCCGACGGAGTCAGTTCCTGCCCCTGTAACTGCTCCGACGCCGCCTTCAATTTCAACGGCACGGCCTCTTATATCAACATCGTGAACTTCGCCATCACCCGCCAGTTCTGGGTAGGCGCCCTGATAAACGGCGCAGCGAATACCAACATCCAGTTCATCGGCAATCACTTTTTCGGGATAGGAAACAGATACTACGTCGTTGTCGGCAGCAGCTATGGAATTTGCGGGGTGTTCGCCGGTACGCAATCCAGCAACGTGACCTTCGATCGGAATGAGTTCAACAACATCGGCAGATTGCCCACTATCGGCAAGATCGTAAGCGATGACTACACACATGATCACGGTCTCTACGTCCTCAACGGCCCGCACAGAATCGTCAACAATATCTTCTATTCGAACTCAGCGGGATGGGGTGTTCAGATCTCTCCCGGCACCGTTAACACAGTCATCACCAACAACACTTTTCAGGGCGCCAATCCGCAGGAGGACGGCTTGCTCATGCTGTGGGCAAATACCAAGAACAACCCTGACACAAATATCACCATTCAGAACAACGTCTTTTACGGCGCACGCAACTATGCGATCGGCAACTACCAGGCGTATGAAGTCAACACCCTGATCGATCACAATATCGTGTTCGGCTCTCCTTCCGGGCTGATTTCGCAGACGGGCATCGGCGGCACGATTACGGAAACGAACAATCGCATCAACACCGATCCCGTCTTTGCCAATCTCGCTTCCTGGGACTTCCATCTGCAGGGCTGCAGCCCCGCGATCGATACCGGCGCCGCTGTGGTGGACCCAACGGATTTCGACAGCAACCCGCGGCCTCTCGGCAGCGCATTCGACGTAGGCGCCTACGAGTACGACAGCTTCAATACGCCTCCCGCGGCTGCGCCCGGTTCCCTCACAGCGCACGCTGTTTCCAGCACGGGCATCAATCTGACGTGGAGCAACAACGCTCCCACAGCCACTAACGTTCTGGTGGAAAACTCCACTGACAATGGCAACTTCACGCAGATCGCGAGTCTCACCTGCAATGCGATTTCGTTCTCGAATACGGGCCTGACGCCCAACACGCAATATTATTACCGGGTCCGGGCCGAGAATGCCGCCGGAACTACGATTTACTCGAACACCGCCAGCGACACGACCTTCAACTTATCCGCGCCTTCCGCACTGGTCGCAACGGCTGCTTCCGGCACAAGCATTAACCTTGCATGGACCAACAATTCGCCGAACGCCACGGCAATCATTGTGCAGGACGCCACTGACAACGTGAACTTTACAACGATCGCAACTTTGGCCGGTACCGCGACCTCTTACGCAGCCACCGGACTGGCAACGGGCACTCTCTATTACTTTCGCGTGCAGGCGCAGAACAGCTCCGGAATATCGGGGTATTCCAACGTCGCCAGCGCCACTACATCGATGCCACCGCCAGCGCCCTCGGCTCTAACGGCGACCGGCGCGTCGGCCACCGCCATCAATCTCACCTGGAAGAACAATGCGTCGAATGCCACGGCGGTTCTGGTGGAAGACTCGACAGACTCGGTGAGATTCACGCAGATAGCCAGTCTCGGGGGCAATGCGACTTCTTACTCGAGCACTGGCCTGACTGCCGCGACGCTTTATTACTACCGTGTTCGTGCGCAAACCGCCGCCGGACTTTCGGCGTATTCGAACATCGCCAGTGCGTCGACACTGACTCCGCCAGCGGCCCCCACAGCGCTGACTGCAACCGCGGTCTCGGGCAGCGCCATCAACCTGGCCTGGACGAACAATTCACCGACCGCGACTGCCATACTGGTGGAAGACTCGACGAACAACACTACGTTCACACAGATAGCGCAGCTATCAGGCGGCGCTTCGTCGTATTCGAGTACCGGTCTGAGGACCGGCACCTGGTACTATCGAGTCCGCGCGCAAAACAATGCCGGCACTTCGGCCTACTCAAACACCGCCAGCGCCACGACTCTGAGCGCACCCGCCGCGCCCAGCGCTCTGTCTGCAACCGCGGCCTCAAATACCAGTATCAATCTCAGCTGGACAAACAATTCCCCTTCGGCCGCTGCGATACTGATCGAACAATCGCCCAATAATTCGAATTTCTCGCAGATCGCAAGCGTGGCCGGTAACGCGGCTGCGTATTCCGTCACGGGACTCACCGCGGGCACGCTGTATTACTACCGCGTTCGCGCGCAAAATGCCGTTGGAACTTCGGCATACTCCAACACCGCGAGCGCTCTTACCACGGGCGGCTCGGTTCCGGCCGCGCCTTCGGCGTTGGTTGCGACCCCCGGTTCGCACGGCAAAATCGGTCTTAGCTGGACCAATAACTCGCCCAATGCCACTTCGATCCTGGTGGAAGACTCTACCGATAACTCGACGTTCACCCAGATTGCCACCCTGTCCGGTACCGCGACTTCTTATTCCGGTTCGGGATTGAATCGCGGCACGCTTTATTACTTCCGGGTGCGGGCGCAAAATGCTTTGGGAACCTCCGTCTACTCGAACACCGCCAGCGCGAAAGCCCCATAGAGCGCTGATCACGTGAGTTCGTCCAGCATTTGGGAATAGAATCTCCACGCACCCACGTAGCCCGAAGATGCAGTAAACTGCCAGACAGTATTCGGAGAAGGGATACGCTCGTGCTCATATCACAACGGAATCGCATGATCGTTCTGGCCGGCGGCATCGCCGCGCTTTCATTCGCCACCCTCATGCACGCTCAGCAACCCGGAGGCGCGCCCCCAACCCGCGTCGATGAGAGTGTCCTGAAGAACGCCGGCACACCGGCCGATTCGCTTGCTGGATCGTGGCTGAGCTATGGCCGCACGCAAAGTGAAACGCGCTACAGCCCCCTCAAACAGATCGACGCGTCCAACGCAGGCCGGCTTGGACTCGCCTGGTCGTACGTGGCCGGGGCAGGCGGTGGCAATCAGGAAGGAACGTCACTGGTCTGGAATAACACTCTCTACGGCATCACGTCGTGGAGCGTCGTCTTCGCGCTCGACGCGGGCACCGGCAAAGAACTCTGGCGTTGGGATCCGGAAGTCAACCAGACCGCGGTACGCCCGCGGATCTGCTGCGGCATCGTAAACCGCGGCATGGCGCTTTACAACGGCATGCTGATCGCTCCCGCCATTGACGGACGACTGTTCGCGCTCGATGCGCTCACGGGCAAACCAGTCTGGGAGACCCGCGTGGCTTATCCGCAGGACTTGTACACCATCACGATGGCGCCGCGAATCGCCGGCAGCAAGGTGATCGTCGGCGTGTCCGGGGGAGATAAGCCCACCCGCGGGTTCTTTGACGCTTACGACGCGAAAACAGGTCAACGATCCTGGCGTTTCTACACCGTGCCGGGTGACCCGGCGAAGCCATACGAAAACGATGCTATGCGTACGGCCGCCAAAACATGGGGAGGCGAGTTTTATAAGAATGGCGGCGGTGGCGCCGTATGGGACGGCGTCGCTTACGATCCCGAAACCAATCTGGTCTACGTGGGCACCGGCAACGCCGAACCCTGGGTGCAGAAGTTCCGCGGCGCGCAGCACGTCGACAATCTCTATACCTGCTCGATCCTCGCGGTGGATGTCGCCACAGGCAAGCTGAAGTGGCACTATCAAACGGTTCCCAACGATAACTGGGACTTCGACAGCGTGCAGCAACTGATGCTGCTCAACCTCACTATCAACGGCCGCCAGCGCAAGGTAATCACCCAGGCCGCCAAGAATGGTTTCTTTTACGTGCTCGACCGGGCTACCGGCGAATACATATCCGCTGCACCTTTCGTGAAGGTCGATTGGGCAACGGGCCTCGATGAGCGCGGGCGGCCTATGGTGAACCCGGAAGCCTATTACGACACTGAGGGGATCGAGATTTATCCCACCGGGGGCGGAGCCCACAACTGGTCGCCGATGGCTTATAACCCCGCTACAGGACTCGTTTACATCCCCGCCTCCTACATGCCGTTTCCGTACCAGGCCCAAGAGGTGCTGAAGCCCGGGACGACAGGCTACACTCGGCCATCAGGCGATCTGCGCCATATGAAAACATCTATCGGCCCCACCGCGCCGGACAAAGTGCGCGGCGGACTTCAGGCCTGGGACCCCGTAAACCAGAAGCTGGTATGGCGGGCGGATGGTGGAGGCGGCATTGGCGGCGGCACGGTAACCACAGCCGGCAACCTGGTTTTCCAGGTGATCAACGACGGCACCTTCCGCGCTTACAGTGCCGATAAGGGTGAGAAACTCTTCGAGGCTACGACCGGACGCACCGGCATGGGCCCGCCCATCACTTACGAAGCCGATGGCAAACAGTACGTGGCGTTCCTGGGCGGTCTGGGACGTGCAGCTAATGTAGTGGGCGCGAACAACGCTTCCGTCGACTTCCCGCCGATGTTGTTCGTGTTCGCGCTCGACGGCAACCAGGAGTTCCCGAAACCTGCGCCTACACCGACACCCACTCCTCGCGGACCGGCCCCGGAGCAGGCTAACTAAGACACCGGCAACCGCGCTACTTTTTCTCGGGTATCCCGACGTAGTGGCGAGCGTCGCGCTCCTCACACACGAACTCCATCAGCGCGGAGTCCGGCATAAGTTGATGGTTCACCCTTACGGTAAAGGGTTTGGTGTACGCCTTGGGATCTTCTATCGTGATGTCGATCTGCACTAGCCCGAACTTCACACGGCGCCACCGCTCCGTCATCTTGCCAGACTCAGTCAGAGGGCTGCCCTCGACGTCCAGCCAGACATCGTCGCGGAACCCGGTGGTCTCGACGACCAGCGTGTCGCCATCCCAGTGCCCGACCGAATACCCGTACCACCATGGCGTGGCATCTTTGCCTGGCAGCTTCCGGCCGTCAGTGAGGATCTGCCGGACATTGCCGTTTGCCTCATAGAGAACAACGATCTCGCGCGGCGTCTGCACTACTTTTCTTGGCTGCGGATGCATATGCAGCTGAGTCAGGCCAAGCGGTTCACACAGCGCGTCGGGATTGTCCTTGTTGTTGTTCCCTTTTCTCTCGCCTCGCACCTGCGCGGCCCAGGGAGTGAAGGGAAGCAGGCCATCTTTGAAACCCGCGCCGATGTTGAAGAATTGCGCAACCGGAGGATCGTCCGGTGCCGAAGGAATCGCGAAAGGCAGGGGCAACGTGCCGTTCATCGACTCACCCCCGCGGCCGCCCGGCCCGCGCGCGGGTTCCCAGAGCCCGGAGAAGTCTGGTTTGCCATCCGCGGTTCGAGGCGGCGGCGCGGCGAGATCGACTTTGCCGTCTTTTGTCCTTGGACCAGGCGTAGGATAACCGGGCCACTGCGCGATCAGCGAGCTGGCACCTGTTGTCAGTGCAATCAGGGCGACTTGGATCCTGAGAATTCTCATCTTTGAACTACTTTCTGAGAAAACGGGGCTCCGCGTCAATACACGCTTGCAAACGCTCGACCTGACGCCAGACGTCAGTCCACCGGTTCGCTGACCACAATCGACCCCGCCGTCAGCGTCCACGGGCAGTGCTGGTAATCGGAAATGTGTTCTATTCGTCCATCCGCTGCCATATCCAGTCGGATGATTCCCTCGATTTCCCACGACCCATCGCGCAGATTGAGCAGAATGACTGAGGGCACATTGTCCACCTCGCCCACTGTCAGCCGCCACGTCTGCTTCATACGCGAATACACGCCAAAGTAGCCGGCTTCGGCGAGCGTGCCTGCAAATCGATCAGCCACCAGCAAACGGGCATCGGCGCTGATCAGTTCGCGCAGTCCATCCCAGTCGCGGCGGTTGAATCGTTCCACGTAAAGTTGAAGGATCTGTTTGTTCTCGGGCGTTGATGCGCGTGGCGCCACTGATCGCTCTTCTGCCGACGCCAGTTTCGTTCTGCCTCGATTGAGCGCCGCCTTGACGCCCCCCACGGTCGAGTCGACGAGTTCTGCGATCTCTTCCAGCGAATACTCGAACACATCCTTCAGCAGCACACACGCTCGCTCCTTTGGTGGAAGGCTCAGAACCATCCGCTCGATGGCGGGGCCGACGGCGCGCTCGTATGCCTCTTCCGGTTCCACGAAGTCTGGCTCCGCGGCCGCCGCTTCCGCCTCCTCCCGCACGCCTCGGCTTCGCAGAAAATCGATGCAGTGATTGTGCGCGATCCGGAACAACCACGGCACCAGCGGCCGGCTGTCGTCGTAGGTGTCAAGGCTGCGATAGGCGCGAAAAAGCGCATCCTGCATCACATCTTCGCCATCCGTAATCGAGCCGGTCATCCGCGCGCAGTATCGGTGCAGCTTCGGCCGAAGCTGGCTGATGGTCTCCAGAAAGGCGAGGTATCGCGCCTCGAATTTTCCCCTGTCTGCCGCAACTTGTTCCGTCATCGCGAAGCCTTTTTTGTGCTTGGTACTTCCTTCCTGTTGGGATGCCCGAGATCCAGGTGAAAGATATTATTACCCCTCGAGCGCCTTAACTCCCGCGTCGCCGCGGATACCGAATGCCGGCACGCTCTCAAATTTGCTGTCGGTCAGCAGCGTTGCCAGGACTGCCGCGGCGGAGAGCGGTGAGCCTTCGATCGCAGCACCGCTGCCGCGCTCCAGCGGAAGACTGAGCGCGACCTGCATCCAGTGGAATGTTGCCTGTGGCAGCAAAGTGATAATGTCCCCTTTGAGCAAAGTAGAAATGTCCCCTTGAC
>ODAK010004708.1_pt1 | contig 13960 bp, 12 predicted proteins | sample 1539591 | NCBI WGS metagenome assembly ODAK01 (sample SAMEA3539303, study PRJEB22396) | soil metagenome | biome: tundra; feature: field; material: soil | place: USA | collected 2010-05 | depth 0.15 m | reverse complement strand
TTATTCTGTCGGGCGGTCCCAAGTCGGTCTACGCGGTGCCGGCGCCCACGCTCGGCGAAGCGCAGTTGTCGCTGGCCCAGACCGCTGCATCGTGGGGAGCCGACCGCCACCTGCTCGCCGACGCCCCTGGGCATCTCACGCTGATGGCTCTAACCACTGCGGCGGCGACCCTCAACGTTCCCCAGGACGTGGCGACACTGGTGAACGCACCAGGTCTGGTGGCATCGCGCGCCATCGTCATCTCCGCCGTCCAGGTGCAGCCCGCGCCGTTCCCGGCTCCCGCCTTGACGCTGGTGATCGCCCCCACGAGATCGATGCAGGTCCAGGTCGCGGTCACGAACCTGCGCGAGATCGTCCAGTCGGTGTCGCTGAGCCTGGTGCTGGCCCCCGCGTCTGGACTGACTCAGCAGGTCACCATGACCGAGACCCTGTCGCCGGGGACGTCGTTCGCCTTCGCTAGCCACACTTTCAGCGTGTTTACGGGGGAGAAGGCCACATTGACGGTGACCCTCAACGGCGTGCCGGTGGCCAGTGGTCTCACGCACCGGCGGACCTATTCAGTGAGCGTCTCGCCCTCGGGGCTGGGCTGACGAACAAAGTTCAAGCGAGGTTACTGGCCAGTTCGCATACGATAGAGTTGCCGCCCGAAGTGTGAAAAGAGGAATCGTGTCCGAGTCGATAACCGTGACCAACAACCAGACCGGTGAGACTCGTGAGATCCCCATCGTCAACGGCGGCGTGGCCGCGGCGGAATTTTCCAAGGTTGCGCCCGGCGTATGGTTCTACGACCCGGGCTTCATGTCGACCGCCGCCGCAGAATCGTCCATCACCTACCTCGATGGCGACGCGGGGGTGCTTCGCTATCGCGGCTATCCGATCGAGCAGTTAGCGGAGAAGTCGTCATACGTCGAAGTGGCGTACCTGCTGGTGAACGGCGAGTTGCCCAACGCCGCGCAGTTGGACGTCTGGTCCACGGACATCAAGTACCACACCTACATCCACGAGAACATGCGCAAGCGCTTCCTCGAGGGTTTTCACTATGACGCGCACCCGATGGGCATGCTGATCTCATCCATCGCGGCGCTCTCGACGTTCTACAAGGAGTCCAAGACTCTTGGTGATAAGGAAGTGCTGTACAAGCAGGTCGTCCGCCTGATCGCCAAGATGCCGACCTTGGCCGCCGCCGCTCACCGCTTCTCGATAGGCATGCCCTTCGTGTATCCGGACAACAATCTGAACTACACCGAGAACTTCCTCTCCATGATGTGGAAGGTCGCCGAGCCGACGTACCAAGCGGACCCGGTGCTCGCCAAGGCCCTCGACGTCCTTTTCATCCTGCACGCCGACCACGAGCAGAATTGCGGTACGACCGCGATGCGCACGGTTGGTTCCTCGCACGGCGACCCCTACGTCGCCACGGCCGCGGCCGCGGCCGCGCTCTACGGCCCGCGCCACGGTGGGGCTAACGAAGCGGTGCTGAAGATGCTCAACAGGATCGGGCACATCGACAACATCCCCGCTTACATCGAGACCGTCAAGGCCGGTAAGACCAAGCTCGAGGGATTCGGCCACCGCGTCTACAAGAACTTCGACCCGCGTGCGACCATCATCAAGAAGACCGCCGACCAAGTGTTCACCATCACTGGCCGTAACCCGCTGCTGGACATCGCCCTCAGGCTCGAGGAGATCGCCCTGGCGGACGAGTACTTCATCTCGCGTCGTCTCTATCCGAACGTCGATTTCTACTCAGGACTCATCTACCAGGCGATGGGCTTTCCGGTCGAGATGTTCACGGTCCTCTTCGCCATCCCCCGCACCGCGGGCTGGCTGGCGCACTTCAAGGAGCTCTTGGAGCAGGATATGAGGATCTCGCGCCCCCGCCAGTTGTACATTGGCCCGGACGTTCGCGACTTCGTTCCCATCTCCGCGCGGTAAATGACGGGTTGTACCTCGCTTCGGACGACGAATTTGGCGGTCAATTCTCACCCGGCGGGCTAGAGCCGTGGCGCGTCACGTCGGTTGGCGATTCAGTGTTGGGAGTCGTCGACTGAGCGGTTGTTGAGAACGACCATGCCGAGGAACGCAATGGTGACCGACACCAGCGGAGCGAGTGAAGCCCTTAACACGGTGCTCACGGGTAGCGAAAGTGCAGCAAAAAATCCCAGAGTGGCCAAAGTCCAAGTGAGGGCCACGTTGCGCCACTTGCTGCGCGAATTGAGGACTGCTTGCTCGACCATCGCGAGGAGCATCACTGCACTACCGCCCGCCAGAAGCACCATGTACGTCCGTCCAAGGGTAAATCGACGACCTAAATAGATCGCGAGCACGTCATGCCCTAAGAGAGCGAACACGCCGACGAAGATCAGTCCAAGCCAGAACGTTACGACGATGATCCTTCGGTGGAGACGGCGAAAGAGGACGAAATTGCCGGTGTCCAGTGCGTGGGCGAGGTGCGAAAGAGTAGGACTCGCGACGGCTGAGGATAATTGGGTAGGTATTTGGCTCAGGGCCATGACGCCCGCGAACGCCCCGAGTGTGACTGCAGTCACTGAATGGGTGGCACTGAGCCACACGACGGCTCCGTTATTGACCAACATGACGCTCGCCATGCTTACGAGCAAGTACCCCAGCGGACGCCACGACACTTGGAAACCCCGCATCCGAGGTCGCACTCTCGCCGCTGGAAACATCGCAAAAGAGACGACCACGCTGCACGCCGCCGACAGACATGTGGCGGCCGCGAACGACTCGATTGAAGGATGGAACATGGCGCGTGCGGCCACCACCATCACGACGCGAAGAACACCGTCGGTGGCAAATTGAGCGGCGCTCATGATGAAGTATCGGTGACCCGTCGCGATACCTCGCTGCACGCATTGCAACATTGCCATGGCCACGAAGACCGGCAACAGTGTGGCGGCTCCCAGACTTCCCTGAAAGAGCGAATCGGCGAGCCACGAGTGGAGGGCAACGCTCGCTATGGCGATGAGAAGCACGCTCATCCAGGCGCGAGCGGCGATGACCGCGATGACCGGACGCGGCGACCGCCCTTGCGCGAGAGCCCTCACCACCAACCGAGAAATGTAGGTTTCAAAGACGCCGAAGCCGGCTCCGAAGAATGTCGCCACGGCCCACCAGGTCACGAAGCCCTGGTATTGGCGCGGTGCTAGCCATCGTGCCGTCAATGCCATGGTTAGTAAGGTGCCCAGACCCGTCGTCGAAAGTCCGACGGCGATGACGAGTGCACTGCCACCAAACTGATTCGTGATCGTGAAGGGAAAACGTCGGGCGGGTGAGGAATTCACTGAAATTCTCGCCTAGATCCCTGCGCCGGTGCCGAATTGCACCATCTGAATGCATGCTCGATCGAACCGCCAGCGCTTCACCGATTCAGTCTAATTTGCGACAGAGTTCAAAGAGTGTGGAAAGGGCGTGGCCCCCGAGCGACTCGACGCAGTACTTGAAGTGCCGTCGTGTCCTCGATCGCCTACTGATCGCGACTTCCAGTCGTTATCGGCGCAATCGTCGGAGAAGAACTGGGTCGGTGAATGTAGTGACCATTTCGCGCCTTCTTCGTGAGGAGGCCCTGTGGCCTCGCCCCGGTCGCGCCGCCGCGCTCAGATCATCTCGCGTCCGAAATGGAACGTCGGTTGAGGTCCTTTGAGAACAGTGCTGCACGGGTGGGCGACACGTGCGTTGTATCCCGCAGTTCGCGGCCTCCGGCGCACGTTGACGAGGCACGGACAGTGACTCGTGGGTGCGTGCCCACGTTCAATTCCAATATCGGGTGAGCAAGGTGACGAAGAACTCACAGGCAATGAGAGATTCGAGCGACACGAGGATGACGTCGGAATAATTCACTGCGGTGTTCGCGATCACTCGAAGGCGTGGCGAACGGCGACCGTCGAGGCCGAGCAACACGATGAATATCGTCACCAGTGGGATGAGGTAACGGCCCTGGAATCCGTCAATCAACGGCCACTGATAGGGGGAATAGATGACGTAGAACGAGAGGAAGATGGCCTGGAATGCGATGAAGGGCACCAAGAGTGTGTAGAGAAACTTCCACAGTTTGTCTCGGCGTCGTATGGCGGTGCTCGCTACCAACACAACGATGATCAGTGACACTGATTCGTAGAACCAGTTCGGGAACCTGACGTCGAGCCAACCGATGCCGGCGAGAAACTCTTGAATGAAGGCCCAGCCGTTCCATCGGAAAGTCTCAAAGAGGACCTTGAAGTAGAAGAAAGGATGCGTGACGACATACTCCAATTGTCGATAGGGAGATGGAGTCCAACCAACTCCGGGACCACCGTTGCCGTGTGCACCGAACTTCGTCCAAACGGCGTAAACGAGAAGCGAGCTACCTACGAAGACGGAGACCTTCGCCAGGTATTTGCGAAGGTTGGAATAGAAGTCGGCGATCGGCAGGAGGAGAGCGAGGACGAGGTAGGGCGGTTTCTCGATGACCATGAAGAAGAGGCTGATATAGGCAAAGCCATACCTCGTGCTGAGGTGGCCAAGATATTGGCGCCGCGACGAACTCCTAGAGTGCCGGGCACTCGCATTTGAGGTCGACGCGTCAAGATGGTCTTGGTAACTGTTGTAACACGATGCGGCGAACACGACCGCGAGGGCGATGAACAGAGCATCGGGATTGACGGAGGTAGCCAGCGAGCTCACCGTGGGTAAGAGCAGCACGGCGCCAAGTGGCAACGCGATGCGCTTGGGCAGTTGCGACATTGCCCACATGGTGAGCGCGATGAAGGCGAGGAGGTTCATCAGCTCCGCTAAGTACGAACTGATCAGAATATGATTGCTGACCATTTTGCCAATCCACACACCTAGTACTTGAGGCGCGTACAGGAAGGGCAGATACGCACCCGTGGAATAGGCCGTGAAACTTCCTGGGCTTTTCCAAAGCTGTCGGTACCCAACTTTGAACTCGGCGCGGTTGACCTTTTGAACAGGATTGAAGGGAATATTGGAAAATGGCGCCTCGGTTTGAAGCACCCCGGCAGGAAGTGTGCTGCCCGAGAACTGCTTCACGTTTGAGGTGACCAACTGCCCCGTCGATATCCCGACTGCCCGATCGAAGTGGGCGAACGCATCAGGACTCTGAAACGGTGGGAACAGCGCAATGAGGCCCAGGCCCATCAGGAAATAGAGGGAGAAGAAGACGCGCAGAAACGTCGTCGAGAATCGCTCGGTGTCGAGCACGTCTGATCGTTGACCCTTCTGGGGCGTGATGTGGCTCTTGGCCGAGTGCGAGCCAGTGATTCTCGTCGTCGGAGCCGATGGTGGTGAAATCGCAGTGACCAGTTTGGCGAGTGCAGCCTGGAGATCCGTGGCACTGTCGGCGGGACTCAGCGTGCGCGCCACTGCCTCGGTTGCTGCCGCAATGGCTAGTGAATCACCGAGGACAGTACCAGGGGCGCGATTGGTAATCGCCAAAGCGTCCAGAAGTCCACTGAGCGAGGGAGTGGAAGGATGCAAGTTGGCCGCCTGCGACAGGGACGAGGTGTCGATTACGTCGAATGTCGGAAGCGACCTATTCGATCGCTGAAGTGCCCGTTGCAGCAATGCCGCCGACTCGGCCACGTCGTGGCCAATCAGAGTGAGTCGAACATTGGCGTTGGTCGCCAACCACAATGACACTTCAACATGTTGGGAATCGAACTGGCCAAAGGGCTGGCCCGCGGGCGGCGAACTGGTACCAACAGTCTGTGAGTTGTCGAAGTGGATCGTTTCTTGGCGGCCCATTATCCAAGAATGTGGCTCACCGATCCCGAGGTCATTCATCTCGATCAGCGAAAGCGCCAGTAACTGCTCCTCGATGAACGAGCCATTTGACTCAGTGCCAATTACGACAAAACGACGAACCAAGGGGATGGAATCGCCAGACGACTTCACAATTGCGCGGACTCGTCGCAGGGGTTGTTGGAAAAGATAAGACACGAAGGATTGGTCCGCCCCACAGTTACTAGGATTTCGCAGAAGTTTACCGAAGAAGGTGAATCGGTTCGCCTCGATTGGAAATTTCTTCAACGCGCCGAATTAACGCGTTCATCATTCAAGTCTCGCGGATCTCGGCGACGGCGCGACGACACCCCGATGCAGCGCTCACCGTCGATAATTGTCGGTCCGTCAATCGACCACGGACGAAGGAGCGTTGGACTAGTCATGACAGGTCCTATCTTTGGTGGCAGCGACGGTTTGGACCGCGAAAACACCTCAAAACTCGAGAGCGAGAGTCTCTACGAGGGGGGAGGATTCTCCATCGAAAGTGCCGTGGAACCTGCTCTGTTCGTTTCGGGCGCTGGCCGAAGAGGACCATCAAAGTCCAGCGCCGAGTGGGTTACTCGAATGAACCGCGCCGAGGAGCTCACCTGGCTCCGAAGGCGTCTCGGAGTTATCCCCCCGGCGCAGTCGCGGCGACTTGTCGTTCGAATGCGAGCCAGCCGCGCGCGCGCAGAGCCCATTTTTCGACGCCCCACCAACTCGCAGCCGCCAATGGCAACGTTCCCGCAATAGTGGCGAGCGCGAATTCGAGGTAGCCAAAACGTTGAAGTCCCGCGAGGGCTAACAACTGACCGACCGGAAAGGCGTAGATGTAGACCCCGTAACTGAGGTCGTTGGTGGCACCGATCTTTCGAAAGGGCAGGTGAGCGCCGAGCCATAGAACGGGATATACCAGGGCCGGTCCGGTGATGAGGTCGGCGACGTGCGAAAGGGGATGACCCACTGCGGTGCCGACGCACGCCACGACGGTCAAGGTCGACGCGAGTGCGCCGGAGTCGGGGATGCGGTCGCGGTAGAGGTACACGAGCGCTCCGACGAGAAAGATCGAGGCGAAGCGCAAGGCGTACTGCGCGCTGGGCGCGAACGACGGCGAGAAGAAGGCGTAGACCTCCATAACCCACACCAGGACTGCGATTTCGGCTACCCGACGACGACGTACGAGTAAGCCGATGCTCGCGAGGCCCGCGATGCCGATGTAGCACAGGAATTCCCAGGAGAGTGTCCACAAGGAACCGTCCCACGCCTGGGTGTAGGGAACATGGGCGGGTGTTCCCGCAATTCTGTAGGAGTTCATGTGCAGATACGAATTGCTCACGACGTAGTGCAGTGGCCCACGAGGTTGATGCCAGTACCCACTGATGTCGTGGTGGACGTGCCACCACCCGACGACGCCAAAGATTCCTGCGGTCACGATAAGACATGCCCAAAAGGCGGGGAAGATTCGCAAAACCCGGTCCCAAAAGTACTTGAGTAATCCGCGCCAGCGACCGTAGCGCGAGGTGTGGCGATACGCTGAGCCGCAAATGAGGAATCCGGAGATGGCGAAGAACCCATCGACGGAGAGGTCTCCCAGGGTCAGGTTGCCGAAGACGACTTCGTTGCCGAATCCACCGATGGGGATCGTGTGGGAAAAGATCACCAGCAGGGCCAGCACGAGGCGCAGGAAGTTCAGGCTGTTGGCCTGGTGGTGCAACACCAGCGCACTGTCGAAACGCCCGGGACGCTTCGCGGTTCCATGTCGGCTCATTGGCAATTCCTCGTCGCCGTCAATCGGCGTAATTCGTCGAAGTGTAGTCGTCGCCCCTCGGCGCTAATGGCACTCCGGCCTCGCGCAGTGGACCCGCTCACCTGATGTGATTCTTGATGGCGTTCCAATACAGATCGAGGACCCAATTCACTGTTCGAGGAACTCGAAGGCCGAATTCACTCGGAATGTCCATCCGCCCGACAAGCACGTGCGACCACGACGGTTCACGTTGGCTCTTAGCTCGATTGACCTTCTTGTGGCGTTGTCGCAAGTAGTCGCGGTGGGTAAGGAGCCAGCACCACGATGCCCATTTCTCAGAGACCCAATCGCCGCGTATCGCCGACAGCAAGATGCCGAACTCAACGGGAAGGAGTATTGGCAACAACAGGATCAATGAGCGAATTTCGTACAACGTGAAGACGTTGATCAGTCGATTTCGCTCCAGTAGGAACCATTTACCAGTGTTCTTGGAGAACTCGTAATAATGCACACCAATCGCGGTTGGTTCGAAAACGACACGGTGGCCGGACTGCCACGTCCGAAGTGAGATGTCCGCGTCTTCAGCGTAGGCAAAGAACTCGTCGTCAAAGCCTCCTAGTCGGCGCCAGTGCTCACGTCGGCACGCGAAGAACGCGCCAGAAACCCCCGCGACGTCCTCTGCGAGTTGGTGACCGGCAAACGGCTCACCGAACGATCCCGCCCACGAGAACATGAGGTAATGGATCGGGTTGCCAATGGAATTGATGCGGGGGTCGTCGTCGGGAAGTAGGACCGCACCTGTGGCCAGCCCAATCGAGTCGTCACCGAGCCGTTCGATGAGTGCCGCAATCGCGTTCGCTGACACAATGAGGTCGGAGTTGACGAACACCAGTGTCTCGTGCGTGGCGACTGACGCCGCGAGGTTGCATCCGCCGGCGAAACCGGTGTTGACACCGGGGGTGAGAATCCGAACTTTCGCGTGCGGCGAAACGTCTTTGACGGAGTCCGATCCGTTATTGACCAGGATGATCTCCACTTCGACATCCCTCGAATCCAAGACCGCTTGGATGCATTGTTGGAGCCACGGTTCGTCGCCATAGGCAAGAATGATCACTGAAGCCGGTCCCATAGTGTCCTTGAAACGTCGAAGGTTGTCTCGTATTAACCCGATGAGTGCACCGTCACGGTGGGGGCGAACTGCATCATCAGATCTCGCGCCTGTCAAATCTATTCCACTCACGGCGATTGGACCGACGTGCTCGCCCGCCAAAGGGTCGATATCCGGTCGCCACGCATCGAACTTTCGAGAACCAGAACGTCGTTCTAGTCGTCAGACCTTCGACAGGGGAGTTCCGATCGCGAGTAGGTGCTAGTGAATGCTGGTATCTCGCGCGTACAGGCGATGGCGATATGCAACAATTGGGGTGTGATATCAGAGGACCTCAGTGACGCCCTCGCGTCGACGTGCGTCGTGGTCCCGGCGTATAACGAAGGCCCGTCAATAGCAAGTGTGGTGCGAGCCATCACAGAACACATGCCGGGATCCAAGGTGACGGTGGTGAACGACGGGTCCAGCGACGACACCGCGGAGCGTGCGCGCGAAGCCAACGCGCTGGTGCTGTCGCTCCCGGTAAACCTAGGAATCGGGGGCGCGGTTCAAACTGGATTCAAATACGCGCTGGAGAATCACTACGACTACGCCATCCAGATCGATGGCGACGGACAACATGACCCGAGTGAGTCTCATCACCTCATTCTGGAACTACTCGCCGGTAACGCTGACATCGTGATTGGATCGCGTTGGCTCGGTCGAGGTGACTACATTGCACCTAGAAATCGTCGATACGGCATGAAGTTTCTCGAAGCGCTGGTGTCGTGGAAGGCGGGCAGTCGATTCACCGACACCACGTCAGGATTTCGTGCGCTCAATCGGAAGGCGTTGACGCTCTTCGCAGAGCACTACCCCACGGATTATCCCGAGGTAGAATCCATAATCTTGGCCCACCACCATGGACTGCGGGTCAAAGAAGTCCCGGTGTCGATGAAGCCGCGCGAGCACGGAACCTCGAGCATCCGGGGGCTGAAGACCCTCTATTTCATGATTCGAATCACCATGGTTATCATGTTGGGCGTGATGAGCACCGATATCTCGTGAAGAGTTACGCCCTCGCAGCTATTATCTGTCTCGTATTGGTCACCGTGACAATCCGGGCAATTCGTAAGCGACAGTTGACAGAGGCGTTGGCCATTCTCTGGCTCTTCGTCAGCCTGGTGACCGTGATTCTCAGCGCCCTCCTGCCGTCTGGCAAGTTCAATTCGTTGGCTAAATCAGTAGGGATCGCGTATCCACCCGACATGGTGCTTGTTTTCGGGATGCTCTTCCTCTTCCTCTTCTCGTTTCGATTGTCTGTTGCTATGAGCCTTCAAAAGGCGCGCCAGAAAACGCTGGTCCAAGAACTGGCTCTGCTGCAGGCGCGAGTGGAATCAAGTACCCGAGATTGAATTTCGCGTGATGGACGCCCTGCTGGAGCGGGCCGATCGATGAGTGCCCGTGGCAGTATTCGTAACAGGCTCCACGCCAAGTACTCGTTCGTCGGTTCGGCGGAGACCACTAAGTTTCTTGCTATGTGTGGTCGGCTCGTTCGTTGTCCGTCCACCCCAGGGCCATCGAAGCATGGCCAAGGTGAGCGATCGATGGAAGTTGGGGACTAGGTGAGCTCGTTCTCGATACGATTGCTCGCCGCCTCGCGATCGCGCCTGAACTTGCCAGTCTCATTATTCGTAACTGCTGTGATGACTGTCGCGACCATTGGTTTCCCATCATTGCTGGTAATGGCCGGAACTTGGTCGCTGGCGGCTATTGCTAACCGGTGGTTCAGAGCGCTCTCCGGACCGGTGGCCTGGGCGGTGGGAGTGGTCGTTGAAGTCACTCTGTTGGGGGCAGAGAGCGCCGTCATGGCCATCGTATGGCCCCGCAACCAACCCCAGTTCATCTACGTGTTGATTCTCAGCACACCACTCGTCGTGGCCTTCGGCCTCTTCTGGTGGTTCACGTCTGTCAAGCGCCCGCGCTCACAACGTGTGAGACACATGGTGAGTGGCGAACCGTGGCTCGCGTTGATCGCCATCGTGCTCATCGAAGCGATGTTCGAGGCGATCAAACTCCATGGCCATGACTTTGGAATCACTTGGGGGATGGGTGGCGATGCTCGCAACAACGTTGCGTTCAATCGCAATATCTTGGCCTCGGGAGGCGTCACCGTCCAGGCCATGAGGACCTATCCGGCGCTGATCAATGCGGTGTGCGCTTTCTTGGATGGCGCAGCAGGCCGGTCCAATCTCACGGGTGCGGTCCTGATGATTCGTGATGTGCAGGCGTTGGTCGCCACGTTCGTCCTCTCGAGCATTGGCATCGCACTTTTTTTCATCGCGGCGACGGCGGAGGCCTTTCGCCGAGGTGACAACTACGCCCGTCGACTGCCCTATTTCGTGATAATTCCCCTCGGGGCGTGTGGCTCTATCAGCATCGGGGCGTTCGTCCTCGGATTGGGGCTAAGTGGTGGATTCTTGTCCGCTCTGGGATGTTTGGTACTCACGGGAGCGTCATTGGTCATAGCGATGCGCCTGATGCGTGACTACAGCAATCTCGCTCTGGCCGCGCTCACGGTGTCGTTGTTCCTCGTGGTCACTTCGTGGACCTTCTTGATTGTGGTTCCCGTGGCGGGCCTCCTACTCGCGTACTGGCGCGGAGTGCACTACGTGCGATCCTCGCCGCACGAGGGTCGTACCGCTCGTGAGGCGACGGTGGCAATACGGTTTTTGGTGGTCTCGGCACTCTGTCTCGTGGGACTGGTGGGGGTGCTGATCGTCAGCGGATCGACGCTGGTGGCCCAGATCAAGTCCTCTGGTGGCATAGTCGGGCCCAACCCACGCCTTTTCGTGTGGCTGGGTATCGTGACTCTCGCGTGTGTCCTCACGGCGCGGAGTAAGGAGCAGCGACTCGTTCGCCTCGTGCCGCTGTCGATCTTTGTGTTGAGCGCCGCCACCGTGCTGTGGATTAGGTCGTTTCATCCCGCCGATGTGAACTGGTCCTATTACGCCACCAAGATGATTTGGCTAGCGACCGCGGCCGTTCTATGGACGCCCTTCATCCTGCTGGTGGACGTGGTGAAGCGAGTGAACGAAGTCGTTGTCAAAGCCGGTCCACGGATCATCACCAGCACCGTGCTGTCGATCGCGGGTTCGAGTGGTTTGCTCTGGGGTATTGGCCACGAGACGCCCTTTCCTTTCCCATGGACGTGGGCGTACATCGGATCGACCATTCCCTCTCCCCAAGAGATCCAACTAGTGACCCAACAAGCGAACATTGGGGGGCCATTCGTTATTTGGCAATATTCAACCCCCTACGAGGACCAACTGGGTAATTTTTGGTCGGCCTTGACGTGGGAATACAACCCCAACGGCACCATCAAAGAGGTGCCGGGCCAGCAAAGCTTTGTGAACTGGGCATCACTGGAGAATGGGACGCTCGCCTCATTGTGTCAGACGGTCACCGATCGCCAGATGCGTGTTGTGACGAATAATGGTCGCCTGGTGCCGACGTTGAGGAAGTCGTGTCCGGGGTTTCATCCCGTGCCCAGTCAGGCCAATGAACGCTAAATAGCGTTCGACGCCGATGGCGGCCGGCTGCATCGATGTCGCCGTCGTGCTCTTGTGATGAGAGAACTCGTGAGTTGGCGTCATCGACCTCGGGCGCCCAACGCGTTGGCGTATGCGAGCAGAACTTTCGCCAGCGTCAACTCGCCGCGGCGTCGATCAATTGCGTCGCATGAGTGCGCGGATGAAGAGTGTACGTCTCGATCCAGGTCATGACATCGTAGCGACCCGACTCGGAGTGCTCGCCGTAGCGAGTGAGATCGGTGGGGGTCAGCCGCCGCAAGATGGTGAGTGATGCTTCGCGCACGGCGACGACGACTGCAAGAGACGTGTCGATGGGAAGTGACGTGTAACCCAGGGTGAGGTTGTCCGCCCAGGAGGCCTCGTCGTAACCCTGGATCAGCGAGCCGTCCGGCTCAGCGATGATCCGGCGAAGTCGCGCGTAGGACTGAGCCTCGGAGTCGGCCATATGGTGGATGCCTTGGCGGGCGGACCAGCCCCCCTCGCGGTGGACGTCGAGCCGATTACTAGGCACCGATCGGGCGGTCTCGAGAAAGTGCGACGTGGCTGCTTCGTAGTCGGTGCAGACCTGACTGATGTCCCAGGTGACTCTCATTCGTTCGTGGTGGAGGGTGTGAGCAGTCGAGTCAGCCCCTCTTGGATCACCGAGACCTTGAGTTGGCCGTCTCGCGAAAACAAGAAGCCCCGCGCCAGCCCCCGACCACCGTGGGCGATGGGCGAGTCCAAGTCGTAGAGTAGCCACTCGTCGGCGCGAAGATCGTGGTGGAACCACATGCAGTGGTCCAAGCTGGCACCCATGAACGAGCCGTCGTCCCAGCGCACGTCGTGGGGGGCGAGAATCGCGTCGAAGGGGTTCATGTCGCTGGCGTAGGTGACCACACAGGCGTGCAGCAAGGGATCGTCGGGCAAGACCCCGTCGGCGCGCATCCACATTTGGCGGTGCGTGTCGCGAGAGCGTTCGCGACCCCACGGGAGTTCGCCGATGTATCGCTGATCGATGGGGTGAGGGAGCTTATTCCAGTCGTCGACGAAACCAAACTCGGTGTGCACCAACTGCTGCACCGGGAGAAACAACTCCGGGGAGGGTACGTCGGGCATCTTGACTTGGTGCTCGAGGCTGACTTCATCGTCGTGAAAGCTCGCCTGCATGTTGTAGATGGCGCGACCGTGCTGGATGGCCACGACGCGACGCGTGCGGAAACTGCGTCCGTCGCGAATACGGTCCACCTCGTAGAGAGTGGGGGCGCTGGAATCGCCGGGGCGCAGGAAGTACGAGTGCAGCGAGTGCACCCGCCCGGTGTCTACGGTGCGTCCCGCCGCCATCAGGGCTTGCGCGGCCACCTGCCCACCGAAGGTTCGTTGGCGGTCTCCCTCCGGGTGCTTGCCTCGGAAGATGTTGACCTCAATGTCCTCGAGGTCCAGCAGGTCAACGAGAAAATCGAGAGCAATGGACATAGGTCCATTGTGTCAGCCTCGACCCTCCGGTGGCTCAGGAACTAAGGTTATGGAGTGTCTATTGCCCTGAGCGACGTCATCGCATGGTCGAAGAGTCATCAAGGAAAGAAGTTGATCCGCTTCACCATGGCGTCGGCAGTAACTACCTCGGTGTCGCTCACCACCATTCTCGTGGTGTACGGCTTCCACATCATCTCGGGAATCATCTCGGCCACCCTGTTCGGCAATATCGTAGCCATTCTGCCCTCGTACTACCTCACCCGCGCCTGGGCGTGGGGTAAGCGCGGCAAGAGTCACTGG
>ODAK010004707.1_pt1 | contig 13960 bp, 12 predicted proteins | sample 1539591 | NCBI WGS metagenome assembly ODAK01 (sample SAMEA3539303, study PRJEB22396) | soil metagenome | biome: tundra; feature: field; material: soil | place: USA | collected 2010-05 | depth 0.15 m | reverse complement strand
TGCCCGACGCCTTCGCAATCGCGGCGGTGACCATCGCGCCGCGGCTGATGATCGGCCCGTTGGCGCCCGCGTAGGCGGGCACGTAGCTGCCCGTCAGCAGCCGGCCGCCGTTCATCACGGCGCGGGCGGCGCGCTCGAGGTCGACCATGTCGACCTCGTCCACGTGGGCGACGAAGACGACCTCCGCGCCCTCCGTGGCCTCCGGCTCGACCAGCCGCACGCCCGCCTGCGCCAGGTACTGCTCGACGGGCGCGGTGCCGAACAGGCGCACGCCGGCCCCGGGGTGACGTCGCTCGAGGTAGTAGAGGAAGCTGCGCAGCGGGGTGAGCATCTGGTCGTCCGCCACCGGCAGGCCGGCGTCGCGGAGCCCCCGAGCGAACCCGTGCGGCGGTAGGTGGCTGCCGTTGGTGAAGATCGCGAACGGGCGACCGGATGCGCGGATCCGCTCGAGGACCTCGCGGGCGCCCGGAATGACGTGAACCTCCTCGCCGGCCCGGTGCACCAGCGTGCCGTCGACGTCGAAGACGAAGCCGCGGACGTCGTCAAGCCGCACGGCGCCAGACCACCACGTCGTCGCCCTTCTCGAGGCGCAGGTAGCCGATCGAGCGCCGCTTGCCCAACTCGTGCAGCAGGCGCACGAGCGGGTCGCGTCCCGGTCGCGACAGCGCCGGCTTGCGCTCGGTGGCGGGCGGCGAGCGCCGCATCGCCTCGACCTGCTCGACCGGCATCGTCAGCCGCAGCAAGAGCTCCTCGTCGGAGATCCCGCGGCCGAACTTCTCACGCGCGCCATCGAGGCTCAACGGCTCCAGATTCGCCAGTTCCTTCGCGCGCGGGCGAGACAGCACCGAGTCGGATACCTCGGGGTCAGGTGGCGCGGCCGCGGCGGCGTAGTGACCGAGGAAATAGCGCACGATCTCGTCGGAGACGGTGCGCCAGCGCTCGCCGTGGGTCACGTTCATCACGGCCTGGGTGACCATCAGCTGCGACACCGGCGTGACGACGATCGGATACCCCATCTCGGCGCGCACGCGCTCCACCTCCTCGAGCGTCGCGTCGAACAGCTCCGGCCGGCGCAGCTCCTCGAGCATCCGCCGGGTCGTGGTGACCATGCCGCCGGGCAGCTGGTGGCGGTAGTAGGCGGCGTCGAACTCCTGCGCGGTCCCCGGCGGCAGGCCCTTGTCGCGTGCGAGGGCGCTGAAGTGCTCGGACACCGCCGCGAGCGCGTCGCGGTCGAGTGAGTGCGAGAAGCCCTCGGCCTCGAGGTTGTCGATCGTCGACTCGGCCTCGGGGTTGGAGGTGCCGCGGGCCGCCGGCCCGACCGCCGTGTGCAGAACCTGGAAACCGGCCTTCAGGCCCTCCATGTAGACCAACGGCGCGAGCCCGATCGTGCAGTGGCTGTGCAGCTCGAGGGTTCGCCCGGCGGCCGAGCGCAGCAGATCGGGCGCCAGCTCGCGAACCGTGTCGGTCGTCAGCAGACCGCCGGGATCCTTGAGGTACAGGCGATCCATCTCGGCGCAATCGGCCAGGGCGGCGGCGCGCTCGGCGTAGTACTGCGGCGTGTGGGCCGGGCTGATCGAATATGTCAGCCCGATCACGACCTCCTCCACGCCCGCCTGGCGCGCCAGGCGCGCGAGGCGCGCCAGCCGCTCGGGCTCGTTCGAGGGGTCGACGATCTGGAACCGCCGAATGCCGTTGCGGACCACGCAGTCGAACACGAGCCGCATCACGTCCTCGTTGGCAGGCACCCAGGAGATGAACCGCATGCCGGTGGTGATGAAGTTGAGCGGCGTGTTCGGCATCGCGGCGCTGACCAGACGGATCCGCTCCCAGGGATCCTCCTGGTGGAAGCGCACCGACACCGCCATGTGCGTGCTCGAGGTGAAGTCGAGCGCGTGAAAGCCCACGCGGTCCATCGTCGGCGCGATCGACAGCACATCGGGGGTGATCAGCCCGGTGGCGCTCCACAGGCTCTGATTGCCGTCGCGGGTGGTGGTGTCGACGATCTCGATCACCCGGCTCACGCGGCGATCCCCTCCTCCAGCCACCGCGTGGTGAGCGCTCCGCTCGCGAAGTCCTCGTGCGCGAGCACGCGCACGAGCAGCGAGCGGTTGGTCTCGACGCCCTCCACCTCAAGCCCTTCGAGCGCCTCGAGCAGCACGCCGACGGCCTCCTCGCGGTTCTCGCCATGGCCGATCAGCTTGGCCATCAGCGAGTCGTAGTAGGGCGGGATCAGCGCTCCGTCGCGGCAGTGCGTGTCGACGCGCAGACCGGGCAGCGCAGGCACCGCGAAGTGGGTCAGCCGCCCAGGGCTCGGTGCGAAGCCGTTCGCGACGTCCTCGGCCGTCAGCCGCGCCTCGACGGCATGGCCATCGAAGGCGAGCTCGTGCTGAGCGATGCTCAGCGGGCGTCCGTCCGCGATCGCGAGCTGCTCGGCCACGAGGTCACAGCCGGTGACCGCCTCGGTGACCGGGTGCTCGACCTGGATCCGGCAGTTGAGCTCGAGGAAGAAGAACTGGCCGCTGTCGGAGTCGACGATGAACTCCACCGTGCCGACGTTGCGGTAGCCGATCGCAGCGGTCAGCGCGACGGCGGCAGCACGCAGCGCCTCGCGGGTGTCCGCCGCGAGATTGGGCGCCGGAGCCTCCTCGATCACCTTCTGGTAGCGGCGCTGGACGGAGCAGTCGCGCTCGCCGAGGTGAATCACGGAGCCGTGCTCGTCGGCGGCGACCTGCACCTCGACGTGGCGAGCCGAGCGGATGTAGCGCTCCGCGTAGAGGCGCTCGTCGCCGAACGCGGAGCGGGCCTCGGCCACCGCGACGCCGAACGCGGCGGCGAGCGCGTCGGGATCCTCGACAAGCTTGATCCCGCGCCCGCCCCCTCCGCCCGCCGCCTTCAGCAGCACGGGGTAGCCCGACTCCTCGGCGAAGCGGCGCGCGTCGGCAAGCTCCGCCAGCTCGCGGCCCGGCACGACCGCCAGCCCCGCCTCGAGCGCCGCCGCGCGGGCGCGCAGCTTGTCGCCCGCCAGCTCGATCGCCGCCGCCGGCGGCCCGACGAACACGAGGCCGTGCTCGTGCGCCGCGGCCGCCAGCAGCGGGTTCTCCGAGAGGAAGCCGTAGCCGGGGTGAAGCGCGTCGCAGCCCGTGGCGAGCGCGGCGGCGACGACGGTGTCACGGCGCAGATAGCTCTCACTTGCCGGCCCCGGTCCGATGCACACCACCCGATCGGCGAGCTCCGCGGCCAGCCCATCCATGTCCACCTCGGAGGCGCCGACCACGCACTCGAGACCGAGCTTGCGACACGCCCGCACGATGCGCACGGCGATCTCGCCACGATTGGCGATGAACACCCGCGAGACGCTCATCGGTCGGGCTCGACGCGGAACAGCGGCTGACCGTACTCGACCAGCGCCGCGTTCTGGGCACAGACCTCGACGATCGTCCCGGACACCCCGGCGGCCACGGAGTTCATCATCTTCATGACCTCGATCAGGCAGACCACGGTGTCGGGCTCGACACGCGTCCCGGCCTCGACGAACGGCGTCGCGCCCGGCGCCTCAGCCCGGTAGAAGACTCCGAGCATCGGCGCCTCGATCGCGACCCCGTCCGCTTCGGCGTGCTGCGGCGCGACCGCAGCCGGTTCACGCGCTGCGTCCTCGCCTTCCGGGGCCCGTATCGAGGACCCGGCGCCACCGCGCAGCACATGCAGCGAAAACCCCTCGGTCTCGATCCGCAGCTCATCCAACTCCGACTCGTCGATCAGCGCCAGGATCTCGCGAACGTCGTCGTCGCTCAGCACGCGGCCTGCCCACCCTCGTCGCCCGCGGCGCCGAACCTGTTCATCACCAGCGAGATCGCCGTCAGCTGCTTGGGCGGGCCGGCGGGCTTTGCGACGGCGGTCACCGGGCGCGACTGGACCACGAACAGCTCTCCGTCGTGCCCGATCGCCCATTCGATGTCCTGGTGGCAGCCGAAGTGGCGTTCCACCCGACGCGCCAGCGCCACGAGCGCAGCCAGCCGGTGCTCGTCGAGGCAGGGCGTCCCGCGCCGCTCGGGCGGCACCTCCGCGCGCACCGCGCCGCGACCGTGGGCGCCCGGCACGTACTCGATCTCCTTGACGGTCACCGTCTGGCGCACCACCTCGCCGGTGACCTTGCTGACGAGGTAGTCGTCGGGCGTGACCTCGCCGCCGACCACCGCGAGCCCGAGCCCCCAGCTGGCGTTGACCGCGACCATGCTCGGGTCGCCGCTGACCGGATTGCAGGTGAACATCACACCCGAGACCTCGGCGTCAACCATCAGCTGAACCGTGACGCCCATCGCGGGCGCTGCTCCGCCGGCTCCGACGCGCGCACGATAGGTCATCGCCTGCGGGCTGTAGAGGCTCACCCAGCAGTCGCGGACGGCGTCGCAGACGCCGTCCGCGCCGCGCACCCACAGATAGGTCTCCTGCTGCCCGGCGAAGGTTGCGTCCTGGCTGTCCTCGCCGAGCGCGCTCGAGCGCACCGCGACCGGCGGATCCGCGTCGCCGGCCAGCTCCGCGTAGCGGCGCGCCACCTCGGCGCGCACCGACTCGGGCACCGGCGCCGACCTCATCCCCTCTGAGATCGCACTCGACACGGCGTTGACGCGGTCCAGGTCCCCAGGCGAAAGATCCGAGACCGCCGAGGAGATCCTGCCGGCCAACCCCGCCTCCTCGACGAACGCGCCGAAGCCGGTGGTCGACAGGGCGAACCCGGGTGGCACGGGGATCCCGGCCGCGATCAGCTCCCCGAGGCTCGCGCTCTTGCCGCCGAACGTCGCCGCGTCCGCCCCCCGCAGCTCAGCCAGTGAACGGCTGTGCCCGCCCGCATCGCTCACGCGCCGTCGTCCTCGCCGCCGGCGAGAATCGTCACGACGCCGGTCGATCCGTCGACGCGAATCGTCTGCCCGGTGCGGATCTGCGACGTGGCGCGGCCGGTACCGACCACGGCCGGCAGCCCGTACTCGCGACAGACGATCGCCGCGTGCGACATCACGCCGCCGATGTCGGTCACGGCCGCCCTGATCTTCGAGAAGATCGGTGCCCAGGCCGGCGAGGTGATCGTGCACACGAGGATCTCGCCCTCGCGGACGTCGGCGATCTGATCGACCGTCTTGACCACGCGCGCGGGACCCTCGGCGGTGCCCGGCGAGGCCGCGGCACCGATCAGCTCGTTCGTGTCCCCTCCCCCCGCCCGCGCCCACTCCTGCACCCGCTGCGTCGTGACGCCCCAGAGCATGATCGTCATCGGGTCGGTCACGGCCTCCGGCGTCACGCCGAGCGCAGGCGGCGGCGTCCAGTCGGCGAGCTTCGCGAGCAGCGCCTTGCGGCGCTCGACGATCGGCGGCCAATGATGCGGGCCGAGCGCCTCCCCGCCGGTGGCCCACATCAGCAGGAGCTCGTCGAGCGCGGACGCCACCTCGTGACGCCCGAGCTGGAACACGTCCTCGGCGTCCTCGATGTAGCCGTGCTTTGCGAGCAGCGCCCCGAACTCGCGCAGCTTGTTCCACCAGCGCGTCAGGAACCAGTAGTCGCAGAAGAACTTGTGCTCCTCGACGTAGGGGAAGACGGTGCGCGACAGCGCCAGCAGCTCGTCGAACCCGCCGCGCGCCGGCTCCTCGAGCAGCGAGCGGTACTCCTCCGCCAGACGATCGCGCTCGCGCTGGAGCTCCGCCGTCGGCCGGTCGATCTGCTCGCCGGCATGCAGCGCGGCGATGTGCCCGATCAGCGAGGCGTAGGGAATGCTCGGGTCGTCGAGCCAGCTGCGGTAGTAGTGGTAGAGCCCGTCGCCCGTGGCCATGTTGAACCATGGGTCCTTGACCTTCTCGAGCTCCGCGAGCCAGCGCCGACCGTCCTCGCTCTGCGACAGCTCGGCGTCGATCTCAGCCGGCGAACGGCCCTCCACGAAGGCCGCGTCGACGCCGCTCTCGATCGCCAGCCGCGCCAGCCGCCGCAGCTCGGCGTCGGGCCTGAACAGCAGGACGTCGATGCCGGCCACCATCTGGGCGATGTGCTGGTCGGGGATGTCGGGCAGGTTGCTCTTGCAGTAGTCGGCGAACGTGGCGTACGCGCCGTAGCCGAGCAGCAGGAACTCGAAATGCTGCTGCCACATCAAATCGCCCAGCCGCAGCGTGCGCTGGTAGGCGTCGAGCACGTCGATGAACGAGGTGTTGCGGGCGTCGTCGAAGATCACCTCCTCGGGCTCGTACTCCGGCAGCTCGGGAACGCGCAGGTTCGTGACCTCGTCGATCAGCGCCTCGATCTTGATCCGCCACTTCGCGTAGAGCTCGTCCCAGTTGGCGTAGTAGTAGCCGGCGCGGCGCTGGAAGAACTCGGCCCGCTCGGCCACCTTCGCGGGGTCCGTCACCGGGTTGCCCGAGATGTAGATGTAGCCGTTGATCACGCGGTAGTCGATGCCCATCGCCGGCGGCACCGCGAAGACCCGGTTCTGCCAGGCGCCGACCGCCTGGTATGGGCTGTCGATGCAGGCGACGTCGAATGCCGGCATCGGCACGGGAAAGTGCATCGAGTTCCAGAACCAGAAGCGGTTCTCATCCTTCGCGCGCCGCGCCTCGGCAAAGAACGCGTGGTAGGGGTACATCTCCTCCCAGCCCTCACAGCCGGGCGGAGTCTCGATCGAGTACGGGCTGGGAAACGCCCCAACAGGTGTCGACGTCGCCAATGGGTCCTCTCTTCTCGTAGCCGGTGCGTCTCGTGGTTCGAGAAACCCCGTCGGCAGCGGTATACATCAAACCCCGGGCGCGCGGAAGCCAGCCCGGCTCCGGGCAGCCGTTCGTTCTGTGAGACTCTCGTCGCCGCCGAGTCGAACGCACCACCCCGACCACGGAGACCGATGAACGACCACCCCGGCGCGCAGCGCACGCCGTACATCGCTGTGGTTGGACCCGCCGAACCCGACGCGGAGACCTACGCCCTGGCGGTCGAGGTCGGCCGGCTGATCGCCGAGCGCGGAGCCGTGGTGGTCTGCGGCGGGCTCGGGGGAGTGATGGAAGCCGCCGCGCAGGGAGCGTCGCAGGCGGGCGGCTCGAGCCTCGGAATCCTCCCCGGTGCCGATCGCGCTCAGGCCAATCGCTACCTCACGATGGCCATCGCGACCGGGCTTGGCGAGTTGCGCAACGCGCTGGTGGTCCGCTGCAGCGACGCCGTGCTCGCCGTCGGCGGCAGTTGGGGCACGCTGAGCGAGGTGGCACTCGCGCAGCGGCTGGGCAGACCGGTGGTGTCGCTGCGCGGCTGGTCGGTCGTCGATCCGGGCGGCGCCGCGGTTACGGGCATCGTCGCCGCCGAGTCGGCGGTGGACGCCGTCGAGGCGCTGCTCGCAGCGCTTGGCGACCCCGCACGGCAGTGAGCGAGCCGCAGCGCCGTGGCGCACGTACCCACCGGCGCGTCGTTGGGAAGCCGGTCAGGACGGGCGCGGCGCCGCAGGACCGCCTGCGCGCACGTTGAGCAGCGGCTCACCGGCGACGTAGCGGCGGATCTGGTCGCCGGCGAGGCGATAGGCGCGTCGCTGCCAGGTGCGCACTCCGCCGGCGAGGTGCGGCGTGATCAGCACGTTCGGCGCGCACCACAGCGGGTGGCCGGGCGGCAGCGGCTCCGGGTCGGTGACGTCGAGCGCCGCGCGGATCTGCCCGGCGTGCAGCGCTGCGAGCAGCGCAGTCGTGTCGACGTGCCGGCCGCGAGCGGCGTTGACCAGCACCGCTCCGGGTTTCATCCGCGCCAGGAAGTCGCCGTCGACGATCCGCTCCGTCTCGGCGGTCAGCGGGAGCAGCACGACCACTGCGTCGGCCTGCGGGAGCAGCCGCTCGAGCGCCTCCGGCGGCTCGGCATCCTCGCGCGCGTGGCGTGCGATGCCGACCACGTGCGCACCGAACGGTTGCAGGCGGGCGGCCACCGCCCGCCCGATCGAGCCGTAGCCGAGCACCAGGATCGTGGCGCCGTCGAGGTCGTCGATCGGCCCGAGTGCGGAGGCACCGGTGGCCGTCGACTCGTTGACGTTGGCGTCCCACTCGCCGTGGCGCTGGCGTTCGAGCAGCTCCGGCAGACGCCGCCGCAGGGCGAGCAGCGTGGTGACCACCCACTCCGCGACCCCGATGTCGTGCGCGCCGCTGGCGCTGCAGACGACGACTCCCGGCGGGACGCTGGCGACGAACCCGTCGACACCCGCGAAGATCGCCTGGACCACGCGCAGCCCCTCAAGCTGATCGAACAGCGCCGGCACCTGCGGCATCAGCCCCAGCCCGAGCACGACCAGCTCGACATCGGGCCCCGGCTCGGCGACCAACTCGACGCTCTCGGGCATCGGGCCGAGCGCCGATCGCTGCGGCACGTCTTCGACAAGGACCTTCACACGCGCGGCTGTCATCGGAGCCCGACATCATCGCCGAGCACGACGGCTGGAGCGTGCCCGGGGCGCCGTCAGCGGCGGCGGGACGGTCCCAGGAGGTCTCCTCGAGCGGATCCTGGCCACTCGATCGCTCATGGCCGAGCCGCGGTCGGCAGCTTGTGCCCTCAGCGTGGCGACCGCCGGAGCGCCCCGCGGACACGGTGGGGCGACACTGCCCGAATCTCGCGAGCTTCGCCCGGCGTCGCCTACGGACGCTGGCGCTGCTCGTGCGCTCGCGCGTCGACGACGTGTTGGCGCCGCTCGCCGAGGCCGTCGCCAACTTCCTCGCTGCATCCGAGCGCTCGCTCCTTCCGGCGGTCCTCCTCCAGTTGGGCGACCCAGAGCCGGATCTTGCGCTCAACCGGTCGCTCGTGTCCATGCATGTCGTTGCGGCCCTCCTCGTGGGAACACGGATGATCGGACGCTCGTCGGCGCCGCGGATGCTCGCGCCCGCCGGTCCGTGGCGTGGGCCGGGGCTTGGCCTGCAGGCGTGCGAGGGCGATCGCCGCAGCGGCGGTCGCTCCTCCCGGCACCCCACCGCCCGGGGTTCTGGCACCAGCAGCGAGCATGAGCCCAGGCCTGTGGGTTCATGTCGTCATGCTCGCGCCCGCGATCGGCGCGCGCATCGTACGCCGGTCCCAAATCAGCACCGCGATTCCTCGACGGTTGGCCCAACCCCGCCGCGGCCTGCTCGGACCCGCGGATCGCCGACGGCCTGCTGCGGACACGCCGGGCGGCCCGATCCGGGCAACCCCCGGCGCTAGCTCAAACGGTCCGCGCCTCGTCGAGCGGCGGGGCAACCGCGGCGGCGTTGGCCGATTGGCGGGCCTCGAACGCGTGCAGGCACTGCTCGCTGCAGAAATAGAGCGTTTCGGAGCCGACCTGCAGCGTGATCGCCTTCGCCTTGTCGACCTTCATGCCGCAGACGATGTCCCTGGTCCCGCGGCGCGCGGTGATCGCGAACAGCGTGACGAAGATCGCCAGGCCGAGGACGTTGGTGACGAGCTTGTAGTCGAGCGTGATCGAGCCGAAGACGTCGCCTCGCGTCGGGTGGACGGCCGGGATCAGCCCGAGCCCGCTGAACAGGCCGTCGACGATCAGGCTCGCGACCACGACGGTGGCGAACATCAGCGCGGTGATCCGCAGGGCGAAGGCGCCGCCGTAGTACTTGCGGTAGACGAGGACGATCGGGAGCACGATCAGGTCGGCGAAGATGAAGGCGAGCACTCCGCCGAAGCTGATCCCGCCAGACCACAGCACCGCCGCGATCGGCACGTTCCCGACCGAGCAGACGAAGCTCAGCGCGGCGATGATCGGGCCGACGATCGCGTTCTCGAGCAGCCGAACCGCGGCCGGGGCGTGCCTGATGAACAGTGCGTTGAACACCCGGTTGCCCAGCAGCCCGATGAAGCCCGCGAGCAGGAACCCGACGGTGATCTCCTTCCACAGCATCGCCCAGTCGTTGCGGAAGTTGTGGGCGACGTCTGACCACGCCTCGATCGAGCGCAGGCGCCCACGAAACGTCAATCGCTCACCGGCCGAGTGGTGCTGGTGGCCGGTATCGGCGCGCCGCGCGTGCTCGCGGGCCTGATCCTCCAGCCGGCGCGAGACGAACAGGCGCAGCGACAGGCTCATGACGACGATCAGAACGAGGCCGCCGACGAACTCGGCGAGCGTGAACTGCCAGCCGATCAGCACCCAGATCACGACACCGAGCTCGACCACGAGATTGGTCGAGGCGAACTGGAACGCCAGCGCCGCGGCTGCCGACGCACCCTTCTCAAACAGCGACTTGGCGATCGCGATCGCCGCGTAGCTGCACGAGGAGGACGCCGCACCGAGCCCCGTCGCGAGTGCGAGCGGACGCACGCCGGAGCCACCGAGCGCGCCGCGAATCCGCTCCCGCGGAACCCATGCCTGCACGAACGCCGAGATCGCAAAGCCGAGGACCAGCGCCCACCACACCTGCCAGGCCATCAGGAAGGCGTTCGACAGGCCGTCGCCGAGCACGTCGATGACGTCTGTCACCGCGGTTCGTCCAGACGCGACAGCGCAGCGTCAAGCAGCTGGCTTCCGTCCGCGGTGAGCCGGTACATCGTCATCTTGCCCTGCTTGCGCGCGGCGACGATGCCGTGCGTCCTCAGGACCTTCATGTGATGCGAGGTCAGATTCTGCGGCCGCTCGGCGATCCACGAGAGGTCGCAGACGCAGAGCTCGAGGCCGCCCTCGAGCGCAGCCGCAAGGCCGAGACGCGTGGCGTCACCGAGCGCCCGCAGGCGGCCGGACAGCTGCTCCGCGAGCTCGGCGTCCGGCCGCGTCCTGCGCAGCGACAGCGCGCGGCGTCGGTCGATGTGCAGCAGCTCGCCATGCTCGCTCATACCTTCATACTAACAGCCGTTGGTATGATCCACGGCCAGCGAGTGCCCATGCGCGGCGATCTCCAGGCTCACAGCTCTCGTGCGCATTCAGCTTCCGCCAGAACTTGACGCGGTCCGCAGGCCAGGATCCGATTCTCCATACGCGCGCCGGCCGGCGCGTCGGCCGAATGGCCTATCCGCGCCGAGGCGTTTCGGGCTCGCGCCGCGCCGATCCGATGATCGTCGGCCGGACGGTCGCGAGCGCGCGTGGCTGGCGCCCATGCTCGAGACGCTCGACTGAGAGCGAGGAGTCTTCGATCAGCTGCCCGGTGCGGCGGTTGGGATGGCAGCCGGCCCCGAGCCGACGGTGCGGCCGCGCGACGAGATCCTGAAACCGCCCGAGGGCGGTCCCGTCGCGTGCGCGCACGTGCTCGAGAAACAGCAGCCGTCCTCCGGGCCGCAGCACGCGGGCGACCTCGGCGAGCGCTCGGCGTGGGTCCGGGACCGTGCAGAGCACGAAGGTGCAGACCACGGTGTCGAAGCTCGCGCCGTCGAACGGCAGCGCCTCGGCCCCGGTCGCGACCACGCTCCACGAGCCCACGTTGGGTGCGGCGCCGTCGAGCGCACGCCGCAGCCGCCGCAGCATGTGCGGGCTCGGCTCGCTGATCACCAGTTCGCTGACGCGCTCGCCGTAGTGGGGCAGGTTCAGGCCGTGCCCGGCACCGATCTCGAGCGTCCGACCCGCGGCCTGTGAGATCAGCTCGCGCCTGGTCTCGCGCTGCCCGCCGTTCTCGGCAAGCCCGACGATGCGCGGATAGAACGCGGCGAACAGTCGCTTGCCCAGCGCCGGCGGATCGCGCATCGTCGCAGCGCGCGCCTCAGCGCAGGTCGTCGATCGCGTACACCTCGCGGCGGGAGTACCCCGGCTCGTCCGGTCGCGCCATCCGCACGCCGTGGAACTGGGTGCGGTAGCCGCGTGCCATCAGCCGGCGATAGGCGTCGTGGCGCGCGACGCTGGTTCCGGCCACGATCCGCTCCGCGCCGTGCTCGCCCGCCAGCTGCTCGCAGGCCGCGAGCAGCGCCTCGAACAGATCGCCGGCCGCCGGTCCCGGGCGCACGGCGCCGAACTTGACGAAGCAGCTGCCGCTCGCTGCCTCGCCGGCCCCGCAGTGAGCGACGGCGAGTCCGACGATCGCGGAGCCGTCGATCAGCAGCACCGTGTCACCGAGCCGCTGGGCCTCGACGGCCCGGATCTCGTGCTCCAGGTCGAGCCCCTCGAACAGTGCGCCGGTCAGTTCACGGCAGCGCTCGAGCGTGGCGTCGCGCTCGCCCGCGGGGACCTCCGAGTACCTCGCAGCCGGCCCGCGCACCGCCGCCGGCCCCACCGCCCGCGCCATCACTGCCGTCAGGTGCTGGGGCCAGAACCCGAAACGTTGGTAGAGACCGACATGCTTGGGACTCTCGGCGAAGGTGAACAGCCCGGCTTGCCGCAGCTGCCAACCGTCGAACAGGTCGATCACCGGCGCCATCAGCTGTTGCGCGATCCCCTGGTCCCACAGATCAGGACGAACGCTCAGCGGCCCGAAGAAGCCGAAGCTCCCCCACCGGGTGGCGAAGTTCGAGCCGACGACCTGCCCGTCGAGCTCTGCCGCGAAGGCCCAGCTCGGCTCGGCCGCGAAGCGCGTCCTGACGAGCTGTGCGTCGCCGAACACCGAGAGCGGGTCCGGGACCCCGAGGAAGGTGCCGAACGCCAGCCGCGTCACGCGATCGGCCTCGTCGAGATCGCGCGGCTCGAGCGGTCGAAGCACCACGCGGGTCGCGCCGCGCCCCGACGGTGGAAGCGGCTGGCCACGCGCCACCGTCAGTCTCCCCCCGCCGCCGGCGCCTGCGGACCGCCGCTGCGCTCCAGCACGTACACGTCCTGGACGCCCAGCAGGCGGCCGGGCTCGTAGAGCCGCAGCGACCAGTCCGGCAGGATCCGCGCCAGCAGCCACTCCGGCGTGAGGTACGCCGAGCCCCAGCGCGGATGCGCGACACCCCAGTCGCCGTTCTCCCCGAACGCGTCCGCCCACCAGAAGCCGGTCGTGCTCAGCGCGGCCCACGCGGCACGAGCGTATTCCGCGGGAACCTCCCAGTCACGGGTCAGGACCGCGACGTTCGCCAGCCCTGCCGCGGTCAGCACCAGCACGCCGCCGGGGCGCAGCACGCGGTGCATCTCCGCCAGCCACCGCAGAGCGGCCACGGCGTCGAAGTGCGACCAGATCGAGATGCCGCAGACGAGGTCGAGTGTGCCGCTGTCGAGCCGCAGCGGCGGCTCCTGGTCGTTGCTGAAGAACTCGGCGACGGGGAGCTTCGCGGCGGCCCACTCGATCGCCGCTCGGTTCGGATCGCAGCCGAGCCACGCCACGTCCGGCCGGACCGCGGCCAGGACGCGCGTGACGCGCCCCGAGCTGCAGCCGAAGTCGAGCGCCCTGGCGCCGGCGGCGAGCGTGAAGCCGGCGCGCTCGAGCACCCCGAGGACGAGGTCGGCGGTCTCGATCGACCCGGCCACGCAGTCGGGTCCGCGGCACATCGCGTGGATCTCGGCGGGCGGCTCGACGGCCAGCAGACGGGTGCGCTCGAGCACCAGCGGAACCGCCCGCGCCGCGCCGTAGCCGACCAGGCGGCGGCTTCGAACCACTGCCGGCGAGGCTTCGATCAGCTCGCGGTCGTCGCGCGGCAGCGCGACGAGCACGGCCGCCTGCCCGTCCTCACCGAGCGCGTCGAGCAGCGTCCGCGACGCGGCGCCGAGCTCGGCCGGCCAGTCGGGCACCTCGTGGCGGTCGAGCGACCAGCCGAGCGCGATCTGGGCGAGCGCCTCGCGCATCCGCAGGTGGTCGTGCACCACCGCGTTCGCGGCGTCGCGGCGCTCGAGCTCCTCCAGCCGGCGATCCTGCTGCTGCGCCCGCAGCGCCAGCGCCTTCGGCGCGAGCGGCGACGGCACCCGGCCGCGCGAGAGCACGGCCAGCAGCGCCGCGAGCTCGCGCCCGCGCGGACGGCGATGGAGACTGTCCAGCACCCCGCGAACATAGACCATCGCATCCGTCGTCAGGCAGGCGGCTCCCGCGGCGCGCACGCCGCCGCCACGGGGCCCACGCAGCGCCGCCGCCGTCGTCTGGCCGTGGGCCTGCCCACCGCTCCGATC
>ODAK010004706.1_pt1 | contig 13960 bp, 10 predicted proteins | sample 1539591 | NCBI WGS metagenome assembly ODAK01 (sample SAMEA3539303, study PRJEB22396) | soil metagenome | biome: tundra; feature: field; material: soil | place: USA | collected 2010-05 | depth 0.15 m | reverse complement strand
CGCCCGAGCAGCTCGACGTCCTGTTGGCCAGGCATTTCGACGCGGTCGGGCCGACAACTGAAAGGACTGCCTACCCTCCCGGGTGACTACGACTGGACCGTCGCTTCAGGTTCGGAGAGCAAGATGCGCACGGCTCGACCACGACGCAGAGCTTGTTTCAGGACCCTGAGTCTGGGGTCAGGAAGGTCGAACAGCTCCCTACGTGGGAGCCGAGCCAGTCTGGCCAGGCGTGGGTCGGCCAGGACGTCTCGAACCAGCGATTTGTCTCCGCCGACGATCAGGGCACCGGCCGGTGAGGCCAGCACAACTCGTCGGGTGTGCTCGATGACGGACACAACCAGCGCATCCGCCTGGTTGTCCCTGCGGCGCGCGAAACGGTGCTGAGACCAGCCGCCGGCAGCGGTTCGCGACTGGACGTAGCGGGTGCCTACTTTGTGGGAGACGAGTTCCGGACCCTGCCCCAGACCCACGGCATAACCACCGCGCCGGACCAGGATCAGGGCAATGGCCACCGGCGGCCTCGCCCAGGCGGCCAACCCATCGAGTTCATCGAGTTCATCGGGTCCGCCCCGGTCACGGCTAGCGGCCGGGTCACTACCGACACCTGGCACCATCGGCTCCAGAACAGCCGTGGCACCGTCCGCCGCCGTCAAGGCCACCGATCTCTGTGCCGATGACCATGCCCGCACTGCGGCAATACCCTGAAACTCGCCATGACGTTCGGCAAAACCGTTGACCCATTTCACAACTCGCTCGGGATCAACCTCAATACGTCTCGCGGATCCCGCTCCATCTGATCCTGCCCGGCCTGAACCAGCTCTGCCAGATCCCGCTCCACCCGGTGACCGCTGCGCCATCATCGTCAGCTCACAAGGTCGTCGGGCCCACCGTAGTTGCCGCCCGGCGTGATGATGGTCCCGGCATCCCCTGCCATGATCGCCTCCGCATCCTGCAACCGGCCGATGGCGGCCATATCCCCGGTGAGCTCTACGAAACGGCATACCGCATCGACCTTGGGCCCCATCGACCCGGCCGGGAAGGTCTCCCGACGCAGCGCTCCCGGCGTGATCCGTGAGATCGGCTCGGCTTCGGGCGTCCCATAGTGGCGCACCACGTTCGGCACGTCGGTCAGCACCATCAGGACGTCTGCCTCGAGGGCCTCGGCCAGCACCGCAGCACTGAGGTCTTTGTCGACCACCGCCTCCAGCCCGCGCAGCTTGCCGCGCTCGTCCCTGACAACTGGCACACCCCCACCTCCGGCACAGACGACCACCGCGCCGCTGCGAAGCAGCAACCGGATCATCCTGGTTTCCACGACGCGCTGAGGCTTGGGCGACCCAACAACGCGGCGCCAGCCGTTCCCGTCCGGGCGAACCGTCCAGCCCCGCTCGTCGGCCAGCCGGAGGGCCTCGTCCTCCTCGTAGACCTCGCCCACGAACTTGGTCGGGTTGTCGAGCGCCGGGTCATGCGCGAGCACGAGGGTCTGGTTCAACATGCTCGCGACCTGGCGACCCGGCAGCGCGTTCTGGAATGCCTGCAGCAGCCAGTAGCCGATCATCCCCTGCGTCTGTGCCCCCAGCACGTCCAGAGGATAGGGCTCAGACAACCTCGGGTCCGACGCGCTCTCCACCGCAAGCACCCCGATCTGGGGGCCATTGCCGTGCGTGACCACCAGCTCGTGCTCGCGGGCCAGGGGCGCCAGCGCCTCCACGGCCAGCGCCACATTGGCAATCTGGTTTGCTGCATCCGGCCGCTCTCCGCGCTTGAGCAGAGCGTTGCCTCCCAGCGCGACAACGATTCGCACGTCACGCCTCCGTGTAACGGCGCATAACCCTCAGCCGCCCAGTGTCGCGACAAGGATGGCCTTGATGCTGTGCATCCGGTTCTCCGCCTGATCGAACACAATGGACGCCTCGGACTCGAAGACCTCGTCGGTGACCTCGAGGGCGTCCCGTCCGGTCGCCTGGAAGAGCTGCTCGCCCACGGTCGTCTGCCGATCGTGAAAGGCGGGCAGGCAGTGCATAAAGCGAACGTCGGGGTTGCCCGTGCGCTTCATGAGATCCGCGTTGACCTGGTACGGGTGCAGCAGCTCGATGCGCTCAGCCCACTTCTCCTTCGGCTCCCCCATCGAGACCCAGACGTCGGTGTAGACGAAGTCGACGCCTGCGACGCCTTCGCCGACGTCCTCAGTGTGGGTAATTCGTGCGCCGGTGGTCTCGGCGATCGCCGTAGCGGCAGCGATGACCTCGCCGGTGTTCCAGAGCTCACGTGGGGCGACCATGCGGACGTCCATCCCCATCAGGGCGCCGCCGAGCAACAACGAGTTGCCCACGTTGTTACGGGCGTCACCGCAGTACGCGAAGACAATCTCACGATCCGGCTTGGGACACGACTCGCGCATGGTAAGCATGTCGCACAGCGACTGGGTCGGATGCCACTGGTCGGTCAGGCCGTTCCAGACCGGGACCCCGGCGAACTCTCCCAGGGTCTCCACCAGCTCCTGGCGCGACCCGCGGTACTGGATGCCGTCATACATCCGGCCCAGCACCCGAGCGGTGTCCTTCATCGACTCCTTATGCCCGATCTGGCTGCCGCTCGAGTCGAGATAGGTGACATGGGCCCCCTGGTCGAACGCGGCAACCTCGAACGCGCAGCGCGTACGGGTCGACGTCTTCTCGAAGATCAGCGCGATGTTCTTGCCCCTCAGGTGTTTCAACTCGCGCCCGGCAGCCTTGTCCTCCTTCAGCGACGCGGAAAGGGTCAGCAGCTCCAGCCACTCGGGGGCAGTGAAGTCGACCTCCTTGAGGAAGTTCCGACCGCTCAGGTTGTTCGTCATGCTAGGTAGCCTCCCGCTCGATTGGACAGGTCATGCACCGGGGACCGCCGCGGCCCCGGCCGAGCTCGCTGCCGGCCACGGTGACCACCTCGATCCCGTTCTTGCGCAGGTGCGTGTTGCTCGTGACGTTGCGTTCGTAGGCGACGACCAGACCAGGGCTGATGGTAAGCACGTTGCAACCGTCGTCCCACTGCTCACGCTCCGCGGAGTGGACATCCTGGGTCGGGGTGAGCACCCGGATGGAGTCCAGCCCCAGCGCCGCCGCTATGACACGGTGCATGTCCTCCGGTGGATGCTGGGTGACCCGAAGCTCCAGCTCGGTCTCGCCCGGCTCGACCGTGAACGACGCCAACATGCTCAGACCCGCGTACTTGGTGAAGGTCTCGCCGTCCACCATCGTCATGACGGTGTCCAGGTGCATGAACGCCCGGCGCTGGGGCAGCGTCACGGCAACGATGCAGCGTGCGGAGCCGGCCGCGAAGAGCCGGATTGCCAGACGCTCAACCGCCTGTGGGGTGGTGCGTTCGCTCATCCCGACCAGCACAGCACCGTTTCCGATGACCAGGACGTCGCCACCCTCCATGGTGGCCGCGCCACCTGAGGTTCCCTCCGACCAGGTGCGGAAGTCAGCGCTGGCGAACAGCGGGTGCCACCGGTAGATCGCCTCATAGTGCAGCGACTCGAGCATCCGGGCGTTCTTGCGCATCGCGTTGATCGCCACGCCGTCATAGATCCAGCAGGACGTATCGCGGGTGAACAGGTGGTTGGTCAGCGGGTAGAGCAGGAAGCTGTCGTCCTGCATCGCGTGGAAGAACAGTGATGGGGGCTCGTCGATCCACTCGAGCACCTCACGCTTGGTCAGACCCCCGACGAGAGTCTCGGTAAGCGCCTGCGAGTCCAGGGATGCCAGCGCCGCCCGCACCGGGTCAAGCGCGATGGGTCCGTAGACCCGTTTGTCGAAGATGTGGTCGAGGATGTAGTCGCGCGCCTCGGGCTGCTGCACCGTCTCGCGCAGCAGGTCGTCGAAATGGATGACATCGACGTTCAGCTCTCGCAACGTCTTGGTGAACCCGTCGTGCTCCTCCTTCGCGCGCTCGACCCACAGAACATCATCAAAAAGCAGCTCGTCCTTGTTGCTCGGAGTCAGCCGTTTGAGCTCGAAGTCGGGCCGGTGAACGATCGCCCGCCGTAGTCGTCCGACCTCTGAGTCGACATGCAGAGTTCCAGGCTGCGCCCTGTGCCCTTCGTGTGCCACCGGACCTCCATCAACGACGTGCAGGAACTCGCCGCCCCAGTATTACCCAGCGAAGTACTCGCCGGCTCAGGGCACTGGCCAACGGTCCGCTCAACCGCCCGTTCCCCATCGGTGATATCAACGGCTGTGCGTTCTTCACCGCCAAACGCCCGGACGCGGCCTGGCACCGAGAACAGCTCCAGCTCGACCTAGACGTCGGTGGGCCCGAGGACTCTGGCTGGCCGCCGGGAGACAACTATCATTTCGCCGCGCTGTCCCCCGGCCTGCGCCACAAGGGCGGGCAAGCAACCAAAGCTGACCGCCACCTGGGTCGGTATAGTCGCGCAGATGGGGATCAGCGCACGACGAGGTAGCCCTACACAGCGATTGACGCAGCGTCTCGCCGCTTCGACGTGAGAAGACCTCGTCGAAACACGGTTCGCTGGGTTGCTGCCGCAGCGGGCGCACTGGTGCTTGCCGCGACCGGGGTCATCGCGTCCGTGGTGAGCGCGAATCCTGCAGTTGGTACTTCGTCGGTCTTCGTCGCGGGTACCCCTGAGGCGGGCACCCCGGTCCGGTTGGACGCGACCGTCTACTTTCCGGCGAAGACTCCAGCTCCAGCAATCCTGCTGGCCCACGGGTTTGGCGGGTCGAAGACCGACTTGGACTCGCAGGCACGATCACTGGCCCGCCATGGCTACGTTGTCCTGGCGTACACGGCGCGGGGTTTCGGTCGATCCGGCGGGCTCATCCACCTGGATGCGCCAGGCTATGAAGTTGCCGACGCCAGCAAGCTCATCTCCTATCTCGCGACGCTGCCGCAGGTGCTCAAGGACGCGCCGGGCGATCCACGCGTTGGGGTGGCTGGCTCCTCCTACGGCGGCGGGCTAGCGCTGCTGCTGAGCGCCTACGACAAACGCGTTGACGTGGTGGGCGCGGACATCACGTGGAACGACCTGTCGCAGGCACTGTTCCCCAATGCCGGCGGTGGCCAGCCCGGGGTGTTCAAGAAGCTGTGGGCCGGTCAGCTGTTCGCCTCGGCCGCAACAGGGCACACGGCAGGGGCCTGCGGGCGCTTCGCGCCGGACCTGTGCGCCGCCTACCAGCGGGCCGCCAGCACGGGCGAGCCTGACGCGTCGATCCTGGCCTTGCTGAGGGCGTCCAGCCCAGCTGGCGTCCTGCATCGGATCACTGCCCCCACCCTGCTCAGCCAGGGTGAGCAGGATTCGCTCTTCCCCCTTGGGCAGGCGGATGCGAACGCCAGGGGAATCGCCGCCAACGGAACACCGGTCAAGGTGATCTGGCGTTCCGGTGGGCATGACGGCGGAACGGTTACCTCGGATCTGGTGAGTTACCTTCAGGGCTGGTTCGACCCGATTCTGATGAGGAGCGGGCCAGTGGACGCCTCCTTTGACATCACGGTGCCCGGTTCCGGTATCTCATCGGCCACCGGTCAGAACGTGTCGCAGAGCCTGCGCGTCGATCGTGGTTACGCCATCGGTATGACGCAGCACGTGAATGTCATCGGCATGCCGCAGACGATTTATGCGCCGGCCGGTGGAAGTCCGGCTGCGGTCACCTCGGTCCCCGGCCTGGGCAGTCTGCTCGGCACGGCAGCCAGAGTCACCGGTTCCCAGAGCCTGTCCGCGATTCCAGGCCAGGTGGCCATCTTCGCGTCCCAACCACTTCCGAGCAGCCTGCTGGTGGCAGGTTCCTCCACGGTCAGGCTGGAAGTCACGGCCCGCGGTGCCACCGACGCGACCCTGTTCGCTTCCGTGCATCATCTTGGCGCTGACGGGTCCGACACGTTGCTGGCGGGGCTGGTGGCTCCGATTCGGCTCACTGGTCTGACTCCCGGGGTCGCCCGGAGCGTGCGCGTCACTCTTCCCGGCGTGGTGAGCAACGTGCCCGCCGGAGATCGACTCGTCGTGGAGGTGGCCACGACCGACCTGGCCTACCAGCTGCCCACCTCCCCGCGCAGCTATACGGTCTCGGCGCCCGACGGCAGCGTCGCTGTGGCCACCGTGGACGGACGTTTCGTGCGCACAGGTGCGCCATGGGCCTGGCTGGTTTTGGGCCTGGCCGCCATGGCGATCCTCATCCTGGGTGCTCTGGTCGCGGCCTTCGGACGCCGCCGGCGCCGGCGCGTGGTCGCTGATCTGTCGCCTGTGCCCGTAGCTGTCGAAAACCTGGTCAAGGATTACGGCGATTACCGTGCTGTTGACGACGTGGCCTTCCGCGTCGAGCGCGGGCAGGTTGTCGGGCTGCTCGGGCCCAACGGGGCGGGCAAGACCACGGTGCTGCGGGTTCTGATGGGCCTGATCCGGCCGACGTCGGGCACGGTGCACGTGTTTGGTGAGCTGGTCGAGGCGGGCGCCCCGGTGCTCTCGCGAATCGGAGCCTTCATTGAGGGACCAGGCCTGCTCCCGCATCTGTCCGGACGGGACAACCTGCGGCTGTTCTGGGCCGCGACCGGCCGCCCGGCCCACGAGGCTGAGTTCGACACGGCGTTGGAGATCGCCGGTCTCGGCGAGTCCGTTGACCGCAGGGTCAAGACCTTCAGCCAAGGCATGCGGCAGCGACTCGGGATTGCCCAGGCGATGCTCGGGCTCCCCGAGCTGCTGGTTCTGGATGAGCCCACCAACGGCCTGGACCCCCTGCAGATCGCCGAGATGCGGGAGGTTCTGCGCCGTTACGCCGAGACCGGCCGCACCGTCCTGATCTCCAGCCATCTGCTGGCTGAGGTCGAGCAGACCTGCAGCCATGTCGTCGTGATGCACAATGGCAAGCTCGTCGCAGCGGGTTCGGTAGCCGAGATTGCCGGCGCGGGCCGAATCCAGCTGGCCGTGGACAATCCCCACCAGGCGCAGGAGATTCTGGCCGCTGCGGGCGTCGACTCGCGAACGGTGCCGGCGAGTCGCTCTCTGGAGGACATCTTCATCGAGATGGTTGGAGCAGACCGATGACTGGGCCCCGGGCTAACGCCGTGGCCCCCGAGAACCACCCAGCGCCGACGCGTCGCGGCGTCCACGACAGGCTGCTGCGCCTGAGCCCGGTCCATGACAACGGCTTCCGGCTCGACCGGACCCTGCGCGTGCGGGTGGAGTTCGTCCGGCAACTGCGCCGGCGACGCACTCAGTTGACAGGCCTTGTCCTGCTGGTGCTCCCGGTGATCATTGCGCTGGCATTCAAGATCAGCTCGGGCACCAGCTCGACCGGCGCCGCCGGCCAGGGCGGCTCGGGCCGCCCGGGCGGCTCGGCACTGGTCACCTTGGCGACCACAGGCGCGACCAACTTCGCCCTCTTCACCGAGTTTGCCTCGGCCGGATTCCTGCTCGTGGTCATCGTCGCCTTGTTCTGCGGCGACACCGTGGCCAGTGAGGCGAGCTGGGCGTCCCTGCGCTACCTGCTCGCGATACCCGTACCTCGCTCGCGGCTCCTGCGACAGAAGCTGATCGTGGCGCTCAGCCTCAGCTTTGGGGCGAACCTGCTGCTACCTGTCTGGTCTTATGTGGTCGGGGGCGTGGTCTTCGGCTGGGCACCTGGGCAGTCGCCGTTGGGCGGGACGTTCACCACGGGAGCCGCGCTGCAGAGGCTGCTCATCGTCGTCTGCTACGCGAGCATCCAGTCACTGCTGGTGGCAGCACTTGCTTTCCTGCTCAGCGTGCTTACTGACGCACCGCTGGGAGCGGTGGGGGGCGCGACGATGCTCGTGGTCGTGTCCAACATTCTGGACTCGATCCCCTCCCTGGACCCCTACCGACGCTTCCTGCCCACCCATTTCCAGTACTCGTGGCTGGACGCCCTCGGGCAGAACATCGTCTGGGACGACATGATGCGCGGCACGGGCCTGGTCCTCGTCTACTCGGCCGCGTTCTTCGCCCTTGCATGGTGGCGGTTTCAGGAGAAGGACATCCTCAGCTGACCCCAGTCAGCCGGCCTCCAGGCCCACACCAAGAAGCCCGAAGGGGTATCACCGGCACTCTGAGCCCTTGATGGCGATGGGGCAACGCTGCCTGTGCGCTTTCAGGTGAGGCTAGATCGTCCTGGACATTCCATGGCCCGGGTTGGGGCCTGCGACCCGGCCTGTCTAGCGCAGGCGGAAGACAGGTGCTCGCGATGACGAGTCCGATCCTCGGGTGATGCTTCTGCGACGACTTGCCAGCGTTCAGACAGGTCCGTCACTGGGGGGCTTGATTGGGCTGGCTCCGGCACCTACTTCGCTTCGGTCAGGTCGCTTACGATCACGCAGAAGCCGGCGATCGCGCCGTCGGCGCCGCGGATCGGCACGACGGTGAGCAGGACACGAATCGCCGTCCCGTCCTTGCGCACACAGGTGGTCTCGTGACGCTCGTCAAGGCGGCCCACCTTGACCCTGGACAGGATGGAGGTGAACTCACCGGTTCGACCTTCGGGGGTCAAGAGCTCAAGGGGCCTGCCCATGATCTCATCGCTCGCGTACCCGAACTTCGCCTCAGCGGCCGGGTTCCAGCTCGTGATGATGCCCTCGAGCGTGCTGCCGATGATGGCATCGCCCGAGTACCTGGCAATCGCAGCCATCCGCTGGGCGGCCTCAAACGCCTCCTTCTGGTTGGTGATGTCGCGCGCGGCAGTGAGCAAGCCAACTACTTGCCCGTTGATATCGCGGTACACCGTGGCATTGCACAGAAAGTCGGTCAGGGTGCCGTCCTGGTGGCGCACGGTCAGCATGCCGTCGGTAAGTGAGCCCTGTGCGAGCGCCCGCTGGACGCCTTTCCTTGCCGCGTCGGGGTCGGTGAAGTACTGGGAGAAGTCAGTCCCGATGAGCTTGTCGCGGGGGACACCGGTGGCCTTGACCGTGGCTTCGTTGACGTCCGTAATCGTGCCTTCGGGGCTGATCATCCCCAGTGGGTCCGGGTCTGCCTCGATCAGGCCCCGGGCGTACTGGGCTGCACGCTTCAGCTCGCTCACATCGCGGCCGATAACGGAGGCGCCGACAACCACCCCGTGAGCGTCACGGATTGGTGAGAGGGTGATCGAGACCGGGAACACCGTTCCGTTCTTTCGGACACGATGGGTTTCGAGGTGCTGGACGAGCTGTCCGGCGCTCACCTCGGCCATGAGGGCTTCAGCCTCGCCCACTCGATCGTGGGGTATCAGGAGCGTGGCAGGTTTGCCGATGATCTCCTCGCTGGAGTAGCCGAACATCCTCTCTGCGGCTGGGTTCCAGCTCGTGATGACACCGTCGAGCGTCCTGCCATAGATGGCATCCCCGCTGTACTCGACGATCGACGCTATGCGCTGAGTGACCTCGAACGCCTGCCTCTGCTCGGTCACGTCTCGGTGGGCTGTAGAGGCGCCGACGACCACGCCGTCCGCATCGCGCATCGGCGCGACGGTGATCGAGACGGAGACTATCGTCCCGTCCTTTCGGACCCGATTGGTCTCGAGGTGCTTGACATGCTTGCCAGCGCGGATCTTGGCTAGCACGTCCGTGAGCTCGCCCGCTCGGTCCACGGGAACCAGGAGACTGAGCGACTTGCCGATGGTCTCCCTGCTCGAGTAGCCATACATCTGTTCGGCAGCCGGGTTCCAGCTCGTGATGGTGCCCTTGAGGGTGACGCCGATGATGGCATCGTCGGAGAACTCCACGATCGCTGCGGTAAGCCCCGCGTTCCTGACCGCCTGCTGCCGTTGTGCCACGTCGCGAACTGCCGTGATCACCAACAGGACGTCCCCGGTGTCGATGGTGGACATGCCGACGTTGATCGGGAAGTCGGTGCCGTCGCGCTGCCTTCCGCTCAGCCCTACATCGAGTCCGCTGGAGCGAGTTCGGGGATCAGCGAAGTAGCCCTGTCGGTGCTGGGTGTAGATCTGCCACAAAGACTCGGGAACGAGCGTCTCGATGGGCTGGCCGATCAGCTGGTCGCGGTCAAAGCCGAACAGCGCTTCGGTCTGCCGGTTGACAAACCGGATGACGCCCTTCTGATCCATGCCCACCAAGGCATCGGGCACGGCCTCCAGGAGCTTCTCGAACCTCGTCGTCTTCGAAGACATCTAGTTCCCCTTGAGCAGGCACAAATGGGGCAAAATGTCGGGAATGACACAATTAGCACACATGTCAGAAATTTAACATTTTGTAATATCTTTACTTTGTGAGTATGGCACGGAGCCAGCTAGATTTCACGATGGTTGACCTGGCCAAGCTCTACCCAGCAGCGACACCCGAAACGTGACGGCCCGCCCTGCCCAGGCCACGAGCGCACCGAGGGACCAACGGCGGCCAGGTGCTCGACAGAAGGCGTTGCCATCGGGTGGCACTGCAACAGTTCGACGATGTCACAGGACCCTCCGCTAGCTCGCGACCACCTCGACCGCGACGGCGGACGGCAACACCGGCCAGTGCGAGCCTTCAGCTCGGAGCACCCCCCGTCGCGTCGTGGCGGAGCCGGTACTCATGCTTGTTCAGTGATCCGAGACGGGCGAGGTCGGGCTATTACCTCCTACCCAGAACCCTGTCCTGGCTGAGCAACACGTGCGAGCAGGACGCGCAGGCAGCGCGCCCGAGCAGCGCCCGCACCATGGGCAGCGCGGCGGGCTTCGCCTACCGAGGCGGATGACTCTTACGCTGGGTCGTTGGGCTCGAAGTCATCCACCAGGCCTTCAAGGTCCGCAGCTGAGACGGCCTCCCCTCGCCTTGCCCTACCGATGACCTCATGGGCACAGTCGTGGGCTTCCATGGCCACCCGGACCATCTCGAACCTGCCGCGTGGCAGGCTGAAAACCTCGCTGTAGTAGTCGCAGCGCGCGCAGATGACGTGAATACTGTCGTCGAATCCCCTAACCACAAAGCTGTCGTTGGTCGGCCAGGTGCTCATGGCAGCCGGCGTTTAAGATCGTGTGTGCGTTGCTGATGGTCAAGGGTGCCCCCGTAGTCCATCAGCTTCTTCTGACTGTCCCTGTCCAGCACGGCGTCGTTGGCAACGATTTCTGTAACGAAGTTCGTGGTGCCCATGGCTTCGGACCGGTCTTGGTGCACGATGGCGCTCACAACTGGTTCTCCTTCGATAGGCGAACTCGGTTCAGGCCTCGGGGTCGGCGGTAAGTGCGCCAGCCCCGGTTCTTCTACCTGTGTAGACCCCCCCCGGGAACCACCATACGGGCTGGGGGTATCTGCGCTCATCAGCTCGGCAAAGCCCTTCTAACCCGACGCCGAGCGCACACGAATCGCACACCAGGGATCACAAGAAAGGTCCCTGGGGAGCACGTCGCAGACCAGTCCCACGCCAACCCGTGCGGGCATTGTTGGGAAGCAACCGCACCCTCGGCATTGCCTGCGCATCGAGGTCCTTCGCTGCCTGGTCATGCGAGGCGTGACGCGAGCTGACCGGGTCGCATCGGTAGGTCAGCTCCCTGCCGCGGCCATTGACGTTGCTGCCCGCTCAGTGGATGCTCTAGGTCACCGCCCCCCCCGGTGCCCGCGACCGTGAGCGCAGGGGAACCGAAGGTGCGACGGGTCGTCCCCCGGGGAGACCCAAGGAGGCTCAGATGCGTCGATTCTCGCGAGTCCGTCTTGCGGCTGTTGGTTCTGTGCTGGCATGCCTGCTTGCCCTGGCTCCAGCGCTTCCAGCCTCAGCCACCAGCACGAGCAACTCCCATCCCAACACCTACCTGGCGCTGGGTGACTCGGTGCCGTTCGGCTACAACCCCGTACTGCTCCAGAAACTGCTCCAGAGTGGCGGCCCCCCCGTGAACCCCAGCGCCTTCGTGGGCTACCCACAGCTGGCGGCCAACTTGTTCAGGCCAAAGCTGAAGGTGTTCAACGCCAGCTGCCCCGGTGAGACCAGCGGCAGCCTGATCAACATGACTGCGCGGGACAATGGCTGCCAGAGCTACCGTCAGCTCATCGGCGCGCTGCATGTGTCGTACCGGGGCAGCCAGCTGCAGTACGCCGAGAGCTACCTGACGGCCAACCCCAGGACCAAGCTCGTCTCCCTGATGATCGGAGCAAACGACCTGTTCCTGCTACAGGACAGCTGCGCACAGGCGGCAGATGTCGACGGCTGCATCCTCGCCGGATTACCGGGGCTGCTCAGCACCCTGCGAGCCAACCTCAAGACCATCTACAAGGGTCTGCGGGCTACCGGCTTCAAAGGCGACTTCCTAGCTGTGACCTACTACTCGACCAACTACCGCGATCCTGTGGTCACCGGAGCCGTCGGGGCTGTCGACCTCGTCCTGGCCGGGGTGACACTGGCGTTCAGGGGCAAGGTCGCGGACGGCTTCGGTGCGTTTGCGAGAGCGGCCGCACCATTCGGCGGCGACACCTGCGCAACAGGACTGCTGATCCACCTGCCGTCGGGGGCGTGCGACGTCCACCCCACGCGGGCCGGTGCAGCCCTGCTTGCCTCCGCTGTGCATGCCGCAGAAGGGCGCTGATCGGCCCGACATCCGACCGCGGGTTTGCCAGCGCTGATACCGAAAGGATGGCTGTAGGTCTGGTCGTCCCTGCGACGGCGGTGGACAACAGGCGCGACGCTTTCTGGTACCAAGACCGCCGTGCCATCAAGCAGATACCGGCGGGCGAGGTGCGTAACGGGCGTACTGATCGCGGATGACGCGACGATGGTCAGGTACCGGCTCGGCATCAATCTGAAGTGGCCAGAGCGGACGCTCGCCGGTCAGTGCCCAGGCGGCTTGCACGGCGGCTCCGTCGGCGACGTACTCACCGGGCGCCGGGACAACGACAGGTGCGTCGAAGACTTGCGCCGCGATGGCCGTGACCGCGACATTCTGAGCCCCCCCGCCGATCAAGATGATGCGCTGCTCGTTCACACCGACGGCGCGCACGGCGTCCAGGCCCGCGGCCAGACCACAGAGCATCCCCTCGATGGCGGCACGGGCGATATTGGGGCGAGTGCTGGAGGCGATCGTGAGGCCGTGGAAGCTGGCGGTGGCATGAGGAAGGTTCGGCGTGCGTTCACCCTCGAAGTAGGGGACGAGCACGACGCCGTCCGACCCAGGCTGTGCCTCCAGAGCGAGTCGGGCAAGCCCGTCGTGGTCCACCCCCAGCATCTCAGCGATCGAGCCGAGAACACGTGCGGCGTTGAGCGTGGCGACAAGCGGCAGAAAGCGCCCGGTCGCGTCAGCGAACCCGGCGACCGTGCCGCTCGGATCTGTCGCGGGCCGGGCGGTCACCGCGCAGACGGTTCCGCTGGTTCCGATCGAGACGACGACGTCCCCGGCCCCCGCGCCGAGGCCGAGCGCCGCGCCCGCGTTGTCGCCGGCGCCGGGGCCGACGACCAGGCCGGCTGGCACCCAGGGGTGGCCGGTCTTCACTGCTGTGCCATGGTTCGTCATCGCGTCAGCCAGCGCGTCGACCACTGCGACGTCGTCTCGCAGACGTGGCACGGCCGCCGTGGTGCCGGCCACCTCGGATCGGCCAAGGACCCGGGGCAAGATGGCTGGGTGACCGAGCGCCCGCTCGAACAGGTCCAGGTCGTAGTCGCCGGTTGCCGAGCTCCAATATGCGGTGCCGCTGGCCTCCGACCGGTCGGTGGTCAGCGCCTCGAGCACGGGCCCGAGTGGGCTCTCGCCTGCGGGGCCGTAGCCGCGAAGGCGCCAGGTCAGCCAGTCATGGGGAAGCGCGACGGCTGCGACCCTGGCGGCGTTCTCCGGCTCCGTGTCGCGCAGCCAGCGCAGCTTTGTCGCCGTGAAGGATGCAACCGGCACGACCCCGGTGCGCCGGGCGTACTCCGTTGCCCCCACCTCGGCGATGAGATCAAGGGCCGCCTGCGCGCTCCGCCCGTCGTTCCACAGCAGAGCCTGACGGATGACCCGTCCCGAGGTGTCCAGTACGACCATGCCGTGCTGCTGCCCGGCGATCGACACGGCTGCGACGTCGTCCAGCC
>ODAK010004705.1_pt1 | contig 13960 bp, 10 predicted proteins | sample 1539591 | NCBI WGS metagenome assembly ODAK01 (sample SAMEA3539303, study PRJEB22396) | soil metagenome | biome: tundra; feature: field; material: soil | place: USA | collected 2010-05 | depth 0.15 m | reverse complement strand
GATCACCGCGAGCGTCGTCAGCGCGGCGATGGCAATGTGAAACGAGCCGAGCGTGTTCAGCGGCGCGGGCGGCGCGGCTACCGGCCACGCGGGCTGCCAGGCGGCAGAAGCGTTGGCAATCGCCGGCCAGAACAACGCCGGCGCGAGGCCGATGGCCGCACACAACGCGCCGAGCAGGAGCATCGGCACGCGCATCTGCCAGCCGCATTCATGCGCGTGCATCGCCGATTCGCTGCGCGGCAGGCCGAGAAAGACCACGCCGCAGACTTTTACAAAACACGCGAGCGCCAGTGCGCCGGTCAGCCCCAGCAACACCGCTGCTGCCGCTGCCGCCGCCGCCCACGAAGCCGTGCCGTGCGCCGAGACGGCGTCGAACAAACCAAGAAACACAAGCCACTCGCTAACAAAACCGTTCAGCGGTGGCAGACCGGAGATGGCCATTGCGCCCAGCACGAACAAGCCTGCCGTCCACGGCATCGCGCGCCAGAGTCCACCGAGCCGGCTCATTTCGCGCGTGCCGGTGGCGTGCAGCACCGAGCCAGCGCCCAAAAATAAAAGTGCTTTGAACAACCCGTGATTCCACACGTGCAACAAGCCGCCCGCCAAAGCGAGTTGACCCCACGCAGCATGGCCGTGGTCGGTCGCGATCATCGCGAAACCGAGGCCGATTAAAATGATGCCAATGTTTTCAACGCTGTGATAGGCGAGCAGCCGTTTCAAATCATGTTGCCCCAGCGCAAACGCCACACCCAGCACCGCGCTGATCACGCCGAGCGCGGCGACCGTCCAGCCGGCGGCGTGCGGCGTGGGCAGCCAGCCGCTGAAACGCACGATTCCGTAGATGCCCATTTTGATGGTCACGCCGGAAAGAATCGCGGAGACGTGGCTCGGCGCATTCGCGTGCGCCGAGGGCAGCCAGATGTGCAGCGGAAAAATGCCAGCCTTCAAACCGAAACCGACAAGCGCAAGCCAAAACAACGGCGCAAGCTCCGGCCGATTTTTAAACGACTCCAGTTGCCAGCCGCCTGTCTTCGACGCCAGCAGCGTGAAAAATGCGAACAGGCACATCGTGCCGAAATGCGACGCGGCGAGATAAAGCCAGCCGGCTTTGCGAACCTCGCGTTTCGACCGGTCCAGCGTAACGAGAAAATACGCGCACACGGTGTAGATTTCCCATGCGATTAGAAAATGCAGTCCGTTCGCCGAGAGCAGAACGCAGCCCATGCCAAGCAACAGTCCGTTCCACCAAGCGCGGCCCACCGGCGCGGAAATCGGATGCTGTCTGTCAGTCCAATACTCCCGCGAATACAAACTGCCGACGCCGCCAAGCACGGACAGCAAGGCGAGAAAAAATGCGCTGATGCTGTCGAGTTGAAGGTGAATTGGTTCGCCGCCGATAACGAGTTCAGGGCGCCAGCTCCACGTCGCACCAGTCGTCAAAATCCAGACGGCGGCGGCAAACGCCGCCATGGCTCCGACGAGCGTGCCTGCCAGCCAACCACGCGGCAAGCGCCAAGCCATCAGCGTTCCGGCCAGCATCCCAACCACTGCCACCAAAAGAAGACTGCCGGGAGTCATGGCTGTTGGTTTTCTTTGCAGGGAACGGCACGGTCTTCGGCGGCGATGAGCGCGGCGAAAATTTCTTCGTCAGTCGCACCTTCCACCAAGGGGCGTTGCAGGCCGCCGCGCAGGAGCGCGCTGCTCAATTGTGACAGCAACTCCAGATGGGCGCGCGGCGAAGGCGCGACGAAAAACAACAGCCGCGTGATCGGCACGTCGTCGGGCGCTGGCTCGCTCAACTTCAATGCATCGCGCAAAATCAAAATGGCAAAGGTTCCGGCGTCGCGACCAAGCGCGACGGGCGTGCGCAAATGCGGCAGCGCCAGTCCGCCGCCGACCGCCGCCCAGGAAATTCCTTCGGGCAGGCGCAGGCGTTGCGCCAGCAGTTGCCGCACGGGAGGCGTCGCGCCGGGAAGTTTGTTCACAATGGTCCCCATCACGTCGCGCACCGTGGCCGCAGGCACGTCGCGCCAGATGCCGCCGGCGCGCAACAGGGGTTCGAGCCGGCGGGTGCCGGCATTGTCCGCGCGACCGGCGGCAAGAAATCCGGCCTTGGCCGCCAGTCCGCGTGCCGCGGCCCAGTCAACCACCTGGCTGCGGTCGAAGAGCAGGCGATTGCGGTCTTCGATGGCCGGCAACCCTTCTTTGCGCACCCAGCTCTCGACGACGCTTTCTTCGACGCCGAACGATTCCGCAAGCTGGATGATGTTTAGATACATGGCTAAAGGAAAAACATCGAATAACCAACACTCCACACCCAACCACCCGTTTCCCTCGCGCTACCGAATGCAGTGCTTTGAATGTTGGTGCCTTGATGTTGGCGGTTGGACGTCGGTTTTGCAATCTTCATCATTTTTTTGCGCCGCCGCTGGCGGATTCGTTGAGCAGTTTTCCGGCACGTTCGAGCGCCGTCGCCAATTCCCGCCGGGCGGCTTCGAACCTCTCTTTTTCATCGTGCAACGGATCATTCGACGGTGCCGGCGGCAGGCCCAGAATTTCCCGGGCACGGTCCAAGGATAGTTCCACGTTGGCGCAGATGTTGTCCCGGCCGAGCCGGTCCAAAAAATCCGCCTTGTCCATCATGAACAGCGGTTGCGTGTGCGGCCCGCTCAAAATGAGGTGCTTTCCGCGCGCGTGCAGCCGCTCGTAAAGGTCTTCGAGCGCGTTGAGTCCGGTGGCGTCCATCGCCAGGACTTTTCTCATTCGCAGAATGAGCACGACCGGTTCCTGCCCGGACCGCTTCAAGGCCGTTTCCAGCTTGTCCGCCGCGCCAAAAAAGAACGAGCCGAAGATGCGGTAAACCATGACGCCCTTGGGAATTTCCTTGCCGATCAGCGAATGCTGCGGGCCTTCGGTTTCGGAGATTTCGTCCACGGCGGTGATCTGCGTCGTTTCGGAAACGCGTTTGATGAACAGCACAGCCGCCAGCACCATGCCGATCTCCACCGCCACCGTCAGGTCCACGACTACCGTCAAACTGAAGGCCGTCAGGAAAACCACCGCGTCGCTGCGCGGCCACTTGGGCAGGCGGCTGAAATTGTGCCATTCGCCCATGTTGAGTGCAACGTTGACCAGCACCGCGCTCAACGTGGCCAGCGGAATAAATTTCGCCAGCGGCGCGGCAGCCAAAATAATCACCAGCAGCGTGACCGCGTGGACCATGCCCGCGATGGGCGTGCGCGCGCCGCATTTGATGTTCGTGGCCGTGCGGGCAATCGCGCCGGTGGCCGCGATGCCGCCGAAAAGCGGGCTGACAATGTTGGCGATGCCCTGCGCCATGAGTTCCTGGTTGGAATCGTGCCGGTCGTCAATCATCCCGTCGGCAACCACCGCGCAGAGCAGCGATTCAATCGCAGCGAGCAGCGCGATGGTGGTGGCGGGTTGAAAAAGATGCTGGATGTTTTCCCAGGAGAGCGCCGGAATGTGTGGATGCGGCAGCGCCTGCGGAATGCCGCCGAACTTGCTGCCGATGGTTTCCACCTGCAACGACGGGAACAAAACCACCGCGACCGTGCCCAACACCAGCGCGACAATGGAACCCGGCACGCGCCGCTGCCATGTCTTCGGCCAGAAAAGAATGATGGCCAGCGAACCGGCGGCCAGCGCGATGGTGGGCCATTGGAAAGTTCCAGCGTGTTCACCGAGCGACCGCATCTTCTCGATAAAATCCGACGGCACTTTTTCGATGCTCAAGCCAAAAAAATCCTTGATCTGCGTGCTGAAAATCAGCACCGCGATGCCAGAAGTGAAACCCATCGTCACCGGATACGGAATGAACTTGATCATCGTGCCCAACCGCGCCGCGCCCATAATAAACAGGATCACGCCGGCCATGATGGTGCAGATGGCCAAGTTCTCCGCGCCGTATTTCGCGTAGATACCGTAGAGGATGACAATAAACGCGCCGGTCGGCCCGCCGATGGAAACCTTGGTGCCGCCGAGCGACGAAATCACAAAGCCCGCGATGACCGCCGTGAAAATGCCCGCCTCCGGTTTGACACCGGAGGCAATCGCAAACGCCATCGCCAGCGGCAGCGCGACGATGCCCACTGTAAACCCGGCGGTGAGGTCCGCAAAGAAATCGCCCGCCGAATAATTCTTCAGCGTGTCCACCAGCTTCGGTCGAAATGATAAAAACAAATTCATCTTTGCCAGAGATCGGGAAAAAAATTCCTTGAGTTTGATATTGCAACAGCGGCAGCGAAATTCAAATCAATTCACTCAACCGAAATTGCCAAAAACGATGCGGGCGTTGCGCAAAAAAGCTCCACATTCCAAGCTCCAACATCCAGAAAAACTTCAAGCTCCAACCACCAAACCGCGGTCCAAGGGTGCTGGTTGGGGCTTGGTGCTTCGTGTTTCTCTGGAGCTTGGAGGTTGGTGCTTGGAGCTTTTGGGTCACGCGCGCGGATGCGTCGCGTCGTAAGCCTTCTTCAACCGCTCGGTCGTGACGTGCGTGTAAACCTGTGTCGTGATCAGATGCGCGTGGCCCAGAAGTTCCTGCACGCTGCGCAAGTCCGCGCCCGCGTCCAGCAGATGCGTGGCGTAGCTGTGCCGCAGCTTGTGCGGCGTCAGCGCCGGATCCAGTCCGGCGATGATGAGATAATTTTTCAACCGACGCGACAGTTGCAGTGGCGAAAGCGGCGCAACCTTGCTCGTGTCCGCTCGAAACATCGGCTGCATACCCGTCGGCGGTTCTAGCAGCGCCGCCCAATAATTTTGAATCGTCTTCAAGGCTGGTTCGCCAATCGGCACCAGCCGTTCTTTTTTGCCTTTGCCGCGAACGCGCACAATCTGCTCGTTGAAATCAATGTCCTCTACGCGCAGGCCGCACAGCTCGCTGATGCGCAAGCCGCACGAGTAAATCGTCTCCAGCACCGCGACATCGCGCAGGCAGACTTCCTGTGAAATGGGACGCCCCGGTCCTTTTCTTTCTTTTTGCGAATCGAGCAGCCTTTGTGGTGCGCGCAACAAATCCGCCATTTGCTGAATCGTCAAAAAACGTGGCAGGCGCTTTTCAAGTTTCGGCAACTGAAGATTTTTGATCGGCGAACCTTCCACCAGGCCGTGGCGAATCAGAAATTTGTAAAACGTCCGCAAAGCGGAAAAGCGAAGCTGCGTCGCCGCGCGGCTCAAATCGTTCCGGCCCAGAAACCGCACGAAGCTTCGGAAATCATCGCGCTGCAAATTTTCCCACGCCGGCGCGGATTTGCGTTCAGCCAAATGCCAGCGCGCAAACTCGGTCAACGCCTGCGAATAATTCCGCTGCGTGTAAACCGACGCGCCGCGATCCGTGGCCAGGTGGGCGAGGAATTTCTGAATCCACTTGTCGCGAACTTCGGTCGTGGGTTTTTCCGGCGTTTGTTCCATTGCTATTTACTTTAACGCAAAGGCAGAATTGATAAACCGCGAAATAAGCCAAACCCGCGAAACGAAAACCTGATTGTTCGAGTATTGCGCGTATTTCGCGGTGGCTCCTAAAAATCATGCATGGCAGGCAAGCCGGAATTTTCCCGAAGTCAGCGGCGGTAATTTTTCGACCGCGCCGGCGGCGATCTCGTTTTCAAGCTGGAGCAGAACCTCAATCCGCCCGGTCACGCGCTTGAGTGTTTCAGCCGGCGGTGTTTCGCGGTCGGGAATGAAATGCAAATCACAATCGCCATTTTCACTTTGGCGCAGCTGGTAATGTGAAATGCCATCGGCGTCAGCGAAACACCGGTCAATTTCCAGCGTCGTCACGCGGCGGCCATCGCGGCGAAGCAGCATGTCGCGTGCACGTCCGTGGACCAAATAATTGGTGACATAAGGCTCCTCGCAACGCTCGACCAGATCGCCGATGCGGTAGCGCACCAGCGGCATGAAGTTGTTCGTCAACGTCGTCACCACCAGATCGCCAATGCCGCGCTCGTCAGCGTTGACGACTTCGTAAAAGACATTTTCAAGGCTGGCTTTCATTTCGCCATTTTCATTTTCCATGAGCAGATGCCCGGTCTCCGTCGAACCGTAAAAGTTGAACACCGACACACCGAAAACGCGCTGCAAAATTTTACGGTGAACCACGCTGACAAACTCGTAGCTGCACAAAATGAATTTTACCGACGGAAACTTGATGCCGTTCCGCTCGCAATACAGCGCGAACCACGCGCCATGCACCGGGTCCAAATCCAGAAACACCGGCGACCATTCGAAAACTTCTTCGGCCATACGGGCGAGCTCCGCCTCAGTCAGTAGAAACGGGATGCGCGCTTGGTTCACGAACAACGTCGTGTCCACAGTGCGCGCGGTCTTGGACGTGAAATTGGAAAAACAAACCAGCCCGTTGCACACCGGCGGCACCAGCGTCGCGCGGCGGGCGCGGGGATTTTCGTCCAGCACCTGCGCCACGAAACGGTTCAGCCGCAGCACGCGCGCCTCCTGCTCGTTCCACCAACCGCGACCGAACAGCACCGCCGTCCGCTCCTCCGAACTGCCGGAGGTGTGCTCCAATTCCACCAACTTGGATTCCAGCAGTGCATCCAGATTTTGCCCGGCGCGCAGAAAATTATTGGGGAAATTTTCACGCAACTCACGCTTGCTGATCTGCGGCAGGCTGGAAAAACCACTCGCCAGCGCCGCTTGGTAAAGCGGCACATCGCGCCAGTTCGGAAGCAGTTCTTCCACGCGCGCCACCTGCGCCGCCTCGCGCATGAGTTCAGGAGTAGCCAACATCGTTCAATACTAATGCACCAAAATTGGAAATTTTCCAGCCTGATGTTTGCTGACGCTCACAAAAAATCAAGCAACAGGCGCAAAAACTCCTCTGGCTCGTCGGCGTGAACCCAGTGGCTGGCGTCGGCAATCGTCTGGATTTGCGATTGTGGAAACAGTTCGCGGATCAGCGGCTCATCCTCGGTATTGATGTATTTTGACTTGCCGCCACGAATGAACAGCGCCGGCTTGGCGAACGGCTCGGGATACGAAACCGGCCTCCGCAAGTGCGGATAACTTTCCGCGATGTCGCGCAGATTGATTTTCCAGAAGAATTTGCCAGCCAGATTGCGACCGAGATTTTTCAACAGGAAGCGGCGCAACACCAGGCTGGGAATTTCGGGCGCGAGCGTATCTTCGATTTGCTGGCGCGTTTGAAACTTCGGCAATTCCAGCGCCAGCAGCGCGACAAAAATTTTCTCGTGTGCCGGCGCATACTCGCGCGGGGCCATGTCCGCCACGACGAGTTTGTCTGCTCGATGCGGAAATTGCCGGGCAAATTGCATCGCCGTTTTGCCGCCCATCGAATGGCCGATGACCACCGCACTTTCCAAACCGCGCGTGACGAAAAATTTTTCCACGTCGGCGGCCATCAGCGGATAATTCATCTCCGCGTGGTGCGGTGACTGGCCGTGATTGCGGTGATCCACGGCAAAGACGTAGAACTGTTCCGCCAGCCGCTGCGCGATGAAATGCCAGTTGTCCGACGAGCCGAACAGGCCGTGCAACAGCACCACCGCCCTGCCCTGCCCGGATTCTTTGAAATGCAGCTGCATGGTTAGCATACTTTATAAAGTATGCCGATCTTGATTTCTCACGCGCATGCTAATTTTGCCAGTTCGCGGCCCACCGGATTCGACGGGCACAAAGTCGTGTAAGTTTCATTCAGGCAAACCACAAAACCACGCGCTTCCAATTTTCCCAAATGGCGAATTGTTGCGCGGAGGGAGATGCCGGTGGCTGCCAGCAGTTCGGTCAGGTGCTTTGGGCCGGCACTCACAGCATGGAAGATTTCCACTCTGCGCGGGTGAGTGAATGCCGTGGCAAGCTTGAAGATCGTTTCGCTTGACGCTGCGTCTCGCAGCAACGCTGACCGCAGAACCGCAATCAGTCCGCATAGTTGTCCGGCAGGATCGTTGTTAATCCGGTAGCTGACCCGCAGCCCTCGGCGGCGCACCGCCAGCAGGCTGCGCGCTTCCAACGTCCGCAAGTATAGGCTGGCGACCGGCAAAGACAGTTGAGTGCGTTCTGCAACGAGGGAAACAGTCAGGCCGGACTTACCGGCGAGCAGACGGAAGATGCGCAGGCGGTCGCGGTTGGCCAAGACGCGGCAGGTGCGCCAAAGTGTCGGATGGAGCGGGGAGCCTGTGTTCATTCTGGCATACTTTATAAAGTATGCCGTAATCATCAAACCATCAATCGGCCGACGACGATTCGCCAGTCCAAAGCCGCTGAATGGAAAAACATCGCGCGGGCAAAATGCCTCCGGCCACCGTTCCATGCTTGAAATAAAATCACCGCTGTGGAAAATGCGCGCCAATGATATTCCGCCTGGTTCCAGTGTTGATGCGCGCGCTGGCTGCGTTGTTGATTTCTTCCTTGATGGTTTGCCGGCTGATGGCCGCGCCGACCGGCCCCACGCTGCAATTTGATTATGGCCACGGCCAGCCGCTCGACAATCCGCTCGGCAAATTCATGTATTTCGTGCCGCTGATTTCGCCGGAGCAGGTTTCCGTTTTCACCAACGCCGGCAACTCCCAGTGCGCACGGGTGGTTTCCTTTCATTGCCGGACGAACGGCGGATTTTTTCGCGCCGTCTGCGAATTTGATTTTGACGGCCACGGTTTGCAACGGAATGTTTTTGACCACGCGGCCGTCATTCAACGGCGAGAGAAGGAACTGAAGTCGGGCAAATCACTCGCGCACCAGCTCGCCTCGATCAATGTGCAAGGCTCTGGCAGCGGCAGCATCGAAATTGACGGCACGCTGACCAATGGGCTGCGCGCCGTCAACGAAGTGCGGCTGCGGTTCAACAGCCGGGGGCACGCCAGTCCCGTGAGCATCAGCCTGCAGGATATTTGTTATCACGACGGGACCATTCAGCTCGAAAATGAAATTGTGGCGCGGGTCAACACGCTGACGTTTCGCCGGCAAGCCGGTCCGCCGAAAATGGAAGTCACACTGGCCTCGATCAAACGGAAGGACGCCGCCAACAGCCTGTGGCAAAACTTTGTTGGCGGACTCAAGGGCGCGGCGGCGAATTTGCTGCTCCCGCCGCTCACGGTCACCGCTGACGGCCACCGGACCATGCTGGATTTTGGTCTGGCGCTCGCCATGCAACAGCCGACGTTCACGTTTCCGTTTGCCACGCGGTTGAAAGACGGTGCGACGGTTGCGCCGTAATCATTGAGGATTTTTATTCGGGTCAATGCGCACGGGCCATACATCGAGAGAGATTTTGTGACTCAGGCAGACTTGGTAAAATCGTTGCGAAATAATGAGACTTGGATCACGATCGCCCAAAGGTTCCAATGTGTGTGCGATATCGAAAAACCCTAATTTTCTTAAATCGCTGCACCGGTAATGGATTTCAGGGTGTTGATACGAGTCGTCGTCAATCCCGTAGCATGGAAATGAACGGTTTTCATAACGCACAGCATTTACAATTTTCGGCAGTGTTATCGAACTAGATAATTCCCAAAATGGAGCGTTTGCCGCGTGGATTGAACGGCCCTGAATTACCACCTCAACAAAGATAAGGCCGACCAACCCTGCTGCTTCAAGAATATTCCGCACAGCATTTGAAATGATGATCCAAGGATTTGGAAAGACCCCGGCAATCTTAAGAGAGGCCTTTGCTCTAAACGCTGGCATTATTAATTGTCCCGACTCGCTTCGAATTACACCGTGAAGCAGACCTCGCCCTCCCGACAGCCGTAGAAGTTCCGCAGCAGCAAGGTCAGCAGGCTCATAAATCCGGGCAGCTGAGAAGCGGTATGCTCCACGGATCCTATCCAATTGTCCTCGTTTACAGATGTCTGCAATGTGCTTAATCATTTCAGCCTCTGCCACATTTTCGGGCTGCGCCTCAAGATAGAAGTTAAAACCTCTTTCTCCGTCTGGCTTTAGCCGAATAATTTCGGCATATAATTGGGCCGGACACAGGTTTTTATTAACGACAATATTGTAGTAAAACTTCATCGTGTTATCGGAATATCGTGAATTTTTGCAAATGCGCGAACAACCGGAATCATTTATTACAATTCCAGCCTCACTCCTCGTCGCGCGTCGGGAACTCGAAGGTGATCTTGCCTTTTTTGTCCATCACCAGAAACGCCGGGAACGGCTTGCCGGATTTGGAGATGAACTTGTCCAGCACGTCGCTCTTTTTCGTGGCGAGAATTTTCTGCGCCTGCGCCGGTTCAATCGGCTGCTCCAAAATAATTTTGCCGATCTTGAACTTGCACGACTTGGCCTCCAACTGCGAGTTCTCGCAAATATAGCCGGCCTCGGTGTCGAAAACTTTGCAGCCGCACTTCGGGCATTTGCCGACGACTTCCTTGCCGGTGAAATCAATTTTCGGCGGCGGCTCGCCGGTTTTGGTTTTGCCCTTCCGCTCACGCGGCGCAAATTCAAACGCCGTCTTGCCGTCTTTGGTGATGAGAAACGCCTCGAACTTGCGGTTCGTCTTCTTAGAGATGAAACCTTTCAGCAAATCCGTTTTGCCATCAGCCAGCAGCTTTTTCACCTGCTCCGGCGAAATTTCCTGCTGCAAAATGATTTTGCCCGTGCGGAAGTCGCATGTCGGCGTCGGGCCGGTTTGTTTTTCACAGACGTAATTCATGCCGCCGTCAAACACCTGCGCGCCGCACTTGGGACATTTGCCGAGTGGCTCCTTGCCGGTGAAATCAACCGCCACGACGGACTCGCCCTCCTTCGGGCTGTTGCCGAAATCAAATTCCACCTTGTGCTCGGCGGTCATCTTGAGCACGGCGGCAAACGGAAAGCCCTGCTTGCTGCGGAAACCTTGCAGCGGGCCGATCACTTTTTCCGTGATGATCTTTTCGACTTCTTCCGGTTCGAACATCCGGCTGCACAAAGTTTTCCAGAACGCGAAATCGCACTTCACGCATTGATACTGTTTGTATTTCTCGTGGATCTCGCCGCCGCACTTGGGGCATGGCACGTTCAGCACGCCGAAGTCGCCGGGAATTGTGTCGTGCTCAAAATGTTTCGCGCGCTCCACGATGCGCCGCGTCATGTCCGCGATGCCCGCCATGAATTCCGTGCGGCTGATTTTTTTGCGCTGCATCTCCTTCAACTGAAATTCCCAGTCGCCGGTCAGCTCCGGCTTGGTCAGTTCGGGAATGCCGAGGCCGTTCAGCAGTTCCATCAGCGAAAACGCCTTCGCCGTGGCCTGCAATTCACGGCCGTTCCGATGAACGTAATCCTCGTAAATCAAACCTTCGATGGTCGCCGCGCGCGTGGCCGGCGTGCCGAGACCTTTCTCGCTCATCGCCTCGCGGAGTTCGTCGTCATCCACAAGCTTGCCTGCGCCTTCCATCGCCGAAAGCAGCGTCGCTTCCGAATACCGCGCCGGCGGCTTGGTGACGTTTTGCTTCACTTCGACTTCGCTGGTCTTGACCGTTTCGTTCGGCTTCACCGGCGCGAGGCTCGGCGTCTCCTCGGAATCCGACTGCTTGCCATAAACCGCCAGCCAGCCAGGACTGACCAAAACTTTGCCCGCGCTCTTGAACGGCTCGCCTTCGACGCGCGTGATGCGGTTCGTCTCCAGAAATTCCGCCGCCGGATAAAAAATAGCGAGAAATCGTTTCGTAACGAGGTCGTAAAGTTTCTGTTCTGGCTCGCTCAAATGTTTTGGCGCAAGCGACGTCGGGATGATGGCGAAGTGATCGGAAATTTTGGCGTTATTGAAAATGCGCTTGTTCGGATGCACCCAGCCGCCTTTCAAAATTTGATCGGCAAACGTGGAATAACCCGTCACGCCTTCGAGCATCGCCAGGGTGGTTTTCACCGTGCCAATGTAATCTTCCGGCAACGCGCGTGAATCAGTTCGCGGATACGTCAGGACTTTATGTTTTTCGTAAAGCGCCTGCGCCAGGCCGAGCGTGTTCTTCGCGCTGAAACCGAAGCGCGAGTTGGCGTCGCGCTGCAGGCTCGTCAAATCGTAGAGCAACGGCGACATCAAGGTCGTCGGCTTGCTTTCCTCGGTGACGATGCCCGGTTTGCCGAGACATTTGGCTTTGATTTCCTCAGCTTTCGCCGCGTCCCAGATGCGCTCGGCTTTGAGCTGATCCTCGTCAATAGTGGCACGGGCATCTTGCCCGTGCGTTTCTGGTTGCGAAATTCCCTTTCCTTCGGAACTCAGGGGCAAGATGCCCGTGCCACTACGTTTTGAAAATTTTTCATCAAACCAGCGGCCGGTGTAATTTCCCGCCGCCGCGTCGAACGTGCCGATGACTTCCCAGAAATCGCGCGGTTTGAACCCGCGAATCTTCGCCTCGCGTTCCACCAAAATCGCCAGCGTCGGCGTCTGCACGCGGCCCACCGTTGTCTTGAAAAAACCGCCGAGCTTGGAATTGAACGCCGTCATGGCGCGCGTGCCGTTGATGCCCACGAGCCAATCGGCCTCGCTGCGGCTCGTCGCGGCATCGGCCAGCGGCTGCATGGATTCGTCCGAGCGCAATTGCGCGAAACCTTCGCGGATGGATGCGGGCGTCATGGACTGCAGCCAGAGCCGGCGGATCCGCTGCTTCGCCTTCGAATGGCGGACGATGTTGCGGAAGATCAGTTCGCCTTCGCGCCCGGCGTCGCAGGCGTTGATGAGTTCGGTCACGTCCTCGCGCTTGATGAGTTTTTTGAGGACGCGCAGGCGCGGCTCGCTCTTCTCAATCGGTTCGAGATCGAAGTGCGGCGGGATGACCGGAAGATTTTTGAAAGACCATTTGCCCTTCGCCGCCTCGACGCCTTCTGGCGGCACGATGGTCAGCAAATGGCCGACCGCCGACGAGATGACGTAGTCGTCGTTCTCGAAGTATTCGTCGTGTTTCTGAAACTTTCCGAGCGCCTTGCTGATGTCGCTGGCGACGGACGGTTTCTCCGCGATAATGAGTGTTTTGCCCATGTTGCGGTCTTTCTTTACGCCGCGCGACGCCGGTTGCGCAACTTAAATTTTATTTTGCATGACAAAATTTTAACCACGGACGGACACGGATGGACACGGATTTGGCGGCAGAAATGAAACAAAAAAGGATTGAATAAATGTCACTCTACCAGAGCGAATGATGCGAGCGGCAGGTGCATCGCCCCAGAGGAAGTAAGTTCACTGCGGATGATTGCCACTTCGCCAGCCGGCCAGTCGCCAAAGTCACGGTCACGCAGAACGGTGGCGCGTTCGAGCAATTGGGGGATGGCCGCGTGATGCCCCGGCTTGAACCGTCCCAGCGTGATGTGGCCGGTAAATTTTCCCGGCTTCTCCGTCGGCGCAAAATGCCGCACCGCCTCGTCCATCCGCCGGTGCAGTTCAGCCAACTGGCCGCTGGCGTCGTCAGCTCCCGCCCAGACAACGCGCGGCTTTTGCGTGCTGGGAAAAAATCCGATGCCGTGCGCGGCCAGTTGCATCGCCGGGAAACCGGCGCAAACCTTGGACACAGCTTGTTTCAGCGCCTCAACCTGCGCTGCCGGCACGTCGCCGAGAAATTTCAGCGTGACATGAAATTGCTCGGGTCGCGTCCAGCGGACGGCACCCGGCGGAGAGTGTCGCCGCAACTGGCCTTGGGCGCGGGCGATTTCCTGTCGCACGTCTGGCGGGACGGCGAGGGCGATGAACAGCCGCAGGAACGCTGATGAATTGTCTGTGGCCACAGTTCAGTCAATCTGTTGTCCGCAGCGCCGGAGTTCAAGCTTTAGGTGCGTGCAGTGATGACGCCTCGTCACCACAGAGTGGCTGCGACGCCCCGTCGCGCTGGAAAAACTGACGCGCCAACTGGCGACGAAGGCGTCACCAACATATTTCTGCAACGGGGCGTCGCAGCCATCTTCGCGAAACCCGGCAGGAATGCCGCTTGAAAATAATTGCATTCTTTTTGTCGCAAACGCGCCCCGGCCTGCACTATTAAATGACGATATGAAT
>ODAK010004704.1_pt1 | contig 13960 bp, 7 predicted proteins | sample 1539591 | NCBI WGS metagenome assembly ODAK01 (sample SAMEA3539303, study PRJEB22396) | soil metagenome | biome: tundra; feature: field; material: soil | place: USA | collected 2010-05 | depth 0.15 m | reverse complement strand
ACCGACACTAACAAACACGACAAACCATGTCAATACACTTAACCTAGTATTACTAACAGCGCTGCTGCCAATGGTTGTTTAAATAAGAATGAAAAATAAAAAGGATTAGCTTTACAATCCTTGCGGCTTGCTTACCTTCGTTGGCCATAAAAGGAAGCAAATGAAAACAAAACTATTGGCCGTCATTCTGGCCCCGCTCTGTTGCTTTAGTCATTCCGCTCGTGCCGCGAGCATCACTTGGACGAACTTATCCGGCGGGAATTGGAGTGATGCGACCGGTTGGTCGCCGAATCAGGTTCCCTGACCCGCGGACGACGCGATGGTCACCAACAGCGGCACCTACGCGGTGACATTGGATATTTCGGCCACCGTCGGCAGCCTGACTTTGGGCGGTGGCAGCGGGCAACTGACCATTTTTTCTGGAGCCAGCAGCCTGACCTTGAATGGTGCCAGCCAGGTGAAAAACAATGGTTTCTTGGAACTGAATGGCGGAGTTTTGGGCGGCAGCGGACGGCTCGCCATCAATGGCAGGCTTGATTGGACTGCCGGTCGTATTAATGGCGACAGCCAATTGAAGATGGCCACCAATGGTCTGTTGCTTGTGAATGTCTTCAGCACCGGCAGTTACTTGGAATTCTCCGGGGTCATCACCAACAGCGGGGCCATCGTGCTGACGAACGGCGGCATTCGCTGCATTGAATATTCCGCCTACGGCAACGGCCCAGGTTTGCTGGTGAACATGGCCGGCGGATTGGTGGACCTAAAGAGCGGATCTTATTTCGAGTATTACAACGACAGTTCCGGCATTGGTGCGCCCGCCGTGGTGAATTATGGCTTGGTGCGCAAATCCAATGGCAACGATATATCCTCCATAAAACCTCCGTTCTACAATTTGGGCACGTTGGACGCGCAGGCGGGAACCATCAGCCTGACTGGCGGCGGCAATGGCGGCGGCGCTTATCAGGCCGAGCCGGGGGCAACGCTGGCTTATCCGGGCAACTATGAAGTGGACGGCACGATTGCCGGAGCCGGAACGAATTTGCTGAATGGTGGAATTTTAACTTTTGATGGCATCATTGCCGGCCAGTTTGTTTGGGCCAGCGGGCTGATTGGCCCCAGCAGCGTTGGCTTGGTGGCGACGAACGGATTGATGGTGGTGAATCCCGGCAATGGCAGTTATTTGGAATTCTTGGGGGTGATGACCAATCGCGGAACCACCGTGTTGACAAACGGCGGCATTCGTTGCATTCAATATTCCGGTGAGGGTGGTGGTCATGGCCTGCTGGTGAATGCGGTGGGCGGGTTGATTGACCTGCAAAGTAGTTCGCTCATTGCCTATTACAATGACAACAGTGGTCCATTCGTGCCGTCAGTGGTGAATTATGGCCTGGTTCGCAAATCCAGCGGCAGCGACACGACTCCTATCTATCCTCCGTTCTATAATTTGGGCACGTTGGACGCGGAGACGGGAACGATCAGCCTTAATGGCAGTTATGACCTCATTGGAGGCCGGTTGAACTTTGGCCTAAACAACCTTACCAACTTCGGCAAAATGACATTGGCAGGAAGCGCCGCGCTCACTGGCACTGTGAGTGCAAGTTTGAACAACGGTTATTATCCCATCGCCGGCGATTCTTTCGATGTCCTGTCTTACGGATCGCAAACGGGAAACTTCACCAATTATGTTCTGCCACCGAAACAGGCTTGGAGCACTAACTACGGCGCGACGATCTTCAACCTCACGGTGCTGAATTCCGCGCCTATATTGCCGGCGCAAACCAATCGTGCCATCAACGAGCTGACCCTGCTGGCTGTGACCAATACGGCCATAGACCTGGACATTCCGGCAGATAGTCTGACTTACACCCTGCTGGCCGCGCCCACCAATGCGAGCCTATCCGCCGCCGGTGTTATCACGTGGACACCCAATGAGGCGCAAGGCCCCGGCACCAACACCTTCACGACGAAAGTTGCCGACAATGGAACTCCCAGTTTGAGCGATACGAATACGTTTACCGTGATCGTCTATGAGATCAACACTGCGCCAGTCCTGCCGACGCAGACGAATCTCGTGGTCAACGAATTGACCACACTTGTCGTGACCAACACGGCGGTGGATTCTGATATTCCGATCAATCCGCTGACTTATACTCTACTCGTTGCGCCAACGAACGCCGTCATCAGCACCAACGGCGTCATCACGTGGACGCCGACAGAAGCGCAAGGCCCCGGCACGAATGTTTTCATCACGGTGGTCACGGACACCAATGTTTATGCGATCAATGCCAGAAGTTTAAGCGCGACCAACACCTTCACCGTGGTTGTCAACGAAGTGAATATCGCTCCAGTGATGGGCGTGTTGACTAACTTCAGCGTGAATCCAGGCCAGACCATCAGTTTCACGGCGACGGCGACCGATGCGGACCTGCCCGCCAACACTCTGACGTTCTCACTCATCAGTCCGCCCGCTGGTGCGGGCATCAGCAGTGCGGGCGCGTTCAACTGGCGTCCAAACACGACGCAAGCCAACACGACCAACACCCTCCAGGTGCAGGTGACAGACAACAATCCGTGGGCAATCAACAGCCAGCATCTAACCGACAGCAAACCCTTCACCGTGATCGTGCGCCCGCTCGCCCCGGTGACATTGACCGCGCTCGGCTACACCAACTCACAGTTCAAATTGCAGGTCGGCGGCACGACTGGACCGGACTATATTATTTCCACCAGCACAAATTTGACTGTCTGGAGCGATCTCCTGACGAATTTTTCGCCCGCCACGCCATTTCAATATAGCGACACCAACGCTGGCTTGTCCGGTCATCGTTTCTATCGCGTGCGCTTGTCGTCCTAAGCGGAAAGGCCGGGATATTGATGTTCATTGCTTCACTGACCCGCTTGCACGCGGTAAAACCGCTGGTGCAGCGCGGTGTTGGTGTCCATGAAGGTAAAGGGCATCGCCGGGGAATTCGTTGACAAAAGCGTGATCCATAGCGGATTGATCAGATTGGTCGTCGCGGTGATGGTGTAGTTTCCCGCGATCGCGCCGGTCACCACCAGGCTGATTTGGCCGGATGTGAAATAGAGCGTCTGGATGCCCGGCGGCGTGAGCGGCTGCGCCAATGCGCCATCCACCTTGCCACGCAGCACGCTGGCCACCTCGGGGGGTAGCGCGGTGAAGAAAGAGTAGCCGGTGTTTGCTTGAATCGTATTCACGGAGGTGAGGTAGTTCGTCCACGCATCGCTGCGGATGCCCTGGATGTTCGGCATGTTGACGGCGATGACGCGCGAGGCGGTGGTGATGCGGCTCAACGCCGTGCCACCGCCGGGCGGCACCACCACGATGATCTTCCAGGTGTAGTCAGGAATCAGCACCGGCCCGTTGGTGTTGATGCGCGCCCCGCTGAAGCCGTTCGGCCCGCAGATGATGAGCAATTCATTGGTTTGCGCGAGCGCGCGGCAATAGGTTTCCAGCCTGGCCCACGGGCCTTGATTGTTGTCCGGCGTTTGCGGAATGATGTCGGAGATGAAAAAGACCAGCCGGTTGTCATTGGTGTTGTCCGTGCGGTCCGCAGAGGGGCACATGTGGCCGCGATTGAAGCCGGAGTAGGTGTAATCCGCGTCTTTGACGCGGTAAAAATTCGCGGGCAGGTTCGTGTCCACCAGAAACGAACCGCTGCGCGCGGCGGAGCCGAGGTCGTTGGTGGTCAGATCCCAACTGGTCCAGTTGGGTTCGCCGTGATTGGCGTTGTAATCAATGGCTTCGACGGTGCGCTGAATGAGGTAATGCTCGTAGTTGTTGATGTCCGCCGTGGCCCCGCTGGGATTGCCGAGCTGCATCTGCAGCGAAATATCAATGTAGGCCCGCGCCTGAAAAATCAGTAGCTGGCAGAAAACCCCCAAAAAAATTGCCGTCCATACAAACCGGCGCATCGAAAGAAGTTACCGCTTTATGGACTTAAAGCAAATGCAACCTTAAAATAATTTGGATTGCGCGGTCACAAATCACGCCTGGTTCCGGCTGGGTGGAATTTCTGGGGGGGGCCAGCGGCGATGAATCGCGCGCCGCCAAGACACTGCGCGTTGGCCGGTCGCGCGCAGCATGCGCGGAGCGCCTGGACTGTGCGTGCTTTAGCACCGCTTTGACCGGTTCACAGGATCATGGTTTATCAAAAGCATAATCCGTTAAATTCGGACACTGCTCGAACGTGGGTAGTGGCTTCATCACTCCGCCACCTGACGCTGCGCCAGGCGACGGAGACGGCGCAGCGCGCCATCCCCACCAAACCCACCAAACCAGGATGCCGCTCGGACGCTGGTGATGCCCTAATTTGGAATTTTGCAGAGCGCGGCTGTGCGCGTAGCGTCAGCCGCAGCGCGTCCAAAATGCTGCGGCTGGTCTGCGACACAGCCGCGCTCCATTCAAATCAGGACACTGCCCGAACGCGGCAATGTTTGACGAGACGTTCTTCAAGCGCTAGAGTTCAATGTATCCCAAGTCATGAGCACCGACTTTCAATCTGGCAAACGCCTCATATCTCAACCTATGAAATGTCAAAACCATCCGCCTTCAAAGGCGGCTTTTACCCTCATCGAACTGCTCGTGGTCATCGCCATCATCGCGATTCTCGCGGCCATGTTGTTGCCGGCTCTTGCCAGCGCCAAGGAGAAGGCCAAGCGCACCCAATGTTTGGGCAACCTCAGGCAAATCGGTCTCGGCGCAAACATCTATGCCGGTGATTTTCAAGACTTGGTGCCGCCGGGAATCAAGGTCCAAGGCGGGGCAGGAAATAACTTTGTGCAGGATGCCATCGCCATCAGCGTGGTGGCAGCGGTGAATGCATACCTTAAGGTGCAAAGCAACTCTCCGTCAGTCTGGTCGTGTCCCAAGCGTGCGGTGGGTCTTCCGTATTTGGATGCGGGGAACGGTCAGTATATTATCGGCTATTCTTACATGGGCGGCATGACTTATTGGGCAAACTCTTCCGTTCCTTATAGTCCGGTAAAATTGTCGAACTCGAAGTCGTGGTGGGCGCTGGGTGCGGATGGTAATCTCAAGGCCAACGGACGGTGGGCCGGGCAAATGGCGGCAGGAAGCGCGGCCCCCATCGAATATGCCAATATCCCGCCGTATCCGGTCGGTGGCGGGAACCCAGCCGGCGGCAATGAAGTTTTTGCGGACGGCTCGGCGAAATGGTGCCAATTCAAGACCATGTATCACTTCAACAATTATGCCGGCGCGGTAGGCATCACGGACATTTATTGGTATCAAGACCCGACGGATTTTAACACGGCATTGCTTAACAATTTGATCAATCTGAAATAAAGTGAATGGTTCGTGCGCCCGGATCAAACAGAAGGCACTTGGTATCCGGCATTCTCCAACATCATCTGGCAATTGGCCAAATTTTTGAGTAACCGGGCGCGCGGCGGCGGATACCTTTGCATGCGACCGCGAGAACTTTCTTGTTGCCGGGACGTTTTCTCAATAGAACTACTCGCGCACAACTCAGCCACTAAAAAAAATCTATGTCCAACAGACCTCTCAACGTCGGATTGGTGGGCGGCGGCAAAGGCGACACATCGGGGCGCGTCGCTCCATGCGCGCCGTCAGCGCGACGGAGGTTAAACGCAAGCTCTAAGGCGTTCGCGGCGGGCAGAAGCCTACCACTTTGGTTCAATTGTTTGTAAGCGCCACAATCCTGCAAAAATGCCCATGAACAAATTATTGTTTGGTTTGATTGCCGGCCTGCTGGCTGGTTTTACGACCAGCGCTGCTGCCGAAACTGCCGATCTCAAATACGGACTCTACATTCACTACGGCATGGACACGTTCAGCCACGCGGGAGAAAAGGGACGGCTGCCGGTGGAACGGTTCGCTCCGACCAGCGTGAATGTGAAATCCTGGGCGCGCGCCGCCGCGCAGTCCGGCATGACTTTCGCCGTGTTGACGGCCAAACACGAGTCCGGTTTCTGCCTGTGGGCCAGCCAGGCGTGCGACTACGACCTCGCCCACAGTGCGTTCAAGGGCGACCTCATGGCGGATTTCATTGCCGCGTGCAAGGCCGAAGGCATTGTGCCCGGCATGCATTATTCGATTCCCGACGCCTACAACGAAGGAGCCGTGCATTTTCAAGGCGATGTGCCGCCGGCTTATTTCAAGGTCATCAAGCAGCACGTCACCGAATTAAACACCCAATATCCGGAACTCCGCGTGTTCATCCTGGACATTTCCTCGCGGCTCTCGCCCGACCAGTTTGACGAATTGAGCCAGATCGTGAAGCGGCTGAACCCGCAATGCGCCGTGTGGGCCACTGACAAAGGCGGCGCCTCCGGGCCGAACCATGTTTCCGCAACCGTGAACAAAAGCTGGATGTGGTCGCTGAAATCTCCGCTGACTCCGGCCCCGCAACTGTTCCGCACTTACCAGCAATGTCAGTCGGCCGGCAAGGCGTTCGTGCTGAATGTGGGACCGTTGCCATCAGGCACCATTCCTGACGACCAGCTCGCCGTGCTGAAGCAAATGAAAAACTTGATCGCCCATCCGCCGGTGGTCGTGCCCGTCGTCACCGCGCCTGCCGCACCGGTGCCGGCTGCCAAACCGGACGCCGCCGAGCGCCTGAAAAAAATCAAATCGCTGTTTGATCAGGGGCTGATCAGCAAGGAAGATTACGAAAAGAAGGTGAAGGAAATCTTGGATCCGTTGTGAGCGGTCAGCCAAGTTAGTCACTGGATGTTGCCGGCCAGCACTAAACCGGGATGATGCCGCAGGACCGGCGTCCCGCCGGTCTCCAATTTTGGAATATCGTGCTGGGTTGAGGGATCACGGGCTGTGGATGAGAATCCGCAAAATCGCGGCTGAATTTTTGAAGATAGAGACAGGCACGCCGCCTGTCCTACACGGCTGGTTTCCGCCACCGCCGCGCTCCGCTCGCAATTTTGAAAACACGTTCCAATCAAACTCTATGCTTAAATCCATCCTGGTTCTCTTCTGGTTGCTGGCAGAAACTTTTCGCGTTGCCGCGCTGGACTTGTCACCTGGCATCGCGGGCGGCAAACCGATTTGGGGAGTCGAAGGTGGCCTGGTCTGGGCCGTCCCTCCAGGCATGGGTGCCAATCATCCGCGCGGCTTGATCCGGCTCGCCTACCCGATCCTGTCGAACCAGGTTTACGAACTGGTCAATTTTATCGCCATCGAACCGGTGGTCGGCGGCCGGCGCGGTTACAGCGAACTTGAAACGAGCCAATTAGATGGCATCCAAGGCAAGCGCCTTTGGAGCTACACCACGAACAGCCTCATCCTCATCAACCTATCCGGTGGAAAATCAAACGCTCCGGCGCTTGCGAAAGAAATGGTTGTGAAGGTCAGCGTGGAAAAATTCGACAACGGCGCGCATGTGAACCTCGTGATTCGGCAGCGCGCGGACCGGCCGGATGAAATCGAGTTGAGTGTTTTCACCGAACCGGACAGCCAGCCGCTGGACTACTGCATCCTGACCGCGACCATGGGGAACTTTGCGCGGACGCGGCAGCTCTGGCTCAAGGACAAAGTCGTGAGCAGTTTGCAGCTTTATCCCGATTACAAAGCAGCGAATTTTGCCCCGACTCAAAAATTTCCAGCGGCGCAATTGCTGACCACTGCGGACGGACGCCGGCTGGCGGCGATCACCACCGACGAGGACAATCCCGCCGCCGCCTATCCTTTCCCCGGCAAGACCTGGTGGTATTACGGCGGCTTTCGCGTCACGCAATACTGGGCCAAACCAGCGGGACCGGTGGGCGAAGACTTGAGCGTGGCCGTTAACGGACGCTACACCTACTGGCTTTCCCAGCAGCCCGTTCCTGGCGGCATCGCCTATGAGAACTTCGAGTTGAACGAGCGTTTCCAAGCGGGGCAGAAATTCATTTTCGGCATCACGCGCCAGACCCCGCGCGAGCTTGGGTTCTGATGAACCCGAAAGCCGCCATGGGCTGGCCGTAAAAAGTGCAAGAGGCGTGTTAAGCCCGGATTCCCAAGCAAGCGATGGCCACTCCGGTGGGTGGCACAGGCCACTGGCCTGTGCCGAGCGGCGACCCGCCGCTCGGAATGGGGAAAGCATGCGAACGGTTCTGCGCGGCGGTTGCCCGGGATCAACGTCCTTCCCGTTCCGTCCGGCCAGTGGCCGTCCGGCACAGGCGGGTCGCCTGTGCTACCCAGGCCAACTTCGGAATTCGGGTTAACCAAGGGGAGCGTAGCGCAGGCGTCCGCGCCTGCGGGTTCGGGCATCCTCCCGTTGCGCAGGCTGGGAACTGTCGGCGACGCGTGCAAATGGCTCGCCGCGCCATAGCGCCGCGCAGTCCGATGGCCGTCCACAAAGACCTTGAGAGACAGTGGGCAGCCAAGATGGTTTATTTCCAGCCAACCGAATTCTTCACTCCGCGAAAATGGAGTAACCGCACTTTCCAAGCAATTTTCGGCAGAACAAGCCGCCGCCGATTCCGAGTTAGAGCGGTTTAAATAAAACTGTGGCCGTTGCTTACTGCTCTAACCGCGAGCGGAGCGCGGGCTTTAGCCCGCTTCAACGCGGATTTGCAAGGCGATGCTGAAGCGGCGTAAACGCCGCGCTCCGGCCACAGTATTTTGGAAACCGCTCTAAAACAACGACTGAATTAAATTCCCAAGGTTGTCCAACTGACCATGGAAAACTCCCCGACGACGAACTTCCTCGGAATTTGGTCCTCGGAATTTGGTTGCATAATGGGCCACGTTAGCTAAAACAGTGCAATGAGGACGCCAAATCAAATCCTGGATGGGATACACCTGACAGTTTTGAAATTCTTTTTGGTGGTCGCCTTGGCGGCACCGGGGGTGGCGGGGGCGCAGAACGTGACGATCTATGCCGATGCGCTGGCCAACGGCTGGCAGGACTACGGTTACGCCACGCAGAATTACACCAACACTTCCCCCGTCCATTCCGGCAGCAATTCCATCAGCGTGACGATCACCGCCGGCTTCCAGGGGCTTCAGATTCATCATGCGGATTTTACGAACACGGCATACTCCAGCATCAGTTTCTGGCTCAATGGCGGTCCCACCGGCGGGCAGCATCTCCGGGTCTATGGCGTGCTGGGCGGGGTGAACCAGACGACCAATTATCCCTTGAGCGCACCGATGGCCAACATCTGGCAGCAATATACGGTTCCGTTGGCGGGATTTGGCGTGGCCAAGACGACGAACTTCGACGCGTTTGTCATCCAGGACGCCGCCGGCACGGCTGAACCGGTTTTTTATGTGGATGACATCCAACTGAACAGCGCCGCAAACACATCGCCGGCCACCTTCACGACCCTGCATACTTTCGCCGATTACCCGGAAGAGGGCGGTCCGCGTGACAGTTTGATTTTGTCGGGCAACGCCTTGTATGGGACGACGTATTATGGTGGCACCAATTCCTCGGGCATGATATTCAAGGTCAATACCGATGGCACAGGTTTTACGGACCTTTATAGTTGTCCCAACGATCTAACTTCGGGATATAATCCGGCTGCCCCAGTGATCTTGTCCGGCAGCACGCTTTATGGAACGACCCCGTATGGTGCCGCCTATCCGCGCGATGGCGGCACCGTGTTCGCCGTCAACACCGACGGCTCGGGTTATACCAACTTGTATGCTTTTTCGGACTTTAACAACAGTCCCGCCACCAACCCCGACGGAGCTCAACCGTATGCCGGACTGGTTTTGTCCGGCAACACCCTGTATGGAACTGCGAGGAATGCCGGCTTTTGGGCCAACGGCAGCATTTTCGCCGTCAACACGAACGGCACCGGTTTTACGAACCTGCATACGTTTACCGCCACCACCAGCGCTTTTGTTACCAACAGTGACGGTGCCCATCCACAAGCAGCCTTGATTGTATCCGGCAACACCTTGTATGGGACGGCGTATTCCGGCGGCTTGTTCGGCAAAGGCGCGGTGTTCGCCATCAACACGGACGGCACGGGCTTTACGAATTTGTATAGTTTTACCAATCTCATTGGTGGCACTGACGGGACTTTTCCCGCCGCCGGATTGGTTTTGTCCGGCAACACCCTGTATGGGACAACCTCCAAAGGCGGCCCGTTTAACAATGGCATAATCTTCGCCCTCAATACCGATGGCAGAGGTTATACCAACCTATATCGGTTCAGCGCCCTTAGTTCTGGCACCAACAGTGACGGCACCGGGCCCCAAGGCGATTTGATTATATCGGGCCATACCCTCTATGGGACGGCGGGCGCGGGCGGACCTGCAGGTCGCGGCACAGTCTTTGCCGTCAACACCGATGGCACCGGGTTTACCACTCTGCATGCTTTTTCTGCGTATAGTCTGAATGGATTATCCAACGGGACCAACAGCGACGGACTCTATCCCATGGCCGGATTGGTTTTATCCGGCAACACCCTCTATGGGACGGCGAATGCGGGCGGCACCAATGCCTATGGCACAGTCTTCAGCCTTGCATTGCCGGCGCCACCGCAGCTAACCCTCATCCGTTCCGGAACCAATGTTCTTTTGACTTGGCCGACCAACGTCACCGGATTCTATTTGCAGTCCGCGACCAACCTGGTTTCAACTGCGGCCTGGGGCACGGTTTCCCCGGCGCCGGTTGCCATCAACGGGCAGTATGTTGTCACCAATGGCCTTTCCGGCACGCGGAAGTTTTACCGGTTAAGCCAGTAATTCCGCCAGCCTGGCTCCGTTCACGATGGCAGATTGCACAGCGTGGCCGTCCGCAAGAACCGGGGTGCATGCCTGACACTACCCCAGGGAACTTAAACGGATCGGAGCGCGGCTGTGTCGTCCTCGACCAGCCGCAGCACATTGAAATGCCCGGCGACATCAGGTCTATGCCAACGGCCACTCGTTGCGAAGCTGCTGCGGCTGGTCTGCGACACAGCCGCGCTCCGGGGCAGTGCGCGGATGCGCCCAAGGACTGGTGGCCGTCTGCAAAGGTGTTGACAGGCGGGTGGACGGTCAATATGGTTTATTTCCAGCCAACAGAATTTAATTTAATTTGATTAACCAACTGGAAAACCAATGAACTCCGGGCATCGGAAATATAAGTCTCAGTCAAGAAATGGCTCTCTACCTAGTGTTAGACTTCGGCTTAAAACTTATACGTTGTCTCGGCTGCCGAATTTGACGGGGTTGTTCCCTCAATGCAAATGCATCTGACTTTTGACACATTATTATGATACAATTTCCTCAAGATTTAATTGACGCTTTCAATTCAGATGAAGTTGTATGCGTGGTTGGTTCAGGACCGTCAATTGCGGCTGGTTATCCTAGTTGGTCAGAATTGTTATTGCTGATGATTGGCGAGTGTGAAAAACAACTTGTAGGCTTCAAGCAAGGTCCAGAGTTGCGCAAGTTGCTAAAACAGGGGCATTTGCTAGAAGTTGCCGATGAATGCGCAAAGTTGTTAGCCGGTCATTTATATCAAGATTTCTTTCAAAGAACTTTCCGCAAGGAATCAATACGACCAACAAAACTACACAACCAACTTACCCAGCTTCCATTTAGTGCGATTTTGACGACAAATTACGACAACCTTTTGGAGCGGGCTTACATATTGAAAAATCGTGCAACCGCCTTCCCGTTCGTTTTTACACAAAAGAATGTTGCACAATTGCCAAGACTAGCAAGCGAAAGGCGTTTTTTTATTTTTAAAATGCACGGAGATGCCGATGATGTTCAGACAATCGTGCTCACAGAGCAAGATTACAAAGAGGTGATTCACAATGATGAACTCTACCAAACAGCACTTTCACAAATATTGGCTACACGAACGATGCTTTTTCTTGGATTTGGTTTACGTGATGATCACTTGAATCTAATTTTGGGGAAACAATCGGCACTGTTTAAAGCTTACGGACGCAGACATTATGCTTTATTGCCCGATCCCGGGACAATCTTGCCGAAATCATTTCTTGAGCATTACAACATTAGTGTGATTCCTTATGATTCTAAAGGCAATCACGCTGATCTTGAAAAATTACTCAAGTCTCTACATAAGCAGGTTAAGAAAGTTCCTGATAAATCTGAAAATGACGAAGTCAAGAAACTTCACCAACTGATGCAAGTCGAACGAGAATTTTGCAGCAAACTTGGAACATATATTGAACTAGAACGAGCACGATTCTTGAATCTTCACTCGCAAGACATATTCGACAAAAAAAGCAGAAAGCTAATCGAAGACAGCATTAAATTCTGGGAGGTCGCGGAGTCAAATCGCAGGAATGTCGAATCGCAATTGCGTCAATCGCAAAAAATGGAATCCATAGGCCAACTTGCAGGCGGCGTTGCGCACGATTTCAATAACATTCTTACCGTTATACTGATGCAATTACATTTGCTGCATCGAGACGCCAACCTTGACAAAGCGACTACTGAGAGGCTTAAAGAAGTTGAGGTTGAAACTGTTCGCGCCGCCAATCTCACCCGCCAACTTCTCATGTTTAGTCGCCGATCCGTCATGCAAGTGCGTGCGGTGAACGTGAATGATGTGGTTCAAAACCTTTTAAAAATGTTACGGAGACTTCTCGGCGAGGACATTAGCATAATATTAGAAAGTCAAAGTAACCTGCCCGCGATCGAGGCTGACATTGGCCTAATTGAACAGGTCCTGCTCAATCTTGCCGTCAATGCTCGTGATGCAATGCCTAAGGGCGGGGTTGTAAAAATCCAGACAACGACCGTTTCATTCGGTGATGAGCATTTAAAGCATAATTCCGATGCTCGCATAGGAAGCTTTGTGCGGATGAGTATAATAGATACCGGATGTGGGATCCCAGCAGAAAACCAATCGCGTTTATTTGAGCCTTTTTTTACAACTAAAGAAATTGGCAAAGGCACGGGATTGGGTTTGGCTACATCCTATGGAATCGTAAAACAACACCAAGGGTGGATAGAATTTGAAAGTGTAGTAGGTAAAGGCACCTCATTTCATGTATATTTCCCTAAATTTGACGATAAGTATGCAAGAACAGAAAATGCCAAAATAGAGAAAGCAGATGGGTTAGCAGCAATTCGAGGCGGAACGGAGACGATCTTACTTGTTGAAGATGAGTTTCTTGTCCGTAGAATGGTTGCAAATATATTGCAGGGATACGGCTACAATGTTCTTCAAGCAAGTGATGGGGTGCAGGCGGTCGAAATATGGAAAAAGCATAAACAAGAAATTAAATTGCTTCTAACTGACCTTGTAATGCCTGCCATGAACGGGCGTGAACTTGCAGAAATATTGTGTGCAGCCGACCCAAGTCTTAAGGTTATTTACACTAGCGGTTACAGTCCAGAAGCAGCAGGTAAAGACTTCAAACTCGAGCCGGGATTTAACTTTTTACCAAAACCATACAATCCACAAAAACTAGCAATGCTTGTTCGCACGTTCCTTGATGAAGGATGCGCTGGCATAAAAGTTTTATAATTAGTCGTTATCCTAACTAATAGACCGGCAAACCCTTGACCTATTAATAGAAAGCCAATATGAAAATACCAGACCCGCAAACTCCCAATAACGAAGAACTCTTACGAAACAAAGTAACATTGATGGAGTCCGAGATCGCAGGACTGCAAAATAAAGGGGTCAGTCCCAGAATGAATCTCGCTCCATGACCGTTCCCCAGCCATTTCAATATCAAGGCAGCAAGCGGGCGCTGGCGCCGTTGATTCTGCAATATCTCCCCGTGAGCACCACCCGGCTGGTGGAGCCGTTCTGCGGTTCCGCCGCGTTGTCCATCGCCACGGCGGCACGCGGGCGGGCAAAGGAATTCTGGCTGAATGATTTTAATGCGCCGCTGGCCAAGCTGTTGTCTTTGATCGTCAACGAACCAAAGGAGTTGGGTAAATTTTACAAGGAACTCTGGCGCGGTGACCACGCGGACGCGCTGGAGCATTATTATCAGGTGCGCGAGTCGTTCAACCGCACGCAGGATGCGC
>ODAK010004703.1_pt1 | contig 13963 bp, 7 predicted proteins | sample 1539591 | NCBI WGS metagenome assembly ODAK01 (sample SAMEA3539303, study PRJEB22396) | soil metagenome | biome: tundra; feature: field; material: soil | place: USA | collected 2010-05 | depth 0.15 m | reverse complement strand
ATTGCGGAGGAGGGCACGGCGGCACGTTTCGAACTGCGTTTCGAACGGAAGGCTGCGGTAACGTACATACCGAGACGCAGAATGTTTTGTGGGTTCGCAATCTGGATACGGACTTTGCCGGTCCGCAATGCTGGGTCGAGCACGGGACCGATGTCGCTGATGGTGCCCTTCAAAACGCGGTCGGGATAGCCGTCCAGCCTGATTTCCGCGGTATCGTCGAGCTTCACCAGCGGCAGATCGTTCTGATAAACGTCGCAGATGATCCAGACCTGGGAAAGGTCCGCGATGGTGAATGCGGTGGGCGAGCCAGCGAGGGTGGCTCCCGCGGCGGCCGAGGCCGTCACGTTCTGCGCAATAATGACGCCCGAAGAGGGCGCGAGGATTTTAACATTCGATGACGGTTGATTCTTGTCAACACCCAGCACCGTGAGTTGATGTTCCGCAGCGGCGCGCACAGCCTGCGCATCCTGCTCGTTGTTTTCCGCAATTTCCATCTGGCTTTTGGAGTCAGCGCCTTTGTCGAACAGAAGTTTCGTTCGCTCGAATTGCACTCGTGCAAGCCGCTCATCATTAACCGCCTTCAGGTATGCGGCAAAGGCGCCGGAGACATCAGTGCTCTGCACCTCCATTAAGACCTGGCCCTTTTTCACGAAATCGCCAAGGCGCACGCGGACCCCGGCGACACGGCCATTCGCGAGAGTTATGACAGGGATTTCGCGCGAAATGTCGGGATTCACGTTGCCGGTAACGTTCAAGGTAGCGAAGGACTCGTGCTCCTGGGCAGCAACCAGTGGGAACTGTTCGGGGCGATCGACCTTGATTGCGTTGACGTCGGACTTCTTCTCGACCTCGGCCTTTGGAGGCGCTTCGGCTTTGGGATCCTCGGGCTTACTCGAACAGGCACACGCCAGCAATAGTGCGAGCAAGCACACCGACATCGCCAACCGGTGAATTCGTTTTTTATGAGACATCATTTATGACAGAACACATCTATTGGAAGCGATCCTGAAAATTGCAGCAACGCCCTTTCGGGCCATGCAAGGCTATCTTTCGATAGGTGCAACTATCTTTCGTCGTTTTAGCGATTTGTTACTTCACGGCGCGACATAGTTGCGTAAACATATGGTTGTCGGAATTCATGCGATTTACTTCCACACTCTCGCTCTATGCTCCCGCCAACCGGAAGCGGCTCTTTCTCATTGCGATTTCGTTAACGCTCGTCATCGCAGGGATCGATTACCTGACCGAGTCGTATCTCTCGCTGGGATTCCTGTACCTGTTTCCAATCATGTTGGTGAGTGGGTTTCTCTCACGCATGCAGGTTGTGCTCGTCGGCGTGTTCTTTGCGATTCTTCAAGAGGTGTTCAGCAACCTTCCGGCAGGAGCTGCGATCCCCCGACTGTTGCTGTCGTCGGCAGGTTTTATTGGCGCAGGACTTTTTCTTTCAGAGCTTATGCAGAACCGCCGCATCGTGATGAAGCATCTCGACGAACTGGAATGCGAGATGAAACTGCGCCAGGACGCGGAGGAGCAACTTCGCCGATTGGTGGAGAGCAGTCCCGCGGCGATCATCACTATTAGCGCGGAGGGCGTGATCACGCTGGCGAACGACGCCGCGCAGCATCTTCTTGCTCCGCGAAAGAGCACGATCGTGGGCGACCGGGTTCAGACTTATCTGCCGGCATTGGATTCCGCGGCTCGCAGCAAACAACTCCACAGTTTTCGAACGGCGCTGCAATGCCGTGGGACACGCCCGAACGGTGAGGTGTTTCTTGCCGGAGTCTGGTTTTCGACCTACGAGAGCATTCGCGGGAAAACCCTGGCGGCCATCATTGTCGATGTCTCCGATGACCTCCGAAATCGTGAAGACCTGAGCCTGGATTACCTGCTCAAAAACACTCGCATATTAATGAGTGCGGTTTCACATGAGATCCGTAATCTCTGCGGCGCGGCCCTGGTGGTCCATAAGAATTTGACGCGGGTCGCGGAACTGAGCGGCAATCCAGACTTCGAAGCGTTGGGCTCGCTGATCCAGGCGCTGGAAAAACTGTCGAGCATGGAGTTGCGGGAAAGCGCAGGCGACGCGGGTTCGACCATCGATCTGGTTTCGGTGCTCGATGAACTGCGAGTGCTACTGGAAGCAGCGTACCAGGAGAGCGAGGTCGCGCTGGTGTGGGATGTGCGAAGCTCGCTGCCGCGGGTCCACGCAGATCGGTATGAACTGACGCAGGTCTTCCTGAATCTTGCGAAGAATAGTCTGCGGGCGATGCAGAATTCGAAAGAGAAGCGATTGCTCATTCGTGCGTGTCACGAGAGCGATCGCGTTTTGATCCGTTTTGAAGATACCGGCGAGGGGATCGCGAATCCGGAGAACCTGTTTCGACCATTCCAGCGAGATGCGCAGGCTACGGGACTTGGGCTTTACATTTCGCGCGCGCTGATGAAGAGCTTCGGTGGCGATCTCGTGTATGAAGCCGTGCCGCAGGGCTGTGCGTTCATGGTGAGCGTGCAGGCGTTGACTGACGCGCGGGAGGCAGCCAATGGCTAAGGAGATGCACAAACATCGACTTCTGCTGGTGGACGATCACGCGCTGTTCCGCGAAGGAGTTCGACGATTTCTCGACTCGGAGCCGGATTTCGAGGTGTGCGGAAGCGTTGGGACGATCGCGGAAGCTAAGGAGTTGCATGCTGTCGATCTAGTGTTACTCGATTTTGATCTCGGCGAGAGCGATGGCTTCGAGTTCATGCACCTGGCGGAGGCGTCGGGGTTTCAAGGGAAAGTTCTGCTGGTGACGGGCGGGATCGATCCGGCAAAAGCCGCGCACCTGTTAGCGCAAGGCATCAGTGGGGTCTTCTTAAAGCATAATCCGCCGGAACAGTTGGTGCAGGCGATCCGCGAAATTCTCTCTGGCAATGTGTGGTTCGGGCAGGATTTTCTGCAGAAGATTTTTCAATCGAACCGGCAAGAGCGTGACAGCGCCCGCACGTTCACCGCTCGTGAACGGCAAGTGTTGTCGATGGTATTTGAAGGGTTAGGAAACAAGGAAATCGCTGACCGGTTGACGGTTTCAGAAGCCTCGATCAAAGCGACGATGCAACAACTGTTCCACAAAACCGGCGTGCGCACACGCAGTCAGTTGGTACGGATTGCGCTGGAAGAGTATGAAGATCAACTGTGACGATCATTCCTGCCAGGCGGTGAATCCGCAGGACTGGGTGCCATTTCGTGCTATGGCCGGTGGCCAAGTCTGCCACGCATTCGGAGTCGTCGTAAACGAAGTTGGTTCAATTGCGTCTTTACTAAGAGCTCGCGAATTGGGTCAATGGTCGTGATCTATCGCTGTATGACGCACTTAGGTGGGGCGAAACCTTTGACGGGGTTGGACTTGTTCGGCTGCTCTCGATTTACAATGGCAGGGCTGGTCTCGAACTGTCGCTGGCGAAACGAAGGGCATTTTCGCTGTCGGAGCCGGCAAGTAAGCGGAATGAATGGATAAGCGGATGCCTCGCCGCTGCGATAAAGAAGTTCAATTGAGCCCTATGTCTTCAAGATACCTGGCGGTATCTGCCGTCTCGATGTTGTTCCTCACCCTGTTCGTGGGGACGGCATTTGCACAAAGACCGACGCTTATTACCCTCGATCAGGCCATCGATCTGGCGCTTACGCATAGTCATTCCCTGAAAGCGAGTCGCACGCTGATCCTGCAGAATGAAGCGCAGGAGATTACCGCGAATTTGCGCCCGAATCCAACGCTTGGCGCGGACTCGCAGTTCCTGCCATTTTTCAGCCCGCAGGATTTTTCGGGGACCAACGTCGATCAAGTGCAGCAGTTTGATATCGGAGTGGGCTACCTTTTCGAGCGTGGCCGTAAGCGCCAGCACCGGTTGCTGGCGGCGCGGGATGCGACCGCGGTTACGCGTGCCCAGGTTGCGGATGCGGAGCGCACGCTGGCTTTCAATGTTGGGCAACAGTTCGTGGCGGTGCTGCTCGCGGAATCGACTCTCGACTTCGCCTTACAAGACTTGAAGAGTTTCCAGCAGACGGTGGATATCAGCGAAAAGCAACTGAAGGCGGGATACATTGGCGAAGGCGACTATCTCAAGATCAAGGTGCAGTTATTGCAGTTTCAGACCGATGTGTCGTCGGCTCGACTGGCGAGGGTGCAGGCATTGATTGCGCTGCGCGAACTGTTGGGCTACGACGCGGTGCCCGCAGACTTCGATGTCACGGGCGATCTCGCGTACCAACCCCTCAAAGCTACGGTCGAAGACCTGCAGGCGCGGGCGCTGCGCGAGCGACCGGATTTTCGCGCGGCGGACATGGGGATCACGGCGGCGCAGAGCCAGATCTCGCTAGCCAAAGCCAATGCGAAGGTCGATGTAAATGGCACGTACAATTTCAGCCACGTTGCGGGAGAGAGCACGGCGTCGTTGTTCGTCAATTTCGAGTTGCCGATCTTCAATCGCAACCAGGGTGAGATTGCGCGCACGAACTACGCACTGACCCAGGCCCAGGAGCAAAAGCTGTCGGCGAGCGATACAGTGATGGGCGACGTGGCAAACGCGTACGAAGCGCTGAAAAGCAATGACGAGGTCGTGCAACTTTATATGTCCGATTACCTGAAAGAGACGCAGGAGTCGCGTGACATCAGCGAATATGCCTACAAGCGTGGAGCGGCCAGCTTGCTCGATTACCTCGATGCGGAACGCAGTTATCGCACCACGCAGTTGGCCTATCGCCAGGCCCTGGCAGCTTATATGACGGCACTGGAGCAACTCAAGGAAGCCGTTGGCACGAGGACCCTGCCATGAACCGAACTGAGAATCGCAGGGCAATCGTAGTGGTCGCAGCTCTGTGTATGGTGCTCGTGTTCCTGTTGGCTTCATGCGAGCGCGAAACGCCGAAGGCGGCGGAAGCGAAAAGCTCGAACGATCCCCAGCTCTTTACAGTTCCGCAAGAGCAGATGTCGCATGTGCAGGTTCTGACGGTGCAACCGACCACGTTGAACCGAGTGCTGCGGTTGACGGGCGCGGTGGCATACAACGGTTTCAAAACGACTCCGGTGATCACGCAGGTGAGCGGGAAGGTCAGTCGCGTCGTCGTAGTGCCCGGACAGAAAGTCGCGCAGGGCACGCCGATGCTGTACGTTTCCAGCCCGGACTACTCGCAACTCCGAACCAACTATTTGAAAGCCAAAGACGCTTACGCACTGGCGGAAAAGGCATACGCACGAGCGAAGGATTTGTACGAGCACAAGGCGATTGCCGAACAAGTTTTAGAGCAGGCGGAGTCGGCGGATGTGCAGGCGGGCGGAGATCTTGCCTCGGCGCAAGCCGCGTTGAAAGTGCTAGGGATCACCGATCCCGATGCGTTGGTGAAAGCGCCGCCCTCGTTCGAAGTGCCCGTTCCGGCGCCGATCCATGGACTGGTCGTGGAACAGGATGTGGCGGTGGGGCAACTGATTCAGCCGGGCGCCACGCAGTGTTTCATGATTTCCGACACCAGCAGTGTGTGGGTGCTGGTGAACGTGTACCAAAAGGATTTGCCGTACGTGCGGGTTGGGGATGCGGTGACGATCCAGACCGATGCGTATCCCGATACTTTTCACGGGCGCATCTCGTACGTGGCGGCTTCGCTGGATCCGACGACTCGGACGCTGCAAGCGCGCATCGACACGAACAATCCGGGAGAGAAGCTGAAGAAGGACATGTTCGTAGCCGCCACCGTGAATGCCGGCAAGATCGCGAATGCGATTGCACTGCCGGACTCCGCGGTGTTGCGTGACAGTGAAAATCAGCCCTTTGTGTATGCCGAGGTCTCCGCGAACCAGTTTGGACGGCGAGCCGTGACATTGGGGCAGAGCCAGAATGGCCAGACGGAAGTTACGAGCGGAGTGAAGCCTGGGGACCACGTGGTCGGGGACGGCAGCTTGTTCCTGCAATTTGCGAACTCGCTGCAACGCTGATCGGACGGTTTTAGGAATGCAGTCAAGGATAGTGACAACCACTTCTCAATGATCCATCGAATCGTCCAAGCGGCGCTGCGTCAGAAATTCGTTGTGCTGATGTTGACCGTGTTCATCACGGTCGGCGGAGTGCTGTCGTTCCAGCGAATGCCGGTGGACGCCTATCCGGACCTCGCTCCGCCGCAAGTCGAACTGATCACGCAATGGCCGGGTCACGCTGCCGAAGAAGTTGAGCGACTCGTGACTCTCCCATTGGAATTGGAGATGAACGGCGTCCCGCACATGATGGTGATGCGCTCGATCTCGCTGTACGGGTTGTCGGACATCCGGCTCACTTTTGACGACAATACCAACGATTACTTTGCGCGGCAGATTGTTTTTGAGCGGCTTGCAGAGGCAACGCTGCCGACGGGAGTGACCCCGAGCATGGCGCCGCTGTTCAGCCCGAGCGGACTGGTGTATCGCTATGTACTGGAAAGTCCGGACCGCAGTCCCCAGGAACTGAAGACGATTGAAGACTGGGTCGTCGCGCGTGCTTATCGTTCGGTGCATGGCGTCGCCGACGATTCCGGCTTCGGCGGTACGGTGATGCAGTACCAGGTTCTACTCGATCCCGCACGCATCTACGGCTACCACTTGACGGTCCCACAGGTGACGACGGCGCTGACTGCCAACAACGCCAACGCCGGCGGCGGATTCTTCTCGCAAGGCGGACAGTTCAATTACGTGCGCGGCATCGGCTTGATGCGCAATACGGGCGATATCGGAAATGTCGTGGTAGGTGCGAACAAAGGCGTACCGGTTCGAGTGCGCGATGTGGGCGAGGTAACAATCGGGAATGCGCCGCGGCTCGGACAGTTCGGCTTCCAGAACAATAATGACGCGGTAGAAGGCGTCATTTTGATGTTGCGCGGCGAGCAGACGCAAAATGTTCTGAAGGATGTGGAGGCGAAGACCGACGAACTGAATCGGCAGATCCTGCCGAAAGACGTCAAGATCCATCCTTATTACGATCGCAGCGAACTCGTCGATCTGACCACCGACACCGTGGAAAACAACCTGTTGCGTGGAATGATCCTGGTGCTGGTGGTGCTGATCTTTTTCCTGGTCAGCTTCCGCGCTGCTGTGATCGTTGCAGTAACCATCCCCCTCTCGCTACTGTTTGCCTTCATCGTGCTGCATGCGCATGATGTGGCGGCAAACCTGCTTTCCATTGGCGCGATCGACTTCGGAATCGTTATTGATGGCACGGTAGTGATGATCGAGAACATCTACCGCGAGCTGGCGATCCGTGAAGGGCAGGAATACAAACTCAACGATGTAATCCTGGCGGCAGCGAAAGACGTCGATCGTCCGATCTTCTATTCCGTAGCGGTCATTCTCGCCGGATACCTTCCGATCTATGCGCTGACAGGGGCGGCGGGAAAGCTGTTCCATCCGATGGCCGAGACGATGTCCTTCGCCCTGCTCGGCGCTTTAATCCTCACGCTTACGTTGATCCCGGTGCTGGCTTCCTATTGGTTCAAGAGCGGTGTGCGCGAGAAGACGAACCGTCCTTACGAATGGATGAAGCGGAAGTATGCGACGCAGCTGGATTGGGCACTCGAGCATCCGAAGGCAACGCTGGCGATCGCCACCTTGATCTTCGGCGCGACCTTGCTGCTGGTTCCGTTTATCGGGGGAGAGTTCATGCCGCACCTCGATGAAGGTGCGCTCTGGGTACGGGCGACGATGCCTTACACAATCTCGTTTGAAGAAGCGAGCAAAATCGCTCCGCAGATTCGCGACATCCTCAGATCGTATCCGCAGGTGACGGTGGTGGCTTCCGAGTTAGGGCGTCCGGATGACGGGACGGATCCGACGGGATTTTTTAATTGCGAGTTCTACGTCGGGCTGAAGGCCTATAAAGACAAATCTTGGGGCGGTGAAGTCCGCGACAAGAAAGAACTCATCGAGTCGATCAACAAGAAACTGACGGCGTTTCCGGGAATCATCTTCAACTACACCCAGCCCGCGGAAGATGCGGTGGACGAGGCTCTCACTGGACTGAAAAGTTCGCTGGCAGTGAAGGTCTATGGCGAAGATTTGAATGTCTTGCAAGACAAGGCGATCCAGATCAAGAACACGCTGGCGAAGGTGCCGGGATTCACAGAACTCACAGTAGTGCGCGAGTTGGGGCAGCCGAGTTTGTTGATCGATGTCGATCGCGAAAAGATCGCGCGCTACGGAATTAACGTCGCGGACGTGGAAGCGGTGATCTCGGCGGCGGTGGGCGGACAAGCGGTAACCCAGGTGATCCAGGGAGAGAAGCTTTTTGATCTTGTGGTGCGTATGCAGCCGCAATTCCGCAGCAGCGAGCACGAGATTGGGAACCTGCTGGTGGGTACTCCGGACGGTCAGCAAATTCCGCTGAGTCAACTGGCGGATATCAAGCAGGGCAATGGCGCTTCGTTTATTTATCGAGAGAACAATTCGCGGTACATCGGGGTGCAGTACAGCATCGAGGGGCGTGATCTTGAGCGCGCGGTGCGTGACGGGCAAGCAGCGGTGGCAAAGTCGGTCGTGCTGCCGCAGGGTTATCGCATGAACTGGGGCGGCGAGTACAGCCAGTTTCTCGAGGCCAAATCGCAGATGTACCTGATCGGTCCGCTGGCGGTGGTGCTGATCTTCATGATCCTGTTCGCGCTGTATGGAAATTTCAAATTCCCGGTAACGATTGCGCTGGGCGTCATCATGACGGAGCCGGTTGGCGCGCTGATCGCATTGAAGCTGACAAATACGCCGTTCAGCGTTTCTTCGGTGCTGGGACTGCTTGCGCTGCTCGGCGTCTCGGTTGAGACCGCCGTGATTCTGGTGTCGTACATCAACAAGCTTCGGCAAGAAGGCATGGACATTCCGACCGCGACGCGTGAAGCGTCCTTGTTGCGGTTGCGCCCGATCATGATGACCGCGCTGGTTGCATGCCTCGGGTTGCTGCCGGCAGCGCTCTCCACCGGGATCGGTTCCGATACGCAGAAGCCGTTCGCGATCGTGATCGTTGCCGGGTTGATTTCACGTCTGTTCATTGGCTTCTTCGTGAACCCAGTGCTCTACCAAATGGTGGCGCGAGAGGGCGATGTGCTGCAGGTGTAGCGTTCAGGACGCGTATCCACGCTTCGTTATAAGATTTCACAAATCTGTTTCAAAGAGTCAGCGCATCGTTCATGCCAGCGTTGTCTCTTTGCTGGCGCGAATGGGAACCGCCGACTATGGGAATTCGCATCGCTCTCGCGTTTGCATTTTGTCTGGTAGGGGGTTTGCATGCGCATACGACTGCTGCGTCTGAAGGCTATGTAGGGAACCAGGCTTGCGCCAAGTGCCACGCCGCAATCGTTGACAGTTACAGTCGCACGGCAATGGCGAACGCCAGCGGGCCGGCGACTACCGATCTCATCACCGGCGATTTCCATCACCAGAAATCCGGAGTTAATTACCGCATTCAAGAAGAAGACGGAAAGGTCTGGCTCAACTTCGATCGTCCCGGGGATAGCGAGGTACACGGGCGGCGACAGTTGCTTTACTACATCGGACAGGGACGCCGGGGGCGTACTTACCTGTTCGCGGTGGATGGATTTCTTTTCGAATCGCCGGTGAATTGGTACGGGGATCGAAAGATGTGGGACATGACACCTGCGTATGGCGATGCGCGTGAAATTCCGATGAACCTTCCGGCATTGCCAAGTTGCCTGGAATGTCATGCCAGCGGATTCAAACCACCGATCGGAGGCAGCGAGAATCGCTACCCCGCGCCGTTCATCGAATACACCGGAGTGAGTTGTGAACGTTGCCACGGACCCGGAGCGGCACACGTAAATAGCGGTGGCGGGATCACCAATCCAGGGAAGATGCCGGCAGCACGTCGCGACGGTGTGTGTATGCAATGTCATCTGGAAGGGGACGCGGCGATCGAGCGTCCGGGAAAGCATCTCTATCAGTATCGTCCGGGAGAAGACCTTTCGGAGTTCATACGGTATTACGTCTTGGTCGACAGCAACGGAACGGGCTTGCGCGCCAGCAGTCAGTTCGAAGCTCTGGCACAGAGTGCATGTAAGAAGAAATCCGGAGTTGCGATGTCATGCACCAGTTGCCACGATCCACATCGCGCGGTGAAACCGGAAGAGCGAGTCACTTTCTACCGGGCGAAATGTCTCAATTGTCATGGTGAGAGCTTCGGTGCGAAGCATCACGCCGACAAGATGGACTGCACTTCCTGCCATATGCCCGCAGCGCTGAGCAGCGACGTTGCGCATACGGAGGTTACGAATCACAGTATCCCGCGACGGCCCTCGATCGTGCCCAAGGTAGACGATGCCTCACGCCAGAGGGAGCCTAAATTGCAGCCGTTCCCTTATTCCGCAGAGGCCGCCAACGACGCGCGTGACCTGGGGCTCGCGTGGGAGTCCATCGCAGGTTCCGGAGTGCCCCACGCCGAGTCGGAGGCGGAGCGCCAGTTGAAGGTTGCGGCAAAATCTCCGGATCCCGCGGTGCTGTCCGCGATCGGCTACCTTGAACAGAAGCGGGGGAACCTCGATGCGGCGAGCAAGTCTTACCGCGAGGCGCTTGAGATTTCACCAGGACTGATCGATGTGGAAAACAATCTTGCTTCCCTCGATGCACGTACCGGGCATACGCCAGAAGCGGTCACTCTCTGGGAAGACGCCTTCCAGAAAGCGCCGGGAAGGAGCACGATCGGCATGAACCTCGCGCGGGCGTTCTGCGCGTCCCATCAATATGACGCGGCTCGCAACTTCACCATGCGGGTATTGCAATTCAATCCCGACCTGACCGCCGCCAAGCGACTGATGAACGGCCTTAATGCAGTCCCGCCGAAGTGCGCTCCTTAGGTCTCGCTATCTTGACTGCAAGTGCACGGTTACGGTCTTGGTTTGGAATGTCTCCGAAGGGCCACTCTCGAAACTGATCTTCAATCGCGACACGCCCTCGTTTTTCAATACCTCGGCATTGTCTACGGATTGAATGATGGCGTCGCCGCCGGTCAGCACCTCATAGCTGCGACCATTTAAGCCGCTCACGGTGAACGTGGCCGAAGAACCTGACCACTGCTCCTTGATGAATCGGAGGCCCTCGCTCTTCGAGCCGCGTGCCGGTAACTGCGAAACGTATTCCAACCCGAAGTCGTTTTTCACATGAATGACTACGCTTCTCGTTTGACCTGCGGCGACCTGGACATGAAGCGGAACGTGGCGATCTTGCGAGGTGGATTGTATGTCGAGCTTCGCAAGGGTGCCGTCGACGGTCGCGCGCAAAATCTTAGCCGAGAGAGATACCGCAGGAGACAAGCTGAGCTGTGCAGCGGCAGTCCCCGCATTCTTAATGCTGTAGGTAAGAGCGCCGCCGTTGCGACGGAATTCGACAGAAAGATTCGCGGCACCAGCATGCACATTGCTGATCGTGGCGTTCTCCCACGTCGGAGGGAAATGCGGTGCGAGGGTGACGCTGCCGTCTGCACGAGCATCGACACCAAACATGCCGCGGAGAATCGGGCTCACGACCATGGATGACGACCAGATTTGGTGCGGGCAGCTTACGGAAATTGGCTCGAAGTAAGTGCCGGAAATCACCTCGGTCACGCGGCCGGTTGCTCCCGAGTGTGCGAGCAGCGCGTTGTCGCGGAGTTGCGCATAGCCTTGTAAGGGGCGGTGATATTCGTAGTTGGCGACCGAAGCCCATCCGGTGAAGAGCGGCCAGATTGCGCCGAAGTGATAGCCGGACGGATCGTAGACATCGGCTTCGTCGGAGATCATTCTTGATCCCCAATCGGCAGTGATGTGCGGCGATGCGAGCGCATCGATGGTCTTTTGAGCTTTTTCGTCAGAGACGAGCGGCCACCATAGCGGGGCAGTGACCAGAATCGTGGTGCGATCGATCACTTTCCCGGAGGCGTCGATGCCGAGCGCGAGAGTGCCGGCTGTATCGGACCAGAAATCCGTCTCCAGCTTCTTGCGGAGAGAATCGCCATCCTGTTGGGCTTCGGTTGCGGAGGCGGTGTTTCCTGCAATCTTCGCAAGTTCAGCCATCGCGTCCATGGCTTCGATCGATAGACCAGCCTGGTAGAACTCGGTTTCGATCGGCAGCAGGGCTCCGCCTTCGATCCAACCGTGACCGACCCCGTGATTCTTCGGCCACGTCCCGCCCTGCCTGGTGTTGATCAAGAATTTGTAGGCGCTTGCGAGATGATCCCAGTTTTCTTTCAGCCACGCCTGGTCGCCACTGGTGCGCAGATACTCGCGTGCAACGATCAGGTAAAGCGGAGTGGCGTCGGCGGAAGCATACGCGTACGGATAGGCCTTGAACCAGTCCGTCTCGTTCGCGAGATGCGCGATCTCGTGGGCGATCTTTCCGTCTTCGCGCTGGAATTTCGTGAGGAAGTTCAGCACCGCTTTGACGTTGTCGAAGTCGCCTTCTTTTAGAAGAGCAAGGCTGGTCCAGAGCGAATCGCGGCCGAAAAACCAGTTAAAGCCTGCGCGGTAATTGAACGACTCGCGATATCCCGCGACCATTCCGTAACCGAGTCCTGGACTCTCCACCATGCCTTGCAGGATTGCGACCTTCGACCAGTCGTATGCGGACTGCAGATCGGGATCGGGGACTGAAATGTTGGTGGTTTGCGCGAGGTAATCCTCGTAATACTTCTGGGAAGTGCTCATCAACTCCGCGGATTTGGAATTGAGATCCGAGTACGTAGCCATCGCGGTTTCTACACTTTCCGTGGAAAGCGCCCACGCGATGGTCAGCGTTTTCTTGCCGGTGATGGGTGGCGCGAGCGTCATGGATACGGTTTGCGACGACGAATAATTCGTTTTGTACGGGGTGGTGGCTACGCTTGCGCCGGGAGAACCAAAGACGCCGAAAAGCTTGCGGCGATCGGCACCGGCCATGAACACTTGTTGCTTCTCGTCGTATTGAAAGAACGTACCGCCCACCGATGCAGGCCAGGCAATCTGCACATCAGGTTCAAACTGGGCCTCAATCTCGAGAGGCGTGAAGCTGTCGACATCGAGGGCGATCATCGCTCCGGCTTCTTTCACCGGCGTGAAAATCGTCTCGCGCACCGAGAAGTTGTCAGTGGCGTAGACGATGGTCGTCGATTCCGGACGGGTGATTACGGTGCGGGCTAAAGTTTCAGCGGGCATTTCCCGTTTGTCCGCATGAAAGATGAGATGGAAGTTCTTGAAGAACTTCAGCGGGTAGACCCAGCTTTCCAGCGATCCGCCTTCATTGCCGAAGATCGCGGCCTTCTGGCCAGGAGAGTCGACGAACTCCCACGGATGCGCCTCGCGTACAACTGCAAAGGACGTGGGCTTGTTCTGCGCTCCGAGACAGCAGGAAATTGTGAGGAAGAGAAACAGCAGAGCGAAGTAGCGGAGAGATCGGTCGCGAAACATGTCGCCCAATAGGCTACTCGAATCTGGGCGAGCAGGCGAATCTTCGGTTTGCCCCTTCACAAACCGTTTAGTGCTGACCGGCGTTCTTCGCGTTGAGGAGTTCTTCAGCGATCTTCAATTCACGATCGGCGTCGGCATTATCGCCGAGGTCGCGGTAAACCTGGCCGAGGAGATGATGGGTGATCGAGTTATTTGGATCCATGGTGGTTGCGCGCTGCAGAGCTCGCTGCGCAAGTAAAGGCTCGCCTTTTTTCTGAAGCACTTTTCCGAGGAGGATGTATGGGCCCGTGGACGTGGAATCGAGCCAGATGGAGCGCTGCAGCAGGCGTTCGGCATCGTCGTATTTCTGGATGCGCGAATAGGCATCCGCAAGTTTGTAATACGCAGGCGCGTGCCCCGGGTTGAGTTCGAGTTCCTGGCGAAAATCGTCAACCGCTTCATTCACTCGCGATTTATAAAGGTGCAGTTCGCCAAGAAGGAAATGCGCGAGTGGGAGTTTCGGATCGAGAGAGATGGCCTTCAAGGCATATTCTTCCGCGACCGGGTCGTATT
>ODAK010004702.1_pt1 | contig 13963 bp, 6 predicted proteins | sample 1539591 | NCBI WGS metagenome assembly ODAK01 (sample SAMEA3539303, study PRJEB22396) | soil metagenome | biome: tundra; feature: field; material: soil | place: USA | collected 2010-05 | depth 0.15 m | reverse complement strand
GCTGGAATTCCGCGCGCCACACCGATGGCCGCGCCATGCTCCGCGAAATCCGCGACCTCGGTTTTGAATATGCCGAGTTGAGCCACGGCATCCGCATCAGCCTGGTGCCGGGCATCCTCGACGCCGTGAAAGCCGGCGAGATGAAGATTTCCACCCTGCACAATTTCTGTCCGCTGCCCGTCGGTATCACCGGCCCGTCGCCAAACCTTTACGAGTTTTCCTCGGACCGCGATCGTGACCGCCAGCTTGCCGTCAAGCATACCCTCAACACGCTGGATTTTGCCCAGCGCGTCGGTGCGCCGCTGGTCGTGCTGCATTTCGGCAGCATGGACTTGAAGGATTACACGGGCAAACTCAAGGAACTGCTCGAACGCGGCGAAAAAGGCACGCCGAAATTTCAGAAAGTGGTCGCCGAAGCCAGCGCCGCGCGCGAAGCCAAGAAGAAACGGTTCTACGACCGCTCCCGCGAAACCTTGAGGCAACTGATCGCCGAAGACAAATTTCGCGGCCTGAAATTCGGCATCGAAATCCGCGAGGCCGTTGAGGAACTGCCCGTGGACTCTGACTTTCAATCGCTGCTGGCGGAATTTCCCGCGCCGAATGTTTATTACTGGCATGACGTGGGTCATGCGCACATCAAGGAGGAGCTGGGCTTCATCAACCACGTCCAACACCTCGGCGCGCTCGCCGAACGGCTGGCGGGCTTTCACATTCACGACGTGAAATTTCCCGCGCGCGACCATTTTCCGCCCGGCGGCGGCGACATTGATTATGCGTCGCTCAAACCGTTCGTGAAACCGGAGCACATCAAGGTGTTTGAATTAAGCCCCAAAGTCCCGCTCGACGCCGTGACACGCGGCGTCGCGCACCTGAAACGCCTCTGGGGTGAGGAATAATTTCAGGCTGGCTGGTTCGAATTCTTGCCGCGCAATCTCCGCGCCTCGGCGATCTTGCAACCGAGCAATACGAACGTGATTCCCACACAGCTCCAGCCGAACCAGTCGCCGTGGCGATGGTAGAACGTGGGCGCTGGTTTTTCGGCGGGCGAGGAAATTTCCACCGCGAGCGCGCCGGGGCCGTATTCGCTGCCGCGCGGGTCGCGGAAGATTTTTTCAATTCGTCCGTGGCCGTCAATCAGGCAAGTCACGCCGTTGTTGGCGCAGCGCAGCAGTGGAAGTCGGTTTTCCACGGCGCGGAAAACGGAATTGGCCAGGTGCTGCCATTGCTCGGCGCTGTCGCCAAACCAGCCGTCGTTGGTGAGGTTGACGAGGAAATCCACGTCGTCCTGCGCGGCCTCGCGCGCCGTGCCGGGAAACGTGTCCTCGAAACAGATGAGCGGGGAAATTTTTACGGTCTGGCGGGACGCAGCGGTTGTGGGACCGATGGAAATGATCTTGTTGGTCGGGTCGAAACTGGTTTCGCCGTCGTCGCGCAGGCCGTTGATCTCAAACGTCGCGGCTTTGTCGCCCGACGTCCAGCCGCCGGTGATGGGCGTGAACCATTTTAAAAACGGCAGCCAGTTGGCGAGCGGCACATATTCGCCGAAGATGACGAGATCGCGCTTGTGGTAGGCCTGCCGCCACCGGCCATCGGGGCCGACGAGAAAGGCGGAGTTAAAATAATTCGTGGCGGTCGGATGAAATTCCACGTCCTCGCCGTTGAGGATGAGCCAGACGTTATTTGAGCGCACGAATTGGTTGATGGCCTGATACGTTGGTTCGTCAATGGATGGCACGGCAGATTCCGGCCAGACGAACAGGTCAGTCCGGTTGGTAAGCGCGCGTTGCGACAGTTCGAGCAGTTCCTGAAAGCGCTTGGCGTCCGCGCTGGAACTCCAGATGAGTGTTTGCGGGACGCTGGGCTGGATGGCAGTGACGCGCAAAATTTGTTCGTTGGCAACACTGCGGTTCATTGCGAAAAATCCACCAACATAGCAGCCGACGATGACGAACATGGGCAGGACAATTTCCGCCTGCCAGACGTGGCGTCTGGTCGGGTGCCGGAAAATCATCAATCCTGCTGAATAAAGTGCGAGCGAAAACCACACGACCAGAAACGACACGCCATAGACGCCGGTGAAGGATGCGATTTGGATGAGCGGGATGAGCTGGTATTGCGAGACGCCAAGGAAGCTCCACGGAAAGCCGCTGAAAATTCGGGCGCGCACCATCTCCAGCGCAACCCACAGCGCCGCGCCAGCGAGGGTCCAGAATGTTCGGCCGGTCCAATTTGAAATTTGAAATTTGAAATTTGAAATCAGCCAGACCCAGACGCCGGAGAACAGCGCGACAAACGCGGACAACGCGAGCCAGCCGAGAATTGGAAAGCCGGTGACGGGCATCAGCAGCAGCCAGTAAAGCGACGCGAGCCAGAAGGCCAGTCCGCTGACGAAGCCGAGGCGGAAACTCTCGCCGCCGGATTTGCCGTGCGCGGCGGCGAGCATGAGCGCGGGCGCAATCCACGCAAAACCGGCGAGGCTGAATTTCGGAAACGCGAGCGCGAGCAGCAGTCCTGCGCCAATGGCGGCCAGATAGCGGCTGTGGCGGACAAGTTGTTTGATTATTTTTTTCAACGCGGCGTTTTGTTTTGCCTTCGGCGAATCATCCATGTTTCGCGGCCAGCCACATCACCAGCAAGGTGAGCGCGCCGACGAGATAGCTCGCCCAGTCTTTCAGCGCGAACACGACCGGGTCATCGTGCATCCCGCCCCGGCGTGCGAGCCACCACACGCGGCTGATCCAGAACAGCAGCAGCGGGCACGCGAGCAATAACAGCAGCGGATATTGATAAAGCACCACGACCTGTTCGCTTTGTTTGACGTAAATCGCGAGCACCAGCGCGGCGAGCCAGCCGCTGCCCGTGCCCAGCCACGCGACCAGTTTCAAGTGCCGCATCAAATATCCGCGCCCGGTGGCGGCGGGTTTGCCGGATTCAAATCCCGTCGTGTCGGTCAGTTCAGCATATCGTTTCACCAGCGCGAGGCTCAAAAAGATAAACATGGAAAACATCAACAGCCACGAGGAATTGACGATGCCTGTCGCCACGCTGCCCGCCACCAGCCGCATCGTGTAAAGGCCCGCGAGGAAAAATACGTCGAGCAAAACAATTTGCTTCACCCGCCACGAATACAGCGTCGTCAGCGCCACATACAAAATCGTCACCGCGACAAAGGACCACGACAATTGCGCTGCCACCAAAACACCCGCCGCCAAAAACAGCGGCGCGCAGATCAAACCCACTTGCAGCGGCAAATCGCCGGCGGCGAACGGGCGATTTTTCTTCGTCGGGTGCTGCCGGTCGGCGTCCAAATCCACCAGGTCGTTGAGGAGATAAACGCCCGACGCGCAAAGGCAGAAAGCCGCGAAGGCCCACACGTCCCGCAAAAACAAATTTACATCGCCGAGTTTATGGCCAGCGAGCGCGGGAACAAAAATGATTAAATTTTTCACCCACTGGTGCAGTCGCAGACTGCGAATGAATGCAGCGGCGAACGATGAGTCAGGCTCAAAGACCTTTCCCACCTTCGCGCACGCGGCGGCTTTGCTTTCAACGGCTGGACGCGCGTTGACGACAATGGCTTCACGCACGCCGCGCCACACGGCAAAATCAGCCGAGGAATTCCCGGCGTAATCAAATCCGCGCTCACCGAATTTCGCCGTAAGCAGGCGAAGTTTGTTTTCGCTGCGCAGATTGGTTTTGCCGTCGCTGGCGAGCACGTCGTCGAAGAGGCCAAAGCGATCCGCGACCGGCTGCGCCATTTTCAAATCAGACGCGGTCGCCAGGATGATTTTGCGCCCGGATTTTTTTTCGGCGCGCAGCCATGCGAGGAATTTTTCATTGCAGGGCAGGCTGGCGGCATCCACCGCGACGCGCGCGGCAAGTTGCTGTTTTAGAAAGGCGCGGCCGTGCGTCCACCAGAGCAAAATGGAAATCAACGCGAACGGATTTTTTTTCAGCAGCCGCACCAGCGATTCCCACAGCATGTCCGTCTTTATGAGCGTGCCGTCCAGATCCACACACAGCGGAATCGTCGTCGGGGTTTCAGATTTGGTCGGCGGCGGCATCGCAATGTTGATAAGGCAGGGTGCCAAGGCCAAATGCCGTTGACAAGCGGTTCCGATTTGAAAGCATGGGCGACTTGCATGAAACGTCTATTGGAGCGACCGGGTCTCGTATTCCTGCTGGTCGTCATCTGGAAAGCACTGCTGCTGCTGACAGTGGTGCAGCCAGTGCCGTCGAACGACGCCTTTTTTTACGACGGCCCGGTGGTGCATCTGCTGAATCACGGCGGCTATTTCAATCCGAGCGTCGCGCAGTCGCGTCCCTTTTCCGGCACGGAATTTTTCTCCGCCTACCCGCCGCTGTATCAACTCACGATGCTCGCGTGGATGAGCCTGTTCGGCACGAGCGTTTTGTCGGCGATGGGGTGCCACTTCGCTTTGTTCGGCGGCTACGCGCTGACCGTGCTGGCAATTTTCCGACAGTTGAAAGTGCCAGCAAACATCGCCAATCTCGCCGGGCTGTTTCTGCTGGCGATCACGTTTGACGACCGTCCTGACGGCCTCGCGTGCCTGCTGGGAACGCTAGGCGTTTATGCCGTGACGCGCTGGCTCAACGGTGCGCGCGGCTGGGCGTGGCTCGCCGCGCTGTTTTCCGTGCTGGGATTTTGCACCAGTCTGCAAATCGGCGCGCTGTATGCGTTCTGGATTTTTCTTGGCTTCGTCGCCGGCTGGAAAATATCAAATAATTTTGTGGAGCGCGGACAGCCTTGTCCGCCAGCGCCTCCATCGGATGAACTCGCGGACAAGGCTGTCCGCGCTCCTGTTTTGCCGCTCGGCGCGCTCGCGGCCATGGTCTTGATTCCACCCGCGCTCGCCGCGACCGTGCGTTTCGGCTTTCCGCTTTTGTGGGGCGGATTTTTGGAAAACGTCCAGGGCAACGCCTCGCTGACCGGTCTGCGCGTGCCGCATCTCGACGAATGGCTCAAAGCCGCCCGCAATCTCCCGGCGGTGTTTCTGATGGCCGCGCTATTGTTTGCCACGAGCGCTGGGCGGCGTTTTCTGCGGGAAATCAAAACGTGGAGCGCAGGCGAAATTATTTTTGCCGGCGGCCTCGTCGCCGGATCGAGTTTTACGTTCGCCTGCCTGTTCGTCGTGGCGGCGAACTGGCTGATCGTGGTCAATTATTTCCAGCCGATCCTGGCCGGATTATTTTTGCTGACGGTCGCCAAAAAATTCCCGGAATTTTTGCACCAGCGCGCGACCACGGTTTGCCTGACCTTGCTCGTCGGCCTGGTGGCCGTCCGCGCCATCGGCCTGACCACCTGGGGCGCGGTCTGTTCGGTGAAGGACAGCTACGCGTCCGCCCGAGAGCGCGTGGCCGGCGAACTCGCTTCCGTGCCGCCGCGCGAGAACGTCCTGCTTTCCTGCGCGTATCTTTACGAGGCCGACCGCCACACCAACGCCAACTGGATTCACGAGGACTACGCGCCGCTGCGCGAAGAAGGCGAAGATTATGCGCGCTCGCTGCGCCGTCTGCACGCCGCCAAACTCGTGCTGACGCAGTTTGATTACTACCGCCGCTATCAGCGGGTGCTGGAAGAATTGCGCGCGGCGGGCGGGGTTCAGTTCACCGTCACCAATCTCGCGCATGTCCCGCCACCCGACAGCTACCCGCACCTGCAAAAAATCCTGCAACACGTTTCCTGGGCGCCAGTGATTGTGGATTTGGATTGGAAATGAAATGACGCCGCGTGCCGGGAGGTCGCACGGAAGGTCAGCCGCAAAAAGGCGCAAAAGACATAGCACGGCTAACGCCGCAACCAAAGGAGTGCGGACAGCCTTGTCCGCGTGTTGTTCGCGTGCGGGTCGGGACTCGCGGACAAGGCTGTCCGCGCACGTGCGCCTGGGCAGGCGTTGGGATGGCGCCGTGGCAGTCTGGTTCTGAGCGGTGACGCGCCGTGCGGGATCGAACTGTCACGGCGTCGTGGCCACCCGGGGTGGCGCGCCACGGAACGAGAACGACCAGACCGTAACCCCGACGGCCCGGAGGGGTGGTCGCGGGGAACTCGATGGGGTCGGTGTGGCCGGGCGAGCTTTCGAGCGAGTGGCGAAGCCTGTCGGGGCGGGCGTAAATCCGCTGGCCGCCGGGCGATCCCCGGTCGTTGCCCCGATGGTGGGAGCCGGAATGGCTGGAAGTCCCAGCGGAATCATCAGGGCAACCCGCCGGGGTCAAGCGGTGTGCCTGGCAAAAAAAAGCCCGAAGCGCCGCCCGGCGGGAGTCAGAGCGTCCGTAGCCGCGGCGCAGCGGGTAATGACCGTGGAGCGAAGGGACGCCGGAAAGTGGCAGCGTGATGCACCCGAACCGCGACGCAAAACCGGCGGCAGTGGCGGCCACGCCGCAACAAGCCGGAGCCGCCGCCCCACGCGAACCGTGGGGGTGGGTGGCACGCGGGCGTCTGGACGGAGCGCAGGTTGCCGCGGCTCACGGCAAGTGAGCCAGCAGACCGGGTCTGGTTCCGACTGTGGGACAAGACCTGTGCCCCCGCCAATTTGCACAGCGCCTTTGACAAGGTGTGGCGCAACGGCGGGAGCGCGGGAGCGGAGGAGCAAACCGTGGCGCATTTCGGGCGGCACGCCGAAGCCGGGCTTCAGCGGCTGCACGAACAATGGCGTGCGGGGACGTATCCGCCGCAACCGGTTCGGCGGGCTGGGCTCGCCAAGCCCGGCAGCAAGGAAAAGCGACCGCTGGGGATCCCAGCGGTAAGAGATCGCATGGTGCCAGGGGCGCTGCGGCACGTCTTGGAACCGATCTTCGAGGCGGACATGGCTGAACACAGCTACGGATTCCGACCGGGGCGCGGAGCCAAGGATGCGCTGCGGCGCGTGGATTATCTGCTCAAAGCGGGGCCCGGCTGGATCGTGGCGGCCGACTTGAAAAGCTGCTTCGACACGATTCCGCACGAGCGGCTCCTGGCGCTGGTCAAAGCGCGCGTGGCCGCCGGGCGGGTGCTGGCGTTGGGGGAAGGCTTCCTCCGGGCCGGCGTGTTGGAAACGGCGAAGAGCTGGCAGCCGGCCGAACGCGGCCCCCCGCCAGGCGGGGGGATCAGTCCGTTGCGGGCGAACCTGGATCGCAATCCGCTCGCCCACCCAAAGGCGACGGCGGGCTGGGCGAGGGGGCGCTACGCGGACGACTTCGTGATCCTCGGTCGCAGGGCCGCCGCGGCGCAAGCCGCCGTGGCCGCAGTGCCGCCATGGGTGAGCGGAGCGGGCCTGACGTGGCCTCCAGAAAAGACGCGGCTCGTCAACGCGGCACCCCCCGGCGGGTTTGACTTCCTGGGGTGTCACTTCGAGCGGGGCAGGAACTGGCCCGCAAGAAAAGCCTCGGGAAGTTGCAAGACCGGGTGCGGGCGCCGCCCTCGCGTGTGGAGGGGCGGAGTCTGCACGCCATCGTGGCGGACGGGAATCGGAGTTTGCGCGGGTGGCATGGAGGTTTCCAGCACCGCCAGGCGAACCCGGTTACGCCGGTGGCCGGACAGGGGCGACGGCGGCTGCGAAGTTGGCTGCCAGGGCGATTGGCGGGTGTGGGCAAGGGGGTCGGCACCACCCAGCAACGCTGGCCGAAGGCAGGGTTTGCCCACCGTGGGCTGCGGTCCTTGGCAGCGGAACCCGCGTGGACGCGGACCATCGTAAAACTACGAACCCACTGACGGGAGAGCCGGATGCGGGAGACCCGCACGTCCGGTTCAGAGGAGGGGCAAGGTTCAAGCCCTTGTCCCTACCCCTATCGGGCATTTTATTCTCCATCCCACTGAATCGTCGCGCCCTTTTTCGCCTGCACAAACTTGGTGGTTTGACCATAGCGCAGGCGAATCGGATTGCCGTTGAGCGAATGAATTGCGGCGGTCGTGAGTTTTCCATCATGCCATGCGATGCCCACCTCGAAGCCGCCGCGCGCGCGCAGACCTTTCACGCTTCCGTTCGGCCAGGCTTTCGGCAGCGCGGGCAGCAGCTGAATTTCATCGTTCTGGCTTTGCAGCAGCATTTCGGTGATGCCGGAAGCACCGCCGAAATTGCCGTCAATCTGAAACGGCGGATGCGCGTCAAACATGTCGGGAAACGTGCGGCGCGGGCTTAGGAGAAATTCAAAAATCGAGTAGGCGTGGTCGCCGTCGTGCAGGCGCGCCCACAAATTGATGCGCCAGGCCGTGGCCCAGCCGGTGGCCTGATCACCGCGAATTTCCAATGATTTTTTCACGGCGGCGGCGAGTTCTGGCGTGGTGTTCACGTCAATCTGCGCGCTCGGAAACAGTCCGTAAAGATGCGAGACGTGGCGGTGATGCAAATCGTGCGATTGCATGTCGAGGTCTTGCAGCCATTCCTGCAACTGGCCCGCCGAACCGATTTGCAGCGGAGCCAGCCGCGAGCGGGTGAGGGCGAGTTGCGCCGCGAGTTTTTTGTCCGTGCCGAGAATGTCCGAGGCGCGGACGCAATTGGCGAACAGGTCGCGCAAAATTTCCAAATCCATCGTCGGCCCGGCGGTGAGGCTCGTCTTTGTCGCGGCGGGATTCTGGTTCTCCGGCGAGAGCGACGGACACGTCACGAGCCAGTGATGGGTCGGTTCCTCGACCAGCGTGTCGAGGAAGAACTGCGCCGCGCCCTTCATGGCCGGATAAATTTTCAGCAAATAATTTTTGTCGTCCGTGAACAAGTAGTGTTCCCACAAATTCTGGCAGAGCCACGCGCCGCCCAGCGGCCACATGCCGTAGCCCGGGCCGTCCACCGGCGCGGTCGCGCGCCACAAATCCGTGTTGTGATGCGCCACCCAGCCGCGAGCGCCGTAATGGACTTTCGCCGTGCGGGCACCGGTGTCGGCCATTTCCAAAACCATTTGGGTGAGCGGTTCTACGCACTCGGACAAATTGCACGGCTCCGCGGGCCAGTAATTCATCTCGGTATTGATGTTGATGGTGTATTTGCTGTCCCACGGCGGCGTCATGGAATCGTTCCACAATCCCTGCAACGTCGCGGGCTGGCCACCAGGACGCGAGCAGCAAATCAGCAGGTAGCGCGCGAATTGAAAATACAGCGTGGCGAGTTGCGGATCGTTGCCGTCGGCGAAGTGCGCGATGCGCACGTCCGTCGGCAGCTTCATTGAATCGGTTTCGCCGAGATCCAGCGCGACGCGGCGGAATAATTTTTGGTGCGCGGCGATGTGGTCGGCGAGCGTCGTGTCCACGCCATCGCGGATGTGGGCGTTGGCCCATTTTTGACAGGCGCCTTCGATTTGATTTTTCACCATGGCTTCGGGGTTGCCGCTGACATCGTGATAATTTTTGTAGCTCGTCGCGGCGGCAATGAGCAGCGTGACGGAGTCCGCGTCAGCGACGGAGATTTTGTCCGTGCCCGCTTGAATTGTTCCGTGAACCGGCAGCGCGCGCACGCGCGCCTGAAATTTCAGCGCGCCCTGGATGCCGTGCATCGCCGCATTCACGCCGTTCATCACCAACGTTGCGTCATTGGTCTGGCTGACAAATGGCTTGAACGTGTTGACCTCCGTGCGGAACACGACTTTCTGCGGCGTGGTCAGGCCGGCGGCGACGGAAATTTGCCCCGGCTTGTCGGCCGTCAGATGAATCACGATGACCTGATCCACCGGGCTGGAAAAAATTTCGCGTTTGAAATGAACGCCGTTCGCCGTGTAGCTGACGCTGGCCACGGCGGTATCAAGATCCAAATCCCGGCGGTAATCTGCCACCACCGCGTTGGTCGGAAAATCCAGAAACAGATCGCCCAGCGTTTCGTAGGGCATTTCGCGCAGCGGTACGGCCATCATTTTTTCACCGACGAGCTTGTGCGCTTCCTCGAATTTGCCTTCAAACACCAGCTTGCGCGCCTCCGGCAACGCGGCGAGCGCGTTGGTGTTGCTTGGATCGTAAGGCCCGCCCGCCCAGAGCGTGCCTTCGTTGAGTTGCAGATGCTCGCGCTGAACGCCGCCAAAAATCATCGCGCCGAGCCGGCCATTGCCGATGGGCAGCGCCTCCGTCCATTTCACGGCGGCATTGGTGTAGCACAGCGAGAGCGGCGAAATCGTATCCGCCGCGCGGGTGGATTGAAAAATAAAAATCGCCGCGAGCGCGGCCAAGCAATTGCGGGAAGGTGATGGCATGGAGAAATTCTCGCCACCACCGCCCCGCGCACAAGCCCAAACTGGATTTACCTGTTAACTAAAAATCGCCTGCCAAAACCGGTGCAACTTGTCGCGCTGCGACAAGTAGCGCCCGCGTCGGTGCGGGCGCAACGGACGAAAGGACGCGCTCGGTTCGCGAAAGTTTCCGTCGCCTGACGCTGCGCTCGGCGACGGGGTGGTCGCAGCGCGACCACCGCTACCAAAGTTTACGGCACGCTCGGACGCGCGGCACCGGCCTGCGTCGTGACGGTGGCCACCGCCGGTTTCAATCCGTCCGCGTTCGCGGTCAGTTTGATTTCACCCACGTCCTTGGCGGACTGCACCATGACTTGCGCGAGGCCGTTGAACACGCTGCGCGACCACGGGGAGGCGGTGGGCTTGCCGGCGATCTCCACGTTCACGTCGGGATTGAGGCCGCCCTGGCCGGAACCGTTGGACACGCCCACGGCGATGACGTTGTCGCCCTCGTGCAGGGCTTTCTTGATGTCATAGGACGGTTGCGCCGCCCAGTCGGTGGATTCGCCGACGCGCTGGTTGTTCACGAAAATCCAGCCGTGATTATCAATGCCGCCGAAGCGGACCTGGATGCCCGGATTGGCGAGGTCTTCCTCGGTGAGCTTGACGTGCGCCCGGTAAACTGCCGCCTCGCCTTCCTTCAAAACCAGTTCGCCCGTGTCGCCGTCGGTATTGGGTTTGATGGCGTTCCACGACGAATCATCAAAGTCAGGAGCATATTCGGGAGCGAGCGCGCCCTTGGTCGGCAGGGTGGCAAGCTTCCAGCGCCAGTCGTTGACCGCGACGGCCTTGACCGGCAACTGCGGCACAAACGTGTCCGCCTCGTGGCTGCTCGGATCGCCGTTGCCGACGCCGAGAATTTTTCCGGCGCCTTCGACGGCGAAATTAATTTTGTTCTGCGCCACCGGCACGATGCGGCCCTGCGCGTCCGTCACTGAAACAGTGAACACGCTCACGTCCGCGCCGTCGGCGTTGAGGCTCGAACGGTCGGGCGTGAGTTGAACGGCAGCCGCTTCGCCGGTCGTTTCCACTTTGGCTTCGGCAACCACTTTGCCGCCGTTGAAACCTTTCGCGCTCACGACGCCCGGGGCGTATTTCACTTTCCACGTCAGTTTGGAATTCCGTTTCATCGGCTGTTTGCCGAGTGATTCACCGTTGAGGAACAATTCCACTCCCTCGCAGTTGCTCAGGGCGTCCACGCGGATTTCCTGGCCTTCCTTGCCCGCCCAGTTCCAGTGCGGGAGCAGATGCAGCACGGTGTTCGTTGTCCACCACGACTGGTAATAATAAAAATTGTCCTTGGGGAAACCGCACACGTCGAGGATGCCAAAATGCGAGTTGATGCACGGCCACGCATACGGCGTCGGCTCGCCGCGATAATCAAAACCCGTCCACACAAAACCGCCGCTCAGCCACGGGCGGTCGGCGAAAACGCTCCACCATTCCTCGGCGGTGTTCGCCCAACTCGGCGCGTTCACGTCGTAGGCGCTGACGTATCCGCGCGCGGCGTCATTCGCGTAAATGCCGCGGGTGCTGACGGTGCTACCTTGTTCGGTGCCGACTTGCGGCTGATTCGGATGCTTGGCCCGGTAGCTGTCCATGTCCTTGCCGTATTGATTGGCGCTTTTACCGACGTGATAATTCCAGCCGCGCACCTCGATGACGCCGTTGATGCCGGCGAACGTGTCGCCTTCCGGGGCGGCGTAGGTCACGGGGCGCGTCGGGTCGAGCTGCTTGACGTAATTTTGCATCGTGCGCGCGACGTTGCCGCCTTGCGGCGAATCCTGCACGGAAAATTCCTCGTTGGCCACGCTCCAGATGGCGACGCTCGGATGATTGCGGTCGCGGCGGATCTGGTCGTCCCACTTGCGGAGATTTTCCGAATCGCTGCCGAGCAGGCGGCTCTCGTCCATGATCAACATGCCGAGGCGGTCGCAGGCGTCGAGCAGTTCCGGCGTGGGCGGATTGTGCGAGGTGCGGATGGCGTTGCAGCCGAATTCCTTCAATTTGGCGACGCGAAAACTTTGCAGCGCATCCGGCAGCGCCGCGCCGACGCCGGCCATGTCCTGATGATTGCAGGTGCCGTAAAGTTCGTAATGCTTGCCGTTCAGCAAAAAGCCGTTCGTCGCGTCAAAGCCCACGGTGCGGATGCCGAAGGCGGTTTCGACGCGGTCAACGACATCGTTGAGAACAAGAACAGAAGCTGTAGGAAAAGAAACTGTGGTGACGAGTTTGTAAAGCTTTGGGTTTTCAGGTGACCACAGTTCGGGAATATGAAAAACGCTGGCTTGACCGGCGAATCCGCTTTCTCCATTTGCAGATTTTTTTGAAGTAAAGGTGAAGCCAAAAATTGCCTCGTTTGCTTCGTTTCCGATCGGTTTAAGAATTATTGCCGGAGATTTGGCTTTGACTATTGATTCGCCATTGGGCGCGATGATTTCTGCATTTACGCTGGGAAGTGAATTTGTGAGGTTACCTTTGAAATTATTCAATGTTGCGACAACAAGTATGTTTACGTCACCTTCGGGCTTGTTGTTTTCAAAGCGCGGCGAAACAAAAACCCCAGCCGGCGCGATGGCCACCGGCGCGGTCTTGTCCAGCCAGACGTGGCGGTAGATGCCCGCGCCCTCGTAAAACCAGCCCTCGAATTTCGTCGCGTCCACGCGCACGGCGATGGTGTTCTTGCCGCCGAAATGCGCCACGTCCGTGATGTCCTCGCGGAACGGGTAGTAGCCGCCCTCGTGCCGCTTCACGAGCCAGCCGTTGACCCAGACCGTCGCGTCGCGGAACACGCCGTCGAACGTCAGCCAGATGCGCTTGCCGGAATCCGCCGCCGGCAACTCAAACGTGCGGCGATACCAGCCGATGCTGTTTTTCTGATAGTCTGGCCCGACCGCCTTGAAGCCGTGGCTGCCGTCGGCGTTTTTGTCAAACGGCAGTTCAATCGCCCAGTCATGCGGCAGATTTAGCGAGCGCCAGGAAGTGTCGCCATATTTTTCCGAAGCGGGGCCGGTGCTGGCGCCAGCCTTGTCCAAGTGCAGCGCGGCCGGCCAGTCGTCGCCGAGGTGGAACTTCCAGTTCGCATCGAGCGAGAGATGTTCGCGCGGCGAAACAGTGGCGCTGCTGTCGTCCGCGAACGAATTGAAGTTGAACGCCGCGACTGCCACCGCGAGCAGCCGCACCAAAGCCAAGTTGAGGAATTTCATCCGCCAAATTTGGGAAACTTTGCCGCGCGAGGCAAATTCATTTGCTGACTCTTTTGGGCGAGGGACGCTCCTTACTTTCCTGCAACCGCTCATTAACACCGGGCTTCAGCCATTGGTATCTAAACAAGTTCTCTCTCTCCCCGCGAGGAACGAGCGGGGCGAGAGCCGGAGAGAGAGGAAGCCCAGTAAAACGGCCTCCTCTCGGCACGAGGCCAGGACATGGGTAACACTTTCCATTTCAGTTTTGCTTGTGCTTTCGTGTAAAAAAGATTTGTTGCCCGGTTTCAATTTCATCACCAAATCCCATAGGCATGAGCCATTAATGGGCTTTGGTGATGAAATTGAAACTTGGTTGTTCTTATTGAGATCATTGGTCCTCGCAGCAAAAAGTGTTACCCATGTCCTGGCCTCGTGCCCTCCCCGACCCTCTCCTCCTTCCTGCGTCAGGAGGAGAGGGAGAAAACACCCTGCAATTGCTGCGTTTTTTGACTTGTGTAAATAGTGATTGGCGTAAGCTATGGATGATCCCTGCATCATTGGGTTTACTGCGGATA
>ODAK010004701.1_pt1 | contig 13964 bp, 12 predicted proteins | sample 1539591 | NCBI WGS metagenome assembly ODAK01 (sample SAMEA3539303, study PRJEB22396) | soil metagenome | biome: tundra; feature: field; material: soil | place: USA | collected 2010-05 | depth 0.15 m | reverse complement strand
CTTCTGGGTCTGGCAGCGCTCGCGACCGTAATCATCCAAGGCATCCTAGGCGGACTGACTGTCTTATTCTTTCTACCCGCTCCGATCTCCAGCGCGCACGCTGCGGTGGCGCAGACTTTCTTTTGCATCGCCGTTGCAATTGCCGTCTTCACCGGCCGCCGCTGGGTTGAAGAACAGCCGCGCGCCGAATTTGACCAGCGCCGCCCCGCTCTTTTCACCCTGACTCTGCTCTCAATTTTTGTGCTCTACGTGCAACTGATCCTCGGAGCAATGTTCCGCCACCATGGGTTGAGCTGGTGGCCGCACGTCATCAACGCCGCCATCGTTGCCATCGTCCTCTCCTGGACTGCGGTTCGCGCCATCTCCGTTTACCCGGAAGTGGACGCTGTACGCCGTCCGGCTGTCGCCATGCTCGGCCTGATGGTCGCGCAACTCTGCCTCGGCTTCCTCGCCTTCATCACTCGCGTGATGTGGGGAAGAGACGCCGCGCAACCCGAATTGCCCATGGTCATCTCGACCGTAGTCCACGTCGCCGTTGGAGCGCTGCTTCTCGCCACCACCGTCGTTCTGGCCATCCAGGTCTGGCGCCACGTCCCGGTAGCTTTCGAAGAGCGCGTCCCCGGCACGGATCAGAAGCCGGTCGCCGCATAAGTGTCTTCTGTAGAGACGGGGCTTGCCCCGTCTCCACTATCACCCGAGACGCGGCAAGCCGCGTCTCTACAGGGAATTAGATGTACATGTGAATGTGGGGAAACCCCGCCCGGGATGATAATCGCCCCGCTCCCGGCGTAGAATAGCCTGTGACCCCGAACTCAACTGCCATCGAATTCGCTACCCCCGCTCAGCCTGCCAGACCCGCAGACCAACCCATCATTGCTGTTCGCGACCTCGTCCATCGCTACCAGGATCGCACCGCGCTCAACGGCGTTTCTTTCGACGTCCGCCCCGCCGAACTCTTCGGGCTGCTCGGCCCGAACGGCAGCGGCAAGACGACTCTCTTCCGCATTCTGTCCACGCTGATGGTGCCCACGTCAGGCCACGCTACCATCGCCGGCGTCGACGCCGTCCGCCAGCCCGGCGCCCTGCGCCGCCACATCGGCGTCGTCTTCCAGGCCCAGAGCGTCGACCTCAAGCTCACCGCCTACGAAAACCTCTGGCATCAAGGACACCTCTACGGCCTGCGCGGCTCCGAACTCAAAACACGAATCAACGAAATTCTTACCCGCGTCGGATTGCTCGACCGCTCCGCCGATCGTGTAGAAACTTTTTCCGGAGGCATGCAGCGCCGCATCGAACTCGCGAAAGGGCTGCTCCATCATCCCGAGGTTCTGCTTCTCGACGAGCCCACCACCGGCCTCGATCCCGGCGCCCGGCGCGACCTTTGGCAGTATCTCCAGATCCTCCGCGATCAGGAGCGTGTCTCGGTCATCGTCACCACCCACCTGATGGAAGAAGCCGAACGTTGCGACCGCCTCGCGATTCTGAACGAAGGCAACCTTGTCGCTCTCGGCACTCCCGAAGCTCTGACTCGCGAGATCGGAGGCGATGTAATTCTGCTCGAGGCGCGCGACCCCCAATCTCTGGCTGACCGCCTTCGCATCAAGTTTCAAGTCGATGCCACCGTCATGGACAAGCACGTCCGCCTCGAAATCGAAAATGGACATCGCTTCGTGCCGGACGTGGTCGAAGCCTTCCCGGGAGAAATTCAGTCGCTAAGCGTAAGCAAGCCTACTCTCGAAGACGTTTTCATCCATCGCACCGGGCACCGCTTCTGGAGCGAAGACGTGGAAGCACCGCCAACAACCGATAAGAAGAAGGCTAAGAAACGTTGAACTTTCTGCGCTGTTAGACTAAGAACCATGGCAACCCAGACCGCGACCTTCCCCACAACCGCTCCAGCATCCGCCGGAGTCCTGCTGCCCGCTTTCACGCTCTGGTGGCGCGAAATTGTGCGCTTCTATCGTCAGCGCGCACGCGTGGTGGGGGTTATTCTTTCCCCGCTCTTATTCTGGATCGTGCTCGGATCCGGTTTTGGAACCTCTTTCCGTTCCGGACCGGCCGCGGGGCAACAGAATTATCTGGATTATTTTTATCCCGGCACGCTGGTGATGATCGTGCTCTTCACCGCGATTTTTACCATGATGTCGGTGATCGATGATCGCAACGAAGGCTTCCTGCTTTCGGTGCTGGTGGCGCCGGTGCCGCGCGCAGCCATCGTTCTGGGAAAAGTCTTGGGCGGCACTACGCTTGCCGCCGCTCAGGGATTGATTTTCCTGGTTTTCTCGCCCCTCGTCGGCGTCCATATAACGCTGGCCTCGTTCGGCTTGATCGTCCTTACCGTGTTCCTGGTGTCTTTCGCACTGACCGCGCTCGGCTTCGCTATTGCCTGGCCCATGGATTCGACCGCTGCCTTTCACGCCATCATCAATTTATTTCTGATTCCGCTCTGGCTGCTTTCGGGAGCGCTGTTTCCGCTGTCCAAGGCTTCCGGATGGATTCGCTGGATCATGTATGCGAATCCGTTGACCTACGGCGTCGAGGCCCTGCGGACCCTGATGTATCCCGGTGCGCCCAGTTCATTTTCGTTTCCATTCTCACTGACCGCATCGATTTTGACGCTGGTGCTGTTTGCGCTGTTCATGTTCGGATTGGCCTTCGCGCTGGCCAATCGGCGCACGACGAAGCCGGCAGCGTAGGAACAGTCGATGGTCGCCAGTCGATAGTCGTTAGCAAATTAGAATTCCAGCATAGAATCGGCAATCGCAATATTGCGCGAACGACTAACGACCATCGACCAACGACGCACTTATGCCCCTAGACCTTCTCGCCCTGGCCGCGCACCGTGACGACGTTGAACAAACCTGCGGCGGTACTATGCTCAAGATGGCGGAGCGTGGATACCGCACCGGCATCCTCGACCTGACCCAGGGGGAAATGGGAACGCGCGGAACTATGGAAGACCGCGCCCGCGAAGCGGCGGACGCAGCGCGCATCCTGAAAGTTTCCTGGCGCCGCGCCCTCGATATTCCCGACGGCCGGGTCGAGAACACGTGGGAAAACCGGTTGAAGGTTGTCCGCGTCCTCCGCGAATTGCGTCCACGCGTGCTGATTCTTCCCTACTGGGAGGGGCGCCATCCGGATCACTACACGGCCTCAGTGCTCGGCTACGAAGCGGCCTTTTTGTCGGGTCTAGCCAAGCTGGAGGTGAGCGGAGAACCTCGCGCAGAATCTGAAGGTGCTGGAAAGGCACCGAAAGGGCCCGGCTTTAGCCGCGCCGCTGAGGTCCACGAAGGATCAGGGGCTTTAGCCCCCGGGCAGTTGGGCCCGCATCGTCCTTTCAAAATCATTTATGCCAGCTTGTACCGCGACGTGCGGCCCACATTTGTTGTCGACATCACCGGCCAGTTCGAAACGCGCTTCGCCTCGCTGATGGCATATAAGTCTCAGTTCACCGATCAGGAGGCGGGTAGCGGAATCTTTCCTGCGCAAAAAGAAATTCGGGCGCGGGTGGAATCCATGGCCCGCTATTACGGCATGCTCGGCGGCGTCAGCTATGGCGAGCCTTTTGTGCAGAAAGAAGTCGGGCTGGTCGAGGATGTGCTAGCGATTCCAGTGAAGTCAATCTGATCGCAACCGACTCGATGAATCCAGCTACTTTATTGTATGCCCTTGGAATGGCTGGTGGACGAGGCTTTGTTCACCGTTGCCGGGTGCCGGGTGCCTCACTCATTCGCGTTTTTTTGCGAATGAGTGGGCGCTGCGTGCGGCTTGTGCGCCAACTCGACTCCGCAACCTCGCGCCTCCTGCTCCCGCTTGACTTACCGATTTAGAATAGGAGTAGGTCAGTCCTGGCAGCGCTTCGCTCTTTGACAGATTTCTTCCGACAAAGTGAGGGAAGCCAAGAGCTGGCTCGCTAGGCCAAGGCTCGCGGCCGTTGCCGGGCGGGACCTAAAAAACGAGAACCGGAACTGAGAAACAAGACCTAAGTCTCACGCACTCAAGACTTTGCCTATAACTCCCTTCCGCTCAAAACTTTGGCAGGGGATTCGCGCTAAGGTCTTGATTCCAATGGACCGGGCGAAGGAGGGTACCCCAGTTAGACCCAATTAGTAACTAAGGTCAGCTCAATGTCCGCGCGACATCGCCTTTAGGAAATCCGCAGCCGTGGTGCGATAACAGGGCAGCACGGCGTTCAGGTCGGAAGACCGCAGCGCTTCCGGGAGTTTTTGGGACTCTGGGGCTGGACCGCTTGGGCCGGTGGAGGGCTGTATCATTTGCCCCAAGGACTCGTCGCAGCTCGGATCTGGGGTTACTTTCAACTTGATGACGCGCGCCGGCAGGTTGTTGAGATTATATTCAGACAGCCGTCGTTGATAGGGCAGAAATTCATAAACCAGCTTGATCAGTTGGATCTCGTCTTTGTTCTTGTCCTTGCCGACCCGTCGCTTGGCGACGAAGACTTCGAAATTGGAAAAAAAGGAGCTGCCCGGCGCGACAAACACCACTCCCAGCAAACCCAGAGGCAACTCTTCGGCGGCAGGTCTGTTTTCGTTGTTGCCGGCCGCTGGGTCGAAAGCGCCGTCGGTCGGCAGTGGATCCATCGGCTCCAGGATCTTCCCTGTGCCTCCACCCCCACCGGAGTTGGCCGCCACCGCTCCTGATGGAGGCGGCGCGACCGGTGAGCCATCTCCGGAGAGCGCGGCTAACTGTCCGCCCCTGCCGGAGTTGCCTGCACGGTCAATGGATGGCGAAGGCGGCACGACCTCTGAACCCGCGCCGGAAAGCGAGCGTGACCTCGTGCCTCCAGCAGGTCCGCCTGAACCTTGAACGGAAGGAGGCGGGGGCACGATCGTTGAGCCATCTGCAGAGAGCGAGGCCACACGTCCGTGCGCGCCAGAGTTGCCTCCACTAACGGACGGTGGAGGCGGCACGACTTCCGAACCCGCAGCCATTGAACCCAACCGTGTTTTCCCAGCGCCATTGCCCGAACCCTCCACTGATGGTGGAGGGAGCACGACATTTGGTCGCTCCCCAGGCAATGCATTCAACCCTGAACTTAATCGTCCCGCCCTCGTAGAGTTGCCTGCATTCTGAACCGATGGTGGAGGCGGTACCACTTGCGACGCAGCAGCCATTGAATCCAACCGTGCCGCAGTGCCCGCACCCTGAACCGACGGTGGAGGGGGTACGACACTTGCTCCCGCGCCGGACAATGAACCTAAACCTGAACTCAACCGCCCAGCTCTGGCCGAGTTCCCCGGGCTCTGAACGGACGGAGGCGGCGGCACAACTCGCACGCCGCCCGGACTCGACGAGTTCACAGCCCGTCCCGGGGAAGCTCCCGCAAGCTCCGGCGCAGGAGCAACCGCAGAGGCTTGCGGGAGCGCCATTCGGCGAGCAGTCGCTTGGTCAACCTGAGGCGGCGGGGACACGACCGCAGACGGTTCCGACAAAGCATTCCGCCGCGGGCCCGCCGTGGCCGAGAACGGCACCATAGGTGTCACCGCGTGGGAGCCCGGAAGGTTCGGCAGCGCGGCGGTGGCCTGCTTGATGTCAGGCGGTGTAACGAGGCTCGGTTTTTGCTCCGGTGTCACGGGAATTGCCGGTTGCTGTGCTGGCCTTTGTGCTAGGCGTTGTGCCTGGGTCTGTTTCGCGCGGGCCCGCGTCCGAACGCTGGAGGCTCTTCCCTCAGCGGCTCGAAACGACTGCTTAGGCGGGTAGTAGGTGATCGACCTGTGGGTCACATCCGGCTGCGGAAACAGTTTTACCGAGACCCATACTCTGGATTGGCCCCACACAAAGAGAATCGTTATCAGCAAATGCAGCAGCATGGACTCCAGAAATGAAGTCCAGGGAGGCGAGGAGGGGACAAAAACGTCGTTCCAGAAAGGTACCGGCCGGGCGGTGATACGGATCGGCGGAATTCGCTGCGACAGGAGCAAGTCTGCCAGATTGCCCGCAAACACACGATGGCGAGGTTCCCATTCGATCAGCAGCCGGAGTCGCGGTACGGGCGCTGGGCGCGAAACTCTCTCGTTGGCAATCAAAACCGCAGGGGCCTTATCCATGGTTACATGCTGGAGGGAGGAACAAATCTGAACTGATTATAACGCCCTTTCACAGCGGCACGGCGGGTACCTTGGTTACTGAATGGCGGCTCCAGGCTGCCGTGAGGAATGGGCGTGCGTGCTTCCGGCGCGCGTGCCGGGCACAGCAACCGGGCGGGTACAAATGTGAAACCTGAAAAACAAATGAAGCCACTTACCGCGCCACCGATGACGTCACGCCTTCCCCGTCTCCGCAAACTGCTGGAGTTTCTCAACCACGCCGGGCCAACCGTCACTGTAGTCCTTGCGCGCCTCTGGATCCTGAGCCAGACCGCTGTGCGTTACTTTCACGTGCGTCCCGGATGCGGCGGGCGTGAGTTCCCAGCGCACGATCGTTTTCTTGCCCGGGTCGAGATGCCAGTTCGCGATCCACGTGTAGACGAGAAGCCGCGGCGGATCGAATTCCAGGATCTCGCCGTGACATTTGAACTCGCTGACACCGTTAACCACGAAGTTGCTTTTCTCTGTGGCGTAGCTGTACTTGCCGCCGAGGCGCGCATCCATTTGCCAGAATTTTACTGAACAACTCGCATCGGTAAACCAGCGCATGAGCTGATCCGAATCTGTCAGCGTACGGAATACGCGTTCGGGGGGCGCCGCGATCTCGATCTCCGAGATAATCGCGTCGTGGCCCGGCGTAATAGTCGCTTTCGGCATGAGAACTCCGGCTGACTTTGTGGTCTACGCGGCAGTCGCCCTCCGCGGCGAAAGCTGTCCTTGATCTTGCGACTTATATGGTGCGCTGAATCTGCGCCCCTTCAAGGCAAGTCCCAAGGCAGGGTTTTCAGCAGATGGTTCAGCCTGCCACCCGCACAAGCAACAAACACGAGGGCTTTGGGAACCTTGGGCCCTACTTCACGCGCGCGAGCGTGAACACTTCTTTCATCTCCTTGCCATGATCGAGGAAGACCCACTCTTCAACGTGGTGATTGGCGTCAGATTCCGTGAAGGTCGCGTGCTGCATGTGACCCTCGCCGGGACCAATGTTAGTGCCGTCGAAGAATTCGAAGCTGACTGACTTCGCGTCCGCCGAGACCACCTTCATGCGCGGCTGGTTGCCCGCTCCGCAGTAGTGGGTCATTAACAGCCGGTCACCATCCATATGAAACATGGTGATCATGTTTTCCGGGCCGTGGCCGTGAATCTCGCTCATCAGCGCCGATCCGCCGGCGGTCATGCGAAAGGTCAGTTCAACGAGCTGCCCCTGATTGTTTTTTCCTGCCCAGTTCCCTTCCATTGTCTTCAGCATGTCGAACGTTTTGTGCGCGTCCGACTCGGCCACAACCAAGCTGGCCGAGAGGGCGACGAACATGGTGGCGGCGACGGCGGCCATTTTGCGAACTAGCTTCATGTTTTCCTCCGATGGATTCTATTTGTGTTGGCTGAATGCCTTTTTCGGCCCTTTGCCTGCGACCGGGGCCATCTCGCGGGTGTGTTCCTGTTCGACAAACGATTTCAAATGATCCAGGTTCTTCGTCCAGGACATTCGATACCGGTTGAGCCATGTATCGACCGCTTCGAGCGGCTCGACATTGAGCCGATAAAAGCGGTGGCGCCCACTGCGCGATGGCACCACCAGCCGCGCTTTCTGTAACTGGCGCAGGTGCTTGGATATCGCGGGGCGGGAAATAGGAAATGCACCGGCAATCTGGCCGGCGGCCTGTGGCCCGGAGCGCAATCGTTCCAGCACGGCCAACCGGGTGGGATCGGCCAGTGCACGGAAGGTCGCCTCCGGTAAATATGTAACCGAACGGTTTCGCATACTGGACAATGCGGAACTATACGGTTACATGTCAGGTCGCGTCAAGTGGAAAATTCGGGTTTCCGCCGCCCAGTTTTGCGCTCAGATGGGCGGCGATCAGCTTGCCGTGAAAGCGGCCATTCTCAATGAAGATTTCATTCGTCCGCGAGCCCGAGACGATCACCCCAGCAACGTAGATCCCCGCGACATTCGATTCCAGGTTTTCGGGATCGCACACTGGACGCAGCTGTTCCGTGGCCAGTTCGATGCCCACGCTGCGGAGAAAATCATAGTCGGGATGGTACCCCGTAAGAGCGAAGACAAAGTCATTCTTCAGGCGCCGGACTCCCGCTGGAGTTCGCAGCACAATGCAATCGGCGTTGATCTCCTGCACCGTGCTGTTGAAGTACGCGGCGATCTCGCCCGCTTTGATGCGGTTCTCGATGTCGGGGCGGACCCAGTATTTGACGTGCGCGTGCATCTGCGATCCGCGATGGACGAGGGTGACGCGGGCCCCGTGCCGCCACAAGTCCAACGCCGCTTCGGCTGCGGAATTCTTGCCGCCGACGACCACTACGTCAGAGTCAAAATAAGGGTGCGGCTCGCGGTAATAATGAAATACTTTATCCAGGTCTTCGCCGGGGACCCCGATTTCATTCGCCAGATCGTAGTACCCTGTGGCCAGCACGATCTTGCGCGCGCGATAGTCGCGGATGGCGTCGTGCCGGTTGGTGGTGGCGACCCGAAAGTCACCGTCCTCCCCAGTGATTGTCTTTACCCATTCGTATTGACGAATGTTCAGATGAAAGTGCTCAGCGACGCGCCGATAATATTCCAGCGCTTCCAGACGAGTAGGCTTGGCCAGAGAAGTGGTGAACGGCACGTCGCCGATCTCCAGCAGTTCCGGCGTGGTGAAGAACACCATGTTGGTCGGATAGTGATAGATGGAATTGACCAGGCAGCCCTTATCGATAATAAGGGCCTTGAAGCCAGCCTTTTGCGTTTCGATGGCACATGCCATGCCGGTAGGACCAGCGCCCACGATCAAGACGTCCGCCGCGGAATCGGGCTGCTCCTGCTTCTTGTTGCGCGGCAGAGTTTCCGGAATCTGTTCGGTGGACAATAATGTCGAAGTCTTCATCGCGTGGGCTTGGAAAACGACAATTGGAAAGCGATAATTCTAGCACCGCCGAGTAAGAGCTGAGCGCGACTGGTTCCCTACCTCTTCGTGCAAACGGCCACTCCATCGCGGAGCGGCAGGATGGTCGTGAACAGGTCCTTCGACTCGTAGATCAGCTTGTTGAATTCTAGAATCGCTTTAGTTGTGGCGTCGGGATCAGGCTGGCTGACCTTGCCGCTCCAGAGAACGTTATCCGTGATAAAAAGGCCGCCGCTTTTAAGGCGTGGAAGAGCTAAGTGGAGGGCGCGCGGGTAATCGATTTTATCGACGTCGTTGAAGATAATGTCATATTGCTCTTTCTCCTCGGAAAGAAATTCGAAAGCATCGCCCACACGAACCGTGATACGCCGATGGACTCCGGCACGCTCAAAGTAGCGGCGGGCCTTATCGGCGTTTTTGGGGTCGCCGTCGGTATAGACCACGCGTCCACCATCGCCCACCGCGCGTGCCCACCAGATGGTGGAATAACCGATGGCCGATCCCATTTCGAAGATTCTTTTGGCGCCGCTAATGATCGCGAGTTGGTAAAGCACGCGAGCGACGGCGGGGCCGACGATGGGAACCTTATTTTTGCTGGCCTCAATTTCCATCTCGGCGAGTACTTCATCGCGTGGCGGCAACATCGCGTAAAGGTAATCCTCGACTTCAGGAACTGTGATTCCTCCCATCCGCCAGCCGGACTTTGCGAGTTGATCGTTCATGATGCTCCGTGCCGCTATCTTGATCGTAAACCGCCGTTCGTCCCCGCCCGGCCTCGAAGCTGCGCAAGGCGCAAGCAGAACAGGGGCCAGTCGCTCCACTGAGATTTACGAAATCGTCTGCCCCGGCTTCATCTCCAACACTTTCACGTCCGGGACCAGTTTCTGCAGCGCACCAGGTGTTCCTGTCAATTGCGGAAACGTACCGAAGTGCATGGGGATGACCGTTTCCGGCTGCAGCAGCTTGCAGGCATAGGCAGCCTCGCGCGGCGACATGGTGAAACGGTCTCCGATCGGCAGCATGACAATCTTTGGTGCATAGAGATCGCGAATGATGGCCATGTCACTAAATACATTGGTGTCGCCCGCGTGGTAAAGCTTGACTCCGTTCGAGAACTCGAGCACGTAGCCGCAGGCTTCGCCCCCGTAGATAATCTCATCGCCATCCTGTATTCCGCAGGAGTGCACCGCGTGCACCATGGTGATCTTCACGCCGGCGACCGTCTGCGTGCCCCCCTTGTTCATCGGCGAGATTTGCTTCACACCCTTCTTCTGCAGCCACAAACAAAGCTCAAAGATACCTACAGCAATTGGATTATGTTTCTTCCCAACGTCGACAGCATCCCCGATGTGATCGCCGTGTCCGTGCGTGCACAGCAGCACGTCGGCCTGCTTTACCTTCTTCTCGCTCTCCGGACACTTGGGATTACCGGCAATCCAGGGGTCGATGTAGAGCGCCTTCCCTTCCGGCGTTTGCACGCGGAAGGTGGCGTGGCCCAGCCATGTGAGTTGAATTCCTTGAAGATTCACGAAACACCCCGGGTCAACCTGCGAGTTAGCATTCTAGCAGGCTACGGAAAGATTTCGGCGAGTGGACAACTCCGCATCTGGGTTTATGCTACATACAAGAAGCCTCTGCCCAAAAGGAGGTCCATGACTCACTTCCGTCTTTGCCTGATGTTTGTGCTGTTGAGCACGGGCGGGTTCCTGCTGAGCCTGAATGGTTGCGGAGGAACCACCACCAGCATTTCCCCGCCTCCGTCCCAGGCCATTCAGCACGTGGTGGTGATCTTTCAGGAAAATCGCACGCCTGACAATCTCTTTCAGGATCCCATCTTGGTCGGGCGCGGTGCCGACATTGCGGCTTCAGGACTTAATTCCAAGGGGAAGATGATTTCCCTGGATCCCCAGGACATGGTCACCGACTACGATATCGGTCACGGCCACCCTGCCTTTAACTCAATGTATGACGGAGGCAAAATGGACGGAGCCGACTTGATTCCAGTTGGCTGCGCCCAGGGTGCACAGAACTGTCCTCCTCCCAATCCGCAATTCAAATCGGTGATGCCGTCGGAGGTGCAGCCTTATTTCCAACTCGCGCGGCAATACACGTTCGGCGACCGCATGTTCCAAACGAATCAGGGACCCAGCTTTCCAGCGCACCAATTCATCATCTCTGGAACATCGGCGCCAAGCGCCAGCAGCAACCTGTTCGCGTCCTCGAATCTGATTGCGGGATTGACCGCAGGCTGTATCGCGACCCCCGGCACGACCGTATTCATGGTCGACCCGTCGGGCACGCAATCGTCGCAACAGTACCCTTGTTTCGAGCACCCGACACTCACCGATCTGCTCGACGCCAAGGGCATTTCCTGGCGCTATTACGCGCCTTCGGCGGGTTCGATCTGGACCGGCCCGGACGCCATCCAGCACATGTGCCAGCCGCAAACGCAAAACGGCCAGCTCGTCTGTACGGGGGCCGCGTGGAACAATGTAATTATCCCGGAGACGCAGGTCCTCACCGACATAGCCAGCCGCCAACTGCCGGCCGTGAGCTGGGTCATCCCCGATGGCGCAGCCTCCGATCACGCGAACGCCACCGACGGTTCCGGACCTTCCTGGGTAGCTTCGATTGTGAATGCCATCGGCAACAGTTCCTACTGGTCCAACACCGCGATCATCATCACCTGGGACGACTGGGGAGGCTGGTACGATCATGTTCCGCCTCCGCAAGTCCTGGCCAACTGCGCGCAATGGGGTTGCGGATACGTATATGGATTTCGTGTGCCTCTGATCGTCGTCTCTCCCTACGCCCTGGCGGCGCATATCTCTCACACTCCGCATGATTTCGGCAGTATTCTCAAGTTCATCGAAGAAAAGTTCGATCTGCCGTCATTAGGCTATGCCGATGCCTACGCCGACGATCTCTCCGACTGCTTTGACTTCAACCAGACGCCGTTGAAGTTTCAGACCATCCCGGCGGCGTTGAGCGCAGAGCACTTTCTGAATGACCGTAGACCGCATACCGACCCCGACGACGACTAACCATGCTGAACCATTCGACGTGACCCTTGATTTTGGGTGGCGCAGCGGTTTACCGCTGCGGTAAATTGCCTTGTTTTGAATCAGGCTTTAGCCGCTGAGGGTACCGCTCTGGCTCTGCGATGACTGATTCCGCAAACCGCTAGCGAACTGATTTAAAATCATTCCCGTTGCGAGCGAACTCGTGTATAAGATGGTGCACAATGTCCGAACTCAAGGTATTGCTTGCACGCGAGACCATCGCCAAGCGGGTCGCAGAGCTGGGAAAAGAGATTGCGCGCGATTTTGACGGCCAGTCGATCATCCTGGTCGGCGTTCTCAAAGGCGCAGCCGTTTTTCTGAGCGATCTTGCCCGCCAGATCCCCCTCGACGCCACCTTCGACTTTATCGGAGTTTCGAGTTACGGCAACCGGCCTACGGTCAAAGAAGATCCGGCCGGCCACGCCGCGTGGGATTCCCTGGGTGAAGTCCGCTTAACCAAAGACATGGATAGTTCGATGACCGATCGCAACGTGATTCTGGTGGAAGACATTCTCGACACCGGGCTGACCCTGAACTACATTTCGAAACTGGTGCAGGCGCACCGTCCAAAGACCCTGCGCATTGCCGCTTTGCTGGACAAGCCCTCCCGCCGCAAGCAGCCGATCCATGCGCATTACATCGGCTTCACCATTCCGGACGCCTATGTAGTCGGGTACGGCCTGGATTATGCGGAACGCTACCGCAACCTTCCGGATATCTGCGTGCTGGACAATGTCGTGATCGGTGATCTGTAGTTTCGAGGGGTTGTGCTTTTGATTTTTGATTACAAATCACAAATTACAAATGAACTAGAATGAAGTCTGTGAAAACGACCGCCACGCAAACTTTGCGCCCTTCAGAAGTGGAACCCCTCCTGCTGGAAGTAGCCGACGTGGTGAATACTACCCTTGACCTGGAAACCACGCTGCAGCGCGTGGCCGAACTGGTACGCAAGGTCATCGACTACGAAATCTTCGCGATCCTTCTGCTCAACGAGCAGCGGCAGGAATTGTATGTCCGCTTCCATGTGGGATATCCGCCGAAGGTCGCCGAGCGCGTGCGCCTGAAAGTGGGCCAAGGCATTACCGGGCGTGCAGCGCAAACCCGGCAGACGGTGCTGGTCCCCGACGTTACCCAGGAAGAGTTTTATATTGAAGCCCTTCCCAATGTTTGCTCTGAACTCGCCGTTCCACTGATTGTCAAGAATCGTGTCATCGGCGTGATCGACATTGAGGCGCGTGAAAAAGGCTATTTCACCGAAGAACACAAACGCCTGCTCACGTTGATCGCGTCGCGCATGGCGGTGGGCATCGAGAATGCCCGCCTGCACACACGGATTACGCGCCAGGCCCGTACACTGCTGCTTCTCAACGAGATCGCGCGCGAACTCACGTCGATTTTGAATCTCGACGAATTGCTCAAACGTATCGCCGAACTGCTTAAGCGGCTGATCGACTATCAGATGTTCAGCATTCTGCTGCTGGATCAGACGGGAGAAAAGTTGCAACACCGGTTCTCGCAGCGCTTCGAGGAACGACTCCATTTGAAGCACGACATCCCGCTCGGCCGCGGCGTGGTGGGGTACTCCGCGCAAGCCAAGGAAGCGGTGCTGGTACCCGACGTCGCCGAGAGTGCCCTCTACATCGCGGGAAATCCGGAGACGCGGTCAGAGCTCGCGGTTCCGCTGATTTATCAGGAAAAAGTCATCGGAGTGCTTGATCTGGAGCATACCCGCCGCGGCTATTTCACCGACGACCACAAGCGCACCTTGACCACGCTTGCCGCGCAACTGGCCATCGCCATTGAAAACGCGCGTCTTTACGAGCAGATTGCGCGGCAGGAGCAGCGGCTGGAACGCGATCTGGCGCTGGCGCGCGAACTGCAGTTTCGGCTGC
>ODAK010004700.1_pt1 | contig 13964 bp, 8 predicted proteins | sample 1539591 | NCBI WGS metagenome assembly ODAK01 (sample SAMEA3539303, study PRJEB22396) | soil metagenome | biome: tundra; feature: field; material: soil | place: USA | collected 2010-05 | depth 0.15 m | reverse complement strand
CGATCATCGTCTTGAGTCGCTGACGCGCGACTACCACGAGCTCATCGACATCAGCCATCCCGACAACCTGTTGATTCACCACTTCTCGCTCGGCTCGAAGGCGTCGCGCACGGCGTTCGCGCTGCCCGATCGGATGGCGCTCGTCTATCACAACATCACGCCGCCGGAGTACTTCGTCGGCCTTCATCGCGTGCTCGCGCGCGAGTGCTTTCGCGGACGCCGGGAGCTGCGGGCGTATGCGGACCGCTGCGACCTCGCGCTCGGCGACTCCGAGTTCAACCGTCAGGATCTCGAGGCGCTGGGCTTCCCGCGCACGGCCGTGCTGCCGGTGGTTCCCGACTTCTCGCATCTCGATCGCGCGCCGAACCGCTTCGTCGCCGATCAGTTCGACGATGGGTGGACCAATATCCTGTTTGTCGGCCGCGTCATCGCCAACAAGAAGATCGACGATCTCATCCGCTTTTTTCACGCGTACCACACGGGCTTCAATCCGCGCTCGCGCCTGTTGATCGTCGGCTCGCACGGCGGCTTCGAGCGCTATCTCGTGGCGCTCAATCACCTCGTCGCGACGCTCGGCCTCTCGAATGTGCACTTCGTCGGCCAGGTGTCGGACGCCGAGCTGGTCGGCTACTACGAGGTGGCCGACCTCTTTCTGTGCGCGAGCGAGCACGAAGGCTTCTGCGTCCCGCTGGTCGAAGCCTTCTACAAGGAAGTGCCGGTCCTGGCGTACGCGGCCACGGCCGTACCGGCGACGATGGACGGCGCGGGCGTGTTGTACGACGACAAGAACCCGCGGCACGTCGCCGCGCTCATCGACGCGATCGTGTCGAACGCCGCGCTCGAGGATCAGATCATCGACGCGCAGCTCGACGCGGTCGGCCGCCTGCAGGCGAAGGACTTCGGCGGCACGTTGCTCGGCTTCGTCGACCGGATCCTGGCCGCGCCGCGCGCGCCGCGCCCGAACGTCGCGTTCGATTTCTGGCAGCAGTTCGACGACGCGCAGGCGCTCGAGGAGCTTCGGCTGTACCGTCCCTCGATCTATAAAGCACTCCCGGCGGGCGGAGGCGCATGATCATCAACCAATGGGTGCCGGCGGCGCATCGGGGCGATGCGGTCGGCGACAGCGCCCGGCGCGTTCGCGATCTCGTGCGCGCGCTCGGCCACCAGTCGGAGCTCTACGCGCTGACGATCGACGACGACCTCAAGCACGACGTGCGCCCGTTCAGCGATCCGGCCGCGCGGCGCGGCGACCTCACCATCTTTCATTTCGCGCTGCCCTCGCCGATGACCTCGGCGTTCGCGTCGCTCTCCGGCGGCCGCATCCTGCAGTATCACAACGTGACGCCGGCGGCGTTCTTCGCACCCTACGACCCGGCGCTCTTCCGGCTCGCCGCGCTCGGACGCGAGGACCTAAGCACGCTCGTCGGACACGTCGAGCTGGCGCTCGGCGACTCGGACTTCAACCGCCGTGAGCTCGAAACGCTCGGCTTCGAGCCGACCGGCGTCTTCCCCATCGCGATCGACACTTCCCGGGTGACCAACCCGGTCGCACGCCCGGCGCTCGAGCGCCTGCTGGACGACGAGCTGGTGAATTTCCTCTTCGTCGGCCGGATTGCACCCAATAAGAAGATCGAAGACCACATCCGCCTGGCCGAGCACTACAAGCGCTACGTCGACGCCTACTACCGCTTCATCTTCGTGGGGCGGTACGACGTCGTGCCCGGCTACTACGCGACGATCCGCGCGCTGATGTCCGAGTTTCGTCTGCTGAACGACCGGTTCGTGTTCACCGGGCCGATACCGGACGAAGAGCTCGCGGTGTACTATCGTCATGCGGCCGTGTACATCTCGCTCAGCGAACACGAAGGCTTCTGCGTGCCGCTGCTCGAGGCGATGGCGGCCGATGTGCCCGTGCTCGCCTACGCGGCGGCGGCCGTGCCGGACACGCTCGGCGGCGCCGGCGTGCAGTTCGCGCCGAAGAATCTCGAGTACGCGGCGGAGCTCCTCGGCACGCTGACCTTCGACGATGATGTGCGGGCGCAGGTCATCGCCGGCCAGCGGCGGCGGCTGGCCGACTTCGGCGACGCGCGCATCACGCGCGACCTCGCCAACGTGATTCACCAACTGTCGTGAAAATAGCCTTCATCGTGCAGCGCTACGGCACCGAGGTCCTCGGCGGATCCGAGTACCACTGCCGCCTGGTGGCCGAGCGCCTCGCCCAGCAGCACGACGTCGACGTGCTGACGACGTGCGCGCGCGATTACATCACCTGGAAGAACGAATACCCGGAAGGGTCCGACCGCATTCGCGGCGTCACCGTCCGCCGCTTCCCGAGCGCCCGCACGCGCGACCTCGAGGCGTTCAACAAGTACTCGGAGTGGATCTTCAACAACGCGCACGACCGCGCGGACGAGATCGAGTGGCTGAAGCAGCAGGGCCCGTGGTGTCCGTCGCTCGTCGAGTACCTGCGCCACCACCAGCAGCAGTACGACGTGCTCGTGTTCTTCACGTATCTCTATGCGCCGACGGTGCTCGGTCTCGAGGTGAATCCCGGCCGCAGCGTGCTCGTGCCGACGAGCCACGACGAACCGGCGATCCGGCTCGAGATCTACAAAGAGGTCTTCAGCCGGCCGGCCGCGATCCTCTTCAACACCGAAAGCGAGCGCCGCTTCATCCACCGCCAGTTCATTGATCGCCCGCTGCTTGAGGAAATCGTTGGGGTCGGCGTCGACATCCCGCAGTATCAGCCGTACCCGCGGATGCCCGAGCCGGTGCCTGAGGAGGAAGCTGAGGCCGCGCAGTCGGCCGCCGCCGCCGACGCCGGCGGCGACGACGCGGACGAAGCGATGGAAGCGCGGCAGTTCCCCTCGCACCTGCTCACTCGCGGCTCGGTGTTCCGCCGGCGCCATCGCTTGTACGGGCCGATTGCCCTGTACGGCGGCCGGATCGATCCGGGAAAGGGCTGCGAAGAGCTGATCGAATACTTCAGCGCCTATGTGAAAGAGGGCGGCGACGCCACGCTGGCGCTGATGGGCGTCAAGCTGATGGCGCTGCCCGAGGAGCCGTTCATCCGCTTCGCCGGCCTGCTGTCGGACCGCGAGCGCATGCAGGCGCTCGAAGCCGCCACCGTCGTCGTCGTCCCCTCGCCGTTCGAGAGCCTGTCGCTGCTGGCGCTCGAGGCGTTCGCCGTCGGGACGCCGGTGCTGGTCAACGCGCGAAGCGAGGTGCTCGCGGAGCACTGCCTGCGCAGCAACGCGGGGCTCTTCTATGCGGACCGGGACGAGTTCGTGGAGTGTCTGACGCTGCTCATGGGCGACGCCGACTTGCGCGCGGCGATGGGACAGAACGGCCGCGAGTACGTGCGCCGCAACTACCGGTGGGATGTCGTGCTGGCCAAGTACGAGCGGACGTTTGCGAAGATCCGCGGCGGCAGATAGATCTATTTCTCCTCGAACGCCCCCGCCGGCGTGAGCGGCCCGACGACGGCCGAGGCGGCGCGCTCGACGGCGGGCGCCTCCGCCGGCTCGGCGCCGTTGGCCTGCCGCTTCCGGCGCGGCCTGATGTCGTAGCGCTTGATCATCTCGTTGAGCGTCGTCGGCTTGATGTGCAGGAGCTCGGCGGCGCGCTTTTGCACACCTCCCGCCGCTTCGAGCGTCGATTCGATCAGCCGCTTCTCGAAATCGGTGATGACCTCCTTGAACGAGATCCCCTCTGGCGGCAGATTGATCTGCGGCATCGAGAAGTTCGGCGCCTTCCGCACGTGGTCGGGGATGAGGTCGGCGCCAATGGTCGGCCCCGTACAGAGCACCACGGCGCGCTCGATCACATTCTCGAGCTCGCGTACGTTGCCCGCCCAGTCGTAGTCCATCAGCACGTCGAGCGCTTCGGGCATCACCTCGAGCCCCACTTTGCGGTTTTCCTCGCCGTACTTGTCGAGGAAGTGGTGGACGAGGAGCGGGATGTCGTCCTTGCGATCGCGCAGCGGCGGCAGTTGAATCGAGATGACGTGGAGCCGGTAGAAGAGATCCTCGCGGAAGCGTCCCTCTTCCATCATCTGCCGCAGGTCGACGTTGGTCGCGGCGATGATCCGGACGTCGACCTTGATGGTCTCCATCCCCCCGAGCCGCATGAACTCGCGCTCCTGGATGACGCGCAGCAGCTTCGCCTGCGTCTCCAGCGGGATGTTGCCGATCTCGTCGAAGAAAATCGTGCCCTTGTCCGCGAGATCGAACAGCCCTTTCTTCGGGTAGACGGCGCCGGTGAACGCGCCTTTGACGTGGCCGAAGAGCGTCGACTCGAGCAGATCGGGCGGGAGGTTGCCCGAGTTGACCGTGACGAACGCGCGGTCGGCGCGCGAGGAGTGCGTGTGGATGGCGCGCGCCACGAGCTCTTTGCCGGTACCGCTCTCGCCCTGGATGAGAATCGTCGACCGGCTCGGCGCCGCCTGGATAATCAGATCGAACACCTGCCGCATCCGTGAGCTACGGCCGATGATGTTGGCGAACTTGTGGTACCGCTCCTGGATGTTCTGGCGCAGCGCCCGGTTCTCGTGCACCAGCCGGCGCCGCTCCATGGCGTTGCGCACGACGGCCAGCACTTCGTCGTTCTTGAACGGCTTGGTGATGTAGTCGAACGCGCCGGATTTCATCGCCGAGATCGCGCTTTCGATGGAGGCGTACGCGGTGATCATCACGACGGCGAGATCCTCGTCGATGCGCTTCAACTCGTCGAGCGTGGCGATGCCGTCGAGCCCGGGCATCATGATGTCGACGATCGCGGCGTCGACCGGCAGCGCGCGCGCGATCTCGAGCCCCTCGGCGCCCGACGAGGCGAGTCGGACCTGGTAGCCCTCCCGGGTGAGCAGCGTCTCGAGAATCTCCCGCATGATCTCTTCATCATCGATGACGAGAATCGCGCCGTTTCGGGATGTGGGCATGTGTTATTTCCGTGCGGCGCGCGACCGACTCTCGGCTTCCGCCAGCGGCAGCGCGATCGTGAACCGCGTGCCCTGGCCGATCGCGCTGTCACAGTGAATCGTACCGTCGTGCTCGTGCACGATCCCGTACGTGATGGAGAGGCCGAGGCCCGTGCCGCGGCCGATCGTCTTGGTCGTGAAAAACGGATCGTAGATGCGCGCCAGGTGCTCGGCCGGAATCCCGGAGCCGGTGTCGGCAATCTCCACGATGCCGCGATCGTCCTCGACGCGCGTCGTGACCGACAGCCAGCCACCGCGCGGCATCGCGTCGCGCGCGTTCAGGAACAGATTCAGGAACACCTGCTGGAGCTGATGCTCGATGCCGGCGACCATCACCGGCGCGTCCGCCAGCTCGCGGCGGACCTTGATCTTCGCCACCTCGAACTGGTGCTCGAGCAGCGCGAAGACGTCGCCGACGATGGCGTTCAAATCGACGTGGATGCGCTCGCCGCCCTGCGTGCCTGGCCGCGACAGATTCAACAGGCCGTTGACGATCTTCGCCGCGCGGAACGTTTGACGCTCGATCTTCTCGAGCAGTACGGTTTTCGGATCCTGCGGGTCCGCGCCCTCGAGCAGCATCTGCGTGAAGCTCGAGATCCCGGTGAGCGGCGTGTTGACCTCGTGCGCCACGCCCGCGGCGAGCAGCCCGATCGACGCCATCTTTTCGGAAATCTGGAGCTGCTCCTCGAGCCGCACGCGGTCGGTGATGTCCTCGATAATCAGAATCGTGCCCACGACCGCCGCCGTGTCGCCAGACGGCGCGTGGAGCGGAACCTCCGTCGCGTTGACCAGCAGCCGCACCGGCTCCGCCTGACGCGCGGCCAGCGGCACCAGGTACAACGTCGCGCCGGCGGCCTGTTCCTGCCGCGCCGCGCGCAGCGCGTCGACGAACTCGCGGTCGAAGATCTCGGCGAGCGGCCGCCCGATTGCGTCCGCCCGTGCGATGCCGTAGAAGCGCTCGAGCGCGCGATTCCAGCGCACGATCTGCTCCTCGACGTCGAACACGACGAGCCCGTCGTCGAGCGACTCGAGGATGTTGTCGTTGAACTCGCGCATGCGGCCGAGCTCTTCGGCCTTCAGGAGCAGCTGACGATAGAGCCGGCCGTTCTCGATCGCCGTCGCCACCTGCCCCGCCACCGCCGTCAGCAGCGCCAGATCCTCGCTGTTGAACGGCTCGTCGGTGTCCTTGCGCCCGAGCGCGAGCACGGCGATCGCGCCGCCTTCGAAGATGCACGGCACAAAATAGTAGATGCCGGCGTCGCGCCACAGCTCGACCTCTTCCGCGACGAACCGCGCCGCGGCAATCGGATCGTCGAGCGCCACGGTATGGCCCGCGTCGAGCCGCGCGATGAACGACGACTGGCGCGCGAGCGGCGGCACCGGCTGGGCGAAGCCGAAATCGCCGATGGAGCCGAAATCGCCGGACCGCTCGTCGGCGAGCATCAGCGCCATGCGGTCCACGACGAGCGTCTCCACGACGCGCGTGATCAGGCGCTGGCTGAGATGGACGACGTCGAGATCGCTGTTCAGATCGCGCGCGAAGCCGACGAGCGCGCGGCGGTAGTCGTACCGGTCGCGATAGAACATGCGATCGATCGCTTCCTGCACGGCGTCTTTTACCGGACGGGCGAGCAGCACGATCACGAGCGTCGCCAGCGCCGCGACGATCCAATTGTGCGCGTCGATGTCGCTCGCGAACGAGAATCGGACCAGCTTGAGGAGCGCCGCGTACAGCACCAGGGCCGCCGCGCCAAACGCGGTGTACGCGAGGCCGCGTTTGATGATCACCTCCACGTCGCGCAGCCGGTACCGCACGATGGCTGACGCAAAGGTGAGCGGCACCAGACCGAGCGGCACCGCCGTGAGCTGCAGCGCCAACGGCGGATCGACGCCGAGCGCCCACGGCAGCGCGTAGGCGAACGCGAACGGACCGACGCCGAGCGCCGTGCCCCACGCGATCCAGCGAAGCTGCCGGCGGCCGGTGCGCGACGTGATCTGCCGGAAGGCGCGGAAGAGGACCACGATCGCCGCCACCGAGCCGACGAACAAGTACAAATGCTCGGCGCGATCCAGGAGATCGATGGCACGCGAGAACAAGCGGCCGTTCACCGATCCCCGCGCGATCGCGACGATGCGCGCCGCGCTCAGGACGAGCGCGGGCAGATACATCAGCGGCACCAGCGCCGCCGTCGCCGCCGTCGGCCGTTCCTCGGCGGGACGCTCGGGGAACACCAGCGTGAAATGCAGCAGGAGCGGCGGCAGCAGCACGACCGCGACGGCGTCGCCCCAGTAGAACACCCAGTCCAGGCGATCGAACGGACCGTTGAAGGAGAACGTGAACGCACCGAAAAACGCTACGCACAGCCAGAAGAAATGCAGCGTGGCCTGATCGCGCGGCCGGCGCAGCCGCACCGACGCGCCGACAAACAGCGTGAAGAACCCGACCGCGGCCAGGACGTAATACATCGAGCTGCCCTGCGGCGCCGGCGCGAGCGACACCTCGAGCGCCTGACGAGTCCCGAGGCGGAGCACGGTGTAGTTGAGGCGCGTGCCAGCCACGCCGCGATGCTGGACCTCAACCACGTCCCCCGGCGTGTCGACCGGCGAGCCGTTCACGGCGAGCAGGACGTCGCCGCGCTCAATCCCGGCGGCGGCCGCCGCCGACGCCGGCGCAATCTCGGTCGCCACCACACCTTCCGCGCGGGCGGACCAGAGCACACCGTCCTCCACCTCGTGCCAGCGGGCGCGCATCTCGACGTTGGCGATGCCCAGCCCAATCAGGACCACGACGACGACGACGGCGAATGCAGATCGGCCCCACGCGAGCCAGCGGCTCTCGACAGAAGACACGCTCAGCGCAGAGCTTCCGTGGAACATCCTGTTTCCCAAGATTTTACTGGACGAAACCGGCTAAATCTCTGACAAGCATCAACTTTCAGGCATAAAAACGCCTCGGCTCCAATATTACGGAGCTGGCCTTCAATATTATGGATCGTTCGAGCGCTTAGAAGCGGAGGGTCAAGCCGCCGACCACCCGTTTGGGCGGGTGGACGACCAGGAGCTCGTCGTAAATCGACTGATCCGCGGAGGATTCGCGGAAGAAGTTGTGAACCGCGAGCAGCATCTCCCAGCGGGCGTTGCTGAAGTTCATGAACGGCAGTGACTGGCGGACCTGCACGTCAAACCGCCCGTCGAATCCTGGACGCTCGCCTGGCGGCTGCCCGGGTGCGCCAGCGCGGGCGAAGCCGTTGCTGAGGCGATACAGCACGAGGACGCGGGTCGAGGTCTCGGGTACTTCGGTTTCGACCGAGGTCGACACGTCCTGGATGCGATCGGAGCCCAGCCGGACGGCCGAGGGAGCGACGAGGAGGATGTACGCGAGGTCGCCGCCAGAAGTCCAGTTGGCGTGTGCGAGCGAGTACTCGACCGACGCGTGGATGCGCCGCGCGATCGCGGCGTGCACGCCCGCGCTCCAGCCGGTCGCGTCGAAATTGCCGCTGTTGCCGAGGAAGTAGTGCCCGAGCGTGGTGGCCGGGCCGTCCGGCAGCTGGACGCCGAACATCGTGACGAGCTGATCGTCCACGCGCTGATGGAACGCGCGGAACGAGACGGTCGAACCGGCGCCGAGATCTCGCTCAATCTCCATCTCGACGTGCGTCGCCCGCTCGGCGCGAAGCGGCTGCGCGTCGGCCAGCGACGAGAAGGTGCGCTGCGGAGGCAGCCAGATCCCGGTATCGCCCGGCGGCAGGAATTCCTCGGCGCCCGGCGCGACCGCGCGCGACGACACGAGCGCACTCAGGCGGAAGTGATCGGCGGGCGTGATCGTGAGCGCGGCGCGCGGGCTGATCAAGCCGCGGCTTTCCAGGTAGTCGTACCGCGCGTAGCGGCTGCCGTAGGTGAGCGACACCGACGGCGTGATGGCGAACGTGTCGAATCCGTACAGCGCGCCTGCGTTGCGGCTGCCGTCGGTGACGTCGCGGAGCGCCGCCGGATTGCCGCCGCCGTAGCGCTGCGTCGCGTACGACATCCCGATGTCGTAGCGATGGCGCGCCTGCACGCGGGTGGTGTACGAGCCGGCGACGATCCACGAGGCGATGTCGCCCTGCGTCAGCGCGCCGCGGACCGTCCAGTCGGCCGAGCCGCCGGCCGGGGCGCTGACCGACAGGTAGGCGACGCCGCGCGACATGCTGTCGACGGTGAACAGTTGCTGCGGGTTGTCGAACGATCCGGTCGTCAGCAGGTTGACCTGTCCGGAAAAGACCGTGTCGGTGAGGAAGTTGCCCGCCAGTCGCGCCGCCGATCCAAAGCCCTGACCCAGGAAGCTGGCCGGCTCGAACGCGTTCCCATCAGGCGTGTCGATGGTGATGATGTCGTCGGGAACGGTTGCGTCCCTCAAAATGCCGCGGCGCGCGTGCCGCAGACGCCAGGCGGTCTCGCCATGGTCGTCGTTTCCGGCTGACGCCACCTCGCTGGCCGGCTCCGGGTCGGACGCGGCGCCGGCCGCGAGCACGCGGTAGTTCGCCGCCGAGTCGGTCCCCACGTGGCGCAGCGCGATCGACGAGGACGTTCGGCTGCTGGGACGCACCTCGATGTACTGCCCGCGCGACGCCATGAAGCCGCTGAGGTGCGCGCGAACGAAATACGGTCCGGGCAGGAGTGTCACCATCACGAACCGCCCCGTGCGATCCGTCGTCGCGGTGCTGGTGGTCGCGCCGAGCGCGGACACGAGTGCGCCGTTGACCGGCGCGCCCTTTTCATCCTGGACGATGCCCTGGAGCGATCCTGATGCGAGCGAGACGAGACGGGTCACCGGGCGGAGGCCATCGCTGTCCGCGCCGTTCACCGGGACCTGCGCGTGCGTCGCGACCGACGTACACAGAAGCGCCAGACCGCCGACGACCGCCGACGCCGTGAATCTGGATGTGCCGGTCATTTTTCCCTTCCCCGCCTCTCCGCCGTGCGCCGTCGTATCCGGGCGTACCGGAGTTACGACGCGGTCACGGTGAAGTTGATGTCCCGGGTCAGTGTCTTGCTCGCGAGCGTGTCGGTGACCTTGATTTCCAGCCGGTAGTCGCCCTCGGGGAACGACGCCAGCGGAATTTCCTGCCCGCCCTGAAGCTGGTGGCCTGCCGCAATATCGAACTGCGGCGGCAGCGTCGAAGCGTTCAGCTCCATCAGCGCCGTCTTGTTGAAGAACTTCTCGCCGCCGGCGGACTTCACGTAGAAATTGTACTCGACCGTGACGGCCGGCTTGTTGGCGGCGTCGGTTTTCTGGTTGTAGATGAGGAAGAACACCTGCAGTTCATCCTTTTTCGAGAGCTTGGCGTCGAGCGCCGGGACCAGTTCTCGCGTTCCGAACGAGGCGTACGGCCGATCGATGAGCTGTTGGCTCGTCAGCTGCACCGGGACCGGATCGTACCGCAGCGAAATCACCGGCGTGCTGGTGTTGAATTCGCCGTTCCAGAAGTCGGGCACGGTGACGGTGTGCTTGATCACGGCGATCTTCTGAGCCACCGGCGCGGCGCCTTTCGGCTGCGGAACGACCGGTTCCTGGCACGCGACATACACATCGTAGACGCCCGGAACGACCGTGAACGAGCGGGCGAGGCGGGCGGGCGCGGGTGCGCTCGCCGCCGCGGTCGTCGTCGCGCTCTTGGCGCCGGTCGGGACCGGGACGTTGAGGTTCACGTCCTCCCACGGATACTCGGTGACGGCTTTCTTGTTCTTGTCGTTCTTTCCAGCCGGGGCGGGCGTGGGCGACGGCGCGTCCTTCGACACGACGCGCCAGTAGAAGTTGACGTTGCCGCCGGTGACCTTCGACGGATCGACGGTCACGATGAAGGGCACGAATTCCTTGTTGCCGATCGCCTTGAAGGCGTCCTCGCGCGCCCAGAGCAATCCGAGATCATTGGGCGGCTGCGCCGTGCCGGCCGCGACTTCGTCGACGAGCTTTGCGAGCGCATCGACGTCTTTCTTCTGCGCATCGTCTCGCTTCTTGTCGTCTTTCTTCTGCGCGAAGAGTCCCACCGAACACACGATTGCGGCCGCCGCGGCCAACGCGATTACTCGACGCCGATGAGCCATAATAAGCTGCGCTCCAGGATGAAAGGCTATGATTGAACAGCTCATCATAGACGTCCCCTCCGGCACAAGTCAAACCATTCTGCCGACTGCACTTCAGCCGACTTCAGCCACCGGGGCGTGTGCTATATTCGGCTTTCCCGCCCATGAAACTGATCGACGTCTCGGTGCCGCTCGACGCGAACCTCCCGACCTATCCTGGCAACACGCCGTACAGCCTCGAAGCGGTGAAGCGGATGGCGCGCGGCGACAGCTCCAACGTCTCCACGCTGCACCTGAGTGCACATTCAGGCACTCATGTCGATGCGCCGTGCCATTTCTTCGACGGGGCGCCGGGGGCCGAAGCCTTGCCGCTGGAGATGCTCGTCGGGCGCGCGCGCGTCATCGAGATCACGTCGCGCAAGGGCGTCGGCGCCGACGAGCTCGCCGGCGCCCATCTGTCGGAAGACGTGCGCGTCCTGATCAAAACGTCGAATTCGCGGCTCTGGGGATCGGCGGAGTTTCACGCCGACTACACGGGCGTCACTGAATCGGGCGCGAAGTATCTTCTGGAGCACGGCATCAAGGTGGTCGGCGTCGACTACCTCTCGGTCGAGGAATTCAGGAAGCCGGGCGCGCCGGCGCACCACGTGCTGCTCGGCGGCGGCATCATCGTCATCGAAGGTCTGAACTTGCGCGACGTCGATCCGGGCGTGTACGAGATGTTCTGCCTGCCGCTGGCGCTCGTCGGATCCGACGGCGCCCCGGCGCGCGTGGTCCTCCGCAGGAGTTGATCGTCCAATGGCGGCGATCGTCGACGACAGCCTCGTCATCGTGCTCGCCGGCGGCGCCGGCGAGCGGCTCTATCCGCTGACGAAGGATCGCGCCAAGCCGGCGGTCTACTTCGGCGGACCGTACCGCATCATCGACTTCGCGCTCAGCAACTGCATCAACTCCGGCCTGCGCCGCATCTTCATCGCGACCCAATACAAATCGCTGTCGCTCAACCGGCACATCCGCATGGGGTGGGGCATCGTCTCGGAGGAGCTCGGCGAGTTCGTCGAGATTCTGCCGCCGCAGAAGCGCGTCAGCGAACACTGGTATCAGGGCACGGCCGACGCCGTCTATCAGAATCTCTATTCCATCATGCGCGAAAATCCGCGGCGGCTGATCGTGCTGTCGGGCGATCACGTCTACAAGATGGACTACGCGCGCATGGTGCGGTTCCACGTGGACCGCGGCGCCGCCGTGACGCTCGCCGCGCTCGAGGTGCCGCTCGCCGAGGCGACGCGCTTCGGCATCGTCACCGTGGATGAAGAGGATCGGGTGATCGGATTTCAAGAGAAGCCGCGGACGCCGAGCGCGATTCCCGGAACGCCCGACCTCGCGCTGGCGTCGATGGGCGTCTACATCTTCGACACCGACGTGCTCGTGCGGGCGCTCGAAGCGGACGCGAACCAGGCGACCGCGCACGATTTCGGCAAGGACATCATTCCCGCGCTCATCCACCAGGCGGCGGTCTACGCGCACCGCTTCTACGACGAGAACAAGAAAGCGTCGAAGTACTGGCGCGACATCGGCACGCTCGACGCGTATTTCGAGGCGAACATGGACCTGTGCCATGTCAACCCGGAGTTCAACCTCTACGATCCCGAGTGGCCGCTGCGGACCTACCAGCCGCAGGCGCCGCCGGCCAAGTTCGTGTTCGCCGAAGCCGGCCGCCGGTGCGGCCAGGCGCTCGATTCCGTGATTTCGCCTGGCTGCATCGTGTCGGGCGCCACCATCCAGGGCAGCGTGCTCTGCCCCAACGTGCGCGTCCACAGCTTCTGCCACATCGAGCAGTGCATCCTGATGCCCGGCGTCCGCGTCGGACGCCACGCGCGCATCCGCCGCGCGATCATCGACCGCGACGTCCTCATCCCGCGCGGTGCGCTGATTGGCCACAACGAGGCCGAGGATCGCCGGCGCCATACCGTCACCGACTCCGGCATCGTCGTCGTCACGACCGACGATGAGCCGCTCATCGGGCCGCTCGACGCCGAGGCGCTGCAGTTCGAGGCGGAGGCGGACCGGCGCGGCGGAGGCGGCTAGCGCATGTCAGCAAGGAGCTTCTATTGAAGATCACCCAGGTACACGCCCGCGAGATCCTGGACTCGCGCGGCAATCCGACCGTGGAAGTGGACGTGACGCTCGAAGGCGGCGCGTTCGGCCGGGCCGCGGTCCCCTCGGGCGCCTCGACCGGCGAGCGCGAGGCGCTGGAGATGCGCGATGGTGACCCGTCGCGCTACGGCGGCAAAGGCGTGCGCAAGGCGGTCGGCAACGTGAACCGCGTGCTCGCCAAGGCGATCGTCAACCGCGAGCTCGATCAGCGCGGCCTCGATGAGGCGATGATCGCGCGCGACGGCACGCCGACCAAGAGCGGGCTCGGCGCCAACGCGATCCTCGGCGTCTCGATGGCCGCCGCGCGCGCGGAAGCGGCGGCCCACGGCGTCCCGCTCTACCGCCATCTCGGCGCCCTGTACGACAGTGGCGGCACCGACCGGTTCACGCTGCCCGTGCCGATGATGAACATCCTGAACGGCGGCGCGCACGCGGACACGAGCGTCGACTTCCAGGAGTTCATGGTGATGCCGGTCGGCGCCGGATCGTTTGCCGAAGCGCTACGCGCAGGTGCCGAGATCTTCCACGCGCTCCGGGGCATTCTGAAGGCGCGGGGGCAATCGACCGGTGTGGGCGACGAGGGCGGCTTCGCGCCGAACCTGAAATCGAACCGTGAAGCGGTCGACGTCGTGCTCGAAGCCATCGCCAAGTCCGGCGGGACCGCCGGGCGGGACGTCTACGTCGCGATCGATGTGGCGGCGAGCGAATTGTGGGCGGGCGGCGGGCGCTATACGTTCAAGAAGTCCGGCGAACCCGATCGCACATCGGA
>ODAK010004699.1_pt1 | contig 13968 bp, 19 predicted proteins | sample 1539591 | NCBI WGS metagenome assembly ODAK01 (sample SAMEA3539303, study PRJEB22396) | soil metagenome | biome: tundra; feature: field; material: soil | place: USA | collected 2010-05 | depth 0.15 m | reverse complement strand
GTACGGGTTGACGGAGCTCGCTCGGACCTTCACGAGGACCTCGCCCCTGCCGACGGGCGGCGTCTCTGTCTCTTCGAATCGAAGACAGTCCGACGATCCGTACTCGCTCCGGACGATGGCCTTCATGCGGGTCCCCCTCTGCCTCGACTGCGCAGGAGCAGCGACGACTTATGTTGTAAGTCTAGACGTACGTTGTAAGGTTGTCAACTGTGCCGAGGACGAGTGCCCGTGCCCGCCGTGTGCGTTCCCCCCTCACCAGGGAGCGGATCCTGGACGAGGCAATCGAGCTAGCCGACGCAGGTGGGCTGGCCGCACTGACCATGCGGGGACTCGGCCACGCCCTCGGCGTCGAGGCCATGTCGCTCTACAACCACGTCGAGGACAAAGACGACGTCCTCGATGGCATCGTCGACCAGGTGCTCTCGACGATCAATCTCACGCCGGCTGGAGATGGCTGGCGGCCATCCCTTCGAGAGAGCGCAGTGTCTGCGCATGGCATCCTCGTCCGTCATCCCTGGGCCTGCGAGCTGGTGCTCCTGCCGAACCGCCCCCGAGTGTCGTCCGCCAGGCTCCGCTATATCGAGTCGATCCTCAGTCGGCTCCGCGGCGGCGGGTTCTCGCCGAGTGGGGCGTCGCGGGGCTACCACGCGATCGACAGCCACGTCCTCGGCTTCACGCTCTGGGAGCTCGGGCACACGATGCCCGACGACGCTCCCCCAGAGTTCCTCGAGTCGTTGCTCCGCAGCTTTGACTTCTCGGACTACCCGTTCTTGGCCGAGCATGCGAAGGAGCACTTGAAGGAGACCACGATCCCCGAGCTTGGCGAGTTCGAGTTCGGTCTCGATCTGGTACTCGACGGGCTCGAGAAGATCAGAGAGACGGCCTAGGTGCTGCGTTGCTGACCGGGTGATCCTCTCGATCAGCCCCGTGGGACCAGGGTCCGGTCAAGGATGCCGAGGGTGGCGCGCAGCGTGCTCTCCGAGATGACCGGGAACACCCCAGAGTCCTTCCATTCCTGGTCGACTGCTGTCCAGTCGCAGTACAGCGTCACCTCGGTCCCGCCTTCGGTCGGTTCGAGCCTGTAGCCGTAGAGGTGCGCCCATGACAAGGACGGTTGCCACTCAATGCGGCGGTCCGGCTCAAAGGCGGTGATCGTGACGGTCATGTCGTAGAGGCCAAGGTCGAAGTCGTGCAGGGCCTCTCGATCCATGTGCACGACGAAGGTGTCGCCCACCTTCGTGACTGGCTCGCCGACGGCACCCATCAGCGAACCGGAAGCGTCGATCGTGACATGCCCCTTGGGATCACTCACGATGGCGAAGATCTCACTTGCCGACGCCCTGATGACTCGTGCTGCTTCAAATCGGTCGACTGACGTCATCGGAGCAACCTATCGGTGACGGCTCTGCCTGCGGTCCGATGGCTATCGGGGCTGGAGCACCATCTGGGTGCAGCGAAACAGCGCCATTGCTCGTCCGGTTGAGTCATTGGTGACCTCCGCGTCCCAAACATGGGTCTGACGACCAAGGTGCGACGGCGTGCAGCGGCAGACCACACGCTCCCCGACTCGAGCCGACGACAAGAAGTTCGTCTTCAATTCAATCGTGGTGAACGACGCACCCGCAGGGATGTTGTTGCCGCACCCGATTGCTGCACACGCGTCCGCCAACGCGACGACGGCGGGTGCGAACAGAAAGCCAGTGCCGGCGATGAGGTTCTCGGTCACGTCGATGTGACCGGTGACGAGGTCGTTCGCCGAATGATCGAAGACACAGCCGAGCTGACCAGGCACGCGTTGCGCGAAGAACTCGGTCGCCCAGCGAACTCTCGTGCCTGGGCTGTCATCGACACCGGGTTCGCTCACGGTCGTGACGCGACCAATCGTCGAATTTCGTCAGAAGATACGCTCCGAGCCGTGACGGCATCCACGGCCGAGGAACGCTCGCGGCCGTTGGAACCCGAGCCGATGTGAGCGGGGACCGGTGGACCTACAAGACGAGTCCCGCCATTCGCACGAAGCGGTGGCTCTTTTTCGTCGCGCTCGTCGCGGCGGGACTCGCAGTTGCAGCCGTGAGCCTCGGTGGTAGTACCCCAGAGGGGCGAATCATCGTCTGGATCGAACCGGGAGCGTCGGGCGCACAGCTCCATCTGATTGCGGCGCATGCACGTGCCGCCCTTCGGACATCAGACTGCGTCTACTGGAGCCAGGCGAAGGACTTCAAGGAGGCCAAGCGACTCCTCGCGCCATCCACAAGTGCGTTCCTCACCGCGGCGAGCACGCCATCGTCGTTTCGTTGCAACGCTCCGTCCCCGCCTGCTGCAGCGATCGAGGGACTGCGATCGACCCGAGGAGTGATCACGGTGACGCTCCCTCCCGGCTTCTCAGCCAGTGCTGGGTGAGTCCGCCTCACGGTGCCGGCATCGATGGCAAGGCGCGTCCACTTGGACGTCAGCCTTGCGGATCGAGCTGACAAGCACGACCTGGATGAAGCTGGCCTCTTCGTCACACGGATGATCTGTGCCGCTAACGGGTCAGCCGACTCGGCGGAGCGTGTTCGCGTCCGTGTGGTGGAACGGCTCGTCCATCTCGCTCATCTTGAGAATGGTGTCCTCCCGATAGGACCAGGAGTCCTTGCCTGTGGTGATCGTGACCTCGTAGCTGAGCGTGCTGGCGTGCTTCGCAAGGTACGTGTTTTCGCCGATGTTGTACTGCAGCTCGCCTCTCGCGGCCCGCATCGTGAACTCGATCGCATCCGGTGAAGCGATGCCACCTGCCAGCACAGTGATGCCTCGGGGGACGACGAACCCCCTGAGGACCTCACCCGTCGCCGCGTCCCACAGCCAGTACCCCACCTCGGTGTGGAAGGGGTTCTGTTCATCGCCGCGCCACATCGCCGTCTTGTAGTCGAGCCCATAGAGGTGCTGATTGCCGTTGTCGACAGGACCGAAAGGCTTCAAGATGACCTTCTCGAGGTACGGCGTTCCCAACACCTTGCCCTCGGAGTGCGAGAACGCCGTGTCGAGTCCTCCCTTGTCGCTCTCCCACTCTCCCGCGAGCGCCTGCAGGGGTCCCCACTCTGTCGCCACGTCTTGCTCCTCAAGTTCGGTCTTGGCCGTCTGAACTATACGCAATCGCACACGTGGCCAACTGGCCCGCACCGCGCGGCGCAGGGTGCGAGACGTCGAGCACAAATGACCCGACCTCTCGAGTACCCCGCCGTCATCCAGGCCATCGTCTTACCTCGCTGAAGCTGGCACCGCGCTCTGCGCGACGATCGCCAATCGCCCTCCCCACTCCCTCGCTCGCTTCAGCTCGCCTCGTTCCAACACGCCGTGCTTGTTGACGATGAAGCTCTCCGCGGCGATCACGACCTCAACGCCGTGTCTCTCCAACGACGTTGCGATGCCATGGGATGCTCGGCCAGTGAGTGCTGCGGGACCCCTCAGGCGAGTGTCGAACGCGGCACCACGGACCTGAGAGATCGTCAGTGACGTGAGCCACTCTCTGACTCCGGTGCTCAACGCCGCGCCTTGCTCCAAGGCGAGCTGGTTGCCGGACTTCCTGACGTACTCGGGCGCGCCGCTTCGCGTCCTGGGGCGCGGCATTCCGTGCACATGGGTTGGTGCGCCGACAACAAGAAGGTCCAGACCGTCGAGATCTGCTTGATGGACCTCCGCTGCCCTCACGACGCCAACGTCCCCCGTGGGGCGAAGCCCTTCTGCGATCGCCTCGGCCACTCGGCGCGTGCTTCCAAACATCGACTCGTAGACAATGAGGCCGCGCATTGGGTTCTCCCTCTTCTGTCTTCACTCTCACGCTCAAGAGGACAGAGAAGATAGAGACGAAGGTCACAAAGGTGCCAAGGGACGTGCCTCACTTGAGATCCCCACCAGGTCTGCCGAATCGATCTCGCCGCCGCGCTCAGAAAAGGAGGTATTAGGTGGACATGCGTTGAGCGACGGCGAGCGGACTGTACTCAGGCCGCAACCATCCGGTTCGCTTGAAGGGATCCGATCGGAAGCCGAGGTCTCGCGGACCGCCGGGGTCAAAGTCCCTCGAACGGGGCTCGATCGAACCGTGCTCACCGGACCGTGCGCTCCAGCCTGGCGAACCGTTCCACACATCGCCAACCTACGCCTCAGGCCCGCTGCCTACCCCCCAGAAGCGAGCTGTCACGAACCTTCTCGAATAGTGGGACCCACCACAGGTGTTCGTCGAGTTGCGAGTCAGCTCAGGACGCACGGAAGCCGCCGCGACAAACTCGCGGCGGCTCCCTACTGCGTCAGTGGATATCAGATGACGCGGACGTTCTGCGCTTCCTCACCCTTTTTGCCGGGTGCCACGTCGAATTCGACGCGCTGTCCCTCGTCGAGGCTCTTGTAGCCGTCGCTCTGGATGTTGGAGTAATGAACGAATACGTCGTCACCCTGCTCGCGCGAGATGAAGCCGAATCCCTTGTCTGCATTGAAAAACTTCACTGTTCCTTGTGCCACAAATACTCTTTTCTGAAGGCGGCTGACCAACCAGTTCGGCCTGCTCGCTACCTGACAGTGTACTCGCAATGTCTAGAGGGGCGCCCCGGGCTGATCGCAGTCGTCTTTTATGACCAGGCGAGTCAGTCAATCTGACCTCTCGTTCCTAGGCGGATAGAGCTGCCGCCACTCGGTTTCCAGCATCCCGAAGTCCACCTCATCGGTCCACTCCCCTCGCACCCAGTCGTTCTCGAGCAGGTTCGCCTCCCGGCGCATGCCGAGGCGCTCGCTGAGCGCGATTGACGGCCCGTTGCGAGCGTCGATCCGGGCAATGACCCGATGGAGGCCCAGCTCCTCGAACGCGAGAACCAGGATCGCGTTAGCGGCCTCCGCCGCATACCCACGACCTTGGTGCCCGGGATGCAGGACGTATCCGATCTCACCAGAGCGGTTCGCGCTACTCGTCCAGCGAAGCATGATGTCGCGAACGAGCTCACCGGTGCCACCCAACACGACGCCGAGCACGAGCGCTTGTCCCTCCTCTTCGAGTGTCGACCGCGACCAAGCTCCCCGAGAGAGTCGATCGAGGATCGTCGCTTCATCCATGTGCTCCATCGGGAGATAGCGATGGACATCGGGGCGTGAGTGATAGTCGAGCAGTGCTTCCAGGTCCCCCCGCTCGAGGGGTCGGAGGCGTAGGCGGCTGGTGACGACGGGATAGCTCGGGCAAAGGCGCACGGTTGAGTCTCCTCGAGGACGAATCGATCGCTCAAGTCGCGATCCGCCCGACTGGACGCGGCCGTCATCGACGCCTTCGTGATGACGACGATGCGTAGCATGATCGCGTGTCGATCACACCCGATACGAAGGACTGGACGTGGGTGCTCAGCCGGCCCTGCGAGGACTGTCGCTTTGACGCCTCGCTCGTTCGGCGCGACGCCGTTGGTCATGACATCCGGGAGAGTGCGTCCCGGTGGATCCCGCTTCTTGCAAACGGTGCCGTCGCGCAACGACCCCGCCCGGACAGGTGGTCAGTCCTCGAGTACGGCTGTCACGTTCGAGACGTGCTCGGCATCTTCGCCAAGCGACTCGATCTCATGCTTGTCGAGGATGAGCCTGCCTTCGAGAACTGGGATCAGGACGAGACCGCGCTCAACGAGCGCTACCACCTCCAGGATCCGACGATCGTCTCGTACGAACTGCTCGCGGCCGCGGACGCACTTGCGACTCGATATGAGTCGGTGACTGATCCCCAGTGGGACCGACCTGGCACTCGATCCGACGGCAACCGCTTCACGGTCGAGACGCTCGCGGTCTACGGCCTGCACGATCCCATTCATCACTTGTGGGATGTGCAGGCGGCGCAGTGAGCTGAACGACCGATGTCGTTGGCAGACCGAGAGGCCATGCGGAGCTACTACGACGAGCTCGGTGATGCCGAGTGGAGTCGGCTCGAAGACAGCCCGAGAGGACGAGTGAGCTTCGAGGTCCATCGCAGGTTCTTGTCACGGTTCATCGAGTCCGGCTCACGTGTGCTTGAGATTGGCGCTGGGCCCGGCCGCTTCCCCCTCGAGCTCGCCGCGCTGGGAGCCACGGTCGCCGTTACGGACTTCTCTCCTGTCCAACTCGAGCTGAATCGCGCCCATGTTGGTCAGTCCGATGAAGAGAGGGCGGTCGAGTCTCGGGAGTTGCTCGATGTCTGCGACACCAGCCGCTACCTGGACGGCGAGTTCGATGCTGTCGTCGCATTTGGAGGTCCGCTCTCCTATGCCTTCGAGGGAGCAGACGAAGCATTTGCCGGGCTGGTCCGCATCACCCGGCCCGGGGGCCCGGTCGTTGCGTCGGTCATGTCGTTGCTTGGCTCGTGGCGATACTTCCTCGCCGGGGCCATGGAAGACATGACGCGAGCTGGAGCGGACGCGAACGACAAGATGCTCGAGACCGGAGATCTCCGCCACTTCGGCACGCGGCATGTCTGTCAGATGTACCGATCGAGGGACGTCGCCGCACTTGTCACGCGCAATGGTGGACATCTGCTGGCGATGAGCGCAAGCAACTGGGCCTCACTCGAAGAGGTCGCAGTCTTGGAGGAGCTGGAGCGGGACAGGGAACGATGGGAGAGCTTCCTCGAGCACGAGATCGCGGCATGCAGCGAGCCTGGGGCGCTCGACGGCGGCACGCATCTGCTGTTTGCTGCAAGTTCTCCCACGTAGAAACGAGCAACGCGGCGATACCGGACCATTTCTGGACCGGCGCTTGGGATGCGTCAGGCGAACGCGCCGCTCCTTTGTGGGCGAAGACGTCGCACCGAGCTGATCCACAGGCCAGAGCCGAGGATGGCGCAGAGGCAGCCGGCCTCGGCGAGCTGGTCACCGATGCCCAGATCGCCCACTCGGGTGCCGACAACGGCGAGGCAGACGGCGATCAGCACGGCCAGGAGAAGCAGTCCCCATGCAATGGGCTCTCTTGCAGGTCGCGCAGTCGCGAGCTCTGCGGCGAGCGACATCAAAAGGATGCTGGCGACGAAGAGCGAGATCAAGATCCAAGTCGAGGGCCGGGGCTGGCTCACGGGCATCCCCGGCCTCATGATCGTCTGGCCGATGTGCCCGGCGAATTGCGCGGGGGCGATGGTGCTGCCCGACGTGAACCGCCACTGCGAGCCCCACGCGATCAGGGCGCCGCCAACGATCGTCAAGGCAGCGGACGCGCGCCATGCTCGTCGGCCGCTCTGCCTGCTGTCGTTCATCTGAGAATCATGACGCAGCAGGAGTGCGATGTGTTACCGGCCGATGTCCCGTGGCGCCTCGAGCGCACCGCGGTCCCAGGCGAGCAGCTCTGCGGCCGCCTCGTACGTCGACTCAAGGAACGCCATGAGCGTCGACTCGGGATCCGAGGACGCCCGGACCGTTGCGTACGGAAGGGTGAACTCGCCGAGATCGGGATCGAAGGACACCCCGATGGGAGCGACGACCCAGTCACGGAAACCTTGGGGCTCGGGGTAGGCGTACGAGTAGAACATCCCGCCTTCACCTCCACCCGGCCAGTAGCCGCAGCTGCTCAGCTCGTGGCTGTACGCACGCTCCATCACCCACGGCGGGCAGTTCGGCGCACCCCCAGGGTGCCGTGGAGCGGTTCTCCCTGAGAATCGAGTGACGGCGAGGTCGAAGGATCCCCAGAAGAAGTGAACCGGACTTGCCTTTCCGATGAAGCCAGCTCGGAAGTCGGTCATGACCCCGACGATGCTCACGAGCGCGCGCCAGAACCGCTGGACGCATTCCGGGTCGTACGAGGAGTGCTCGGTGTCGTCGGCAAACGGGATCGCCTCAAGGACCTCGACCGGGACGGGATAGATGGCCACGTCAACGCCGACCGACCTGAGGCACTCCATCACCTCTGCGTAGAACTGCGCGACCGACATGGGGCGGAGCGCGATCTCACGATTCTCTCCCTTGGTGGTGCACAGCCTCAGCACGTGTTGGTGGAAGTCGAACGTGATCTCAAGACCGCCCGGGTGCGTCGGCATGAGCGACGTGGTGAGTCCGACCCCGTTGACGTAGAGCGGCACCTGCCACCAGTGATTCACCATCGGCTCGAGTGCCATACGGACCTTGCCGACGATCTGCGTCCACATGTGCAGCGTGTCTCGCGCCTGTCCCCGCGCCCGAGACGCCAGGTCGGGCCAGTCGCCCGGGTCACGCGAGCTCGCGGTCATCGCTCTCAGGGCTCGATCTCCACTCTCGGAACACTATTCAGCGCCAGACGACAAGCCACTTGCTGGATGAATCGATGCGCTGGCGCGAGGATCGATCAAAAGACCCGGAGTCCTACGGCCGGACATGGACCGAGACCACGTAGGTGCTGTCAGGGAGAAATGGCTCGCGATCCCACGAGGACCAGCGGTCCTCAAGCGCCAGACCTGCCGAAGAGCTCGCCGCGTCGTACTCGGCGACGTCGTAGCCGCGGTTGAGTTCGAATCCGCCGATCATCCTCCCGCCAGCGGCCACGTGCGACCCGCACGACTGAACGAGCGCCGAGCGCTTCACCGGGGGGCAGAAGAGCGGGACGTTGCCCGCGAGGATCACGACGTCGAACTGCCTCCCTAGGGCGAGGGCCACGAGATCGCCCTGCACCCATGTGAGCTCAGGAGCCAAGCGCACTGCCTCGGCAATCATCGAGTGATCGACATCGACACCAAACGTCTCGATCCCATGGCGCGCAAGCTCGATTGCCACCCGACCCGTGCCGCAACCTGCATCCAGCACGGCTACGGGGTGGTAGTCGCGGACCAGCGCTGCCTCGCCGTGCACATCCAGCCCCGCGGCGGCCAGCGCATCGAACCGTGACTGATACGACCGTCCATCGAATCTCGACATGGTCATCCATTGAATCAGTGGGTAGTGGGTCACTTTCGCCCTGCGCGGACCGAAGCCCGCTGGGCCCTACCGGCCCACAGCACGTTGCAGGCGGCGTTCAGGTCGGCGTGGGATTCGTAACCGCACGCCTGCATCAGAACACCGCCTGGGAGCGCCGGCTCGCCGCGTCGGTGTGCTCGCATCTCGAGCACTGCTGCGAGGTGAACCGGGGATCGACGACACGTAGCTCGCGACCAGCGTCCTCCGCTTTGTACGCGAGCATCCGTGTGAGCTGGCCCCACCCGGCATCTTGGATCGATCGATTGAGCCCGGACTTGGCCTTCGCACCATTCGGCTCGAAGGTGCCGTCAGGACAGAGGCGAGGCTTGGGACGGCGCACCATGGAGGCGACCTTCAGGTCCTCGAGAACGATGAGGTCGCAGTCGTTGACCAATTGACGCGAGACCTTGTGGGCGAGGTCACGTCGCTGGTTGCGGACACGGCGGTGGTGCTCGGCCACCCGCTCGACGGCACGCTCCCGACGGTTCGAGCCCCTCTTCTTCGTTTTCAGGTCTCGCTGTGCCTTGGCAAGCGCGTCCGCGGCGTTGCGCCCGAAGCGTCCTTCATTGACCAGCACACCGTCCGAGGTCGCCACGAAGTTTACGACGCCGAGGTCGATGCCCACCTCGTGACCCGTCGGCGCGAGCGGGGTCGCATCAACGCCCGTGCAGCGGATCGAGACGAACCAGTGACGACCCTCGCGCGTGACCGTGATCGCCTTGGGCGTGCCACGGATCTCGCGATGCAGGTGGACCTTGACGTGGCCGATCCCTTGGAGGTGAAGTCGGCGTTGCTCGGTCCTGAGCTTCCAGCCTTTGGTGTCCTCCCACTGCAGCGAGTCGAACCGAGACCTCGCCTTGAACCTCGGGTACCCGGGCTTCTCGCCGCGCTGGCATCGCCTGAAGAAATCCTGGAAGGCACGGTCCAGACGCTTCAGCGTGCCCCTGGACAGTGTCACACCGCACTCGAGGACCTCTGGGCGGACGTCGCGGAGCTCCGTCAGTGTGCGGCACTGCTGGAAGTAGCTGACGGTGCATTTCTCCCAGCGCCATGTGCCCCGGCGTTCCTCCAATGCGGCGTTGTAGAGCTCGCACTGCAGTCGCAGGGTGCTCTCGAGAGCCTGTGCCTGCTTGGCGGTTGGGTGGACGCGGAACCGGAAGCTCCGACACGGGCTCACCGGTCCAGCGTTGGAATCGGGTGTGACATGGTCGAAACTGACCCACAACCAATCGGTGCGACATGCGATGCAGCCTGCGCTCACCTCGAGCGCACACTCAGCGAGCTGGATGCTGGCGATCCGCGCGGACTCGCATCACCCAGGGACGATCGCGAAGCGAATTACGACGCTGTCGCCGTCGCCCCGTCCCCGCTTCCGCTGGATCGCATAGAAGATCCCGACGAGCTTTACGCGGAAGCCATACTTGGCTGCAATCAACTCGCGCACCGTGTGAATGACCTCTGGCGACGAGTCGATCTCGCCTTTGCCTGCGTACACCGTCGCGCTTGGGGCCGATCGACTACGCCCGTCCGAGACCCTGATCTCGACTCTTGGGTCCCGGGACAAACGGCGAACCTTCCACGTCTTGTCGCCTGAGATGACGGCGTAGCTGTCGCCCGAGCGCACAATCCAGACCGGGGTGGATGCGGGAGACCCATCCCGCTTGAAGGTCGTCATCGACACGTACATCGCAGTGTCCAACTCGCCCATCGCCCGATTGTGTCATGACCGCCGAGAAGCAGGTCCGGTATCCCAGCTCGCCAACGCGCTCTCAGCTTGCATGGAGACGGACTCGGATTGTGAACGCTTCAAACGACCTCTGGGCCTTCTCAAAATCGAGCATGCAGGCCAGGACTGCAACTCAATAGCCCGCTCCATCAGCAATGCGCCCCGCCGCAATGATTGCAAGCACGCCCAGCACACAAGCCACAAGTCCCTGCCCAAGGAAGGCGTAGGCATCCAGCCAGCGAGCGTGCGCCGATCGTTCCTTGATCCAGGGAAGGACTCGGACGATCCCACCAATGATCGCGACAACCGCAGACCAGATGACGGCTCCGTGCAGGAGCACGATGGCGCGCCCAGCCGCCTCGTCCACTGGCCGCGCGACCGCAGATGACGGCCGATCCCACTTCACGCCACCGACCTGCCACCAAACCAGGAGCAAGGGCCCGAAGAGGAAGGCGACCAGCAGCGCAGGATCCGTCCAGCTTGTCGCCGTGGACACAACGACTTGGAACTTGAGCGACGAGGTCGTGATGTCCGTACACTTGTAGTACGCAACTGCGCTCGCGACTGACGAGACGACCAAGATGGCGTAGCAACTCAGCATTGCGAATCCCAGGAACTCAAAGCCCGGCGCGTGTCGTGCCCGACGGCGCCGCAGCATGGTGCGCCGTCGCATGCCTCGACGTGGCTGAAAGACAGCGGCTCGCTCCACGTCGGGATCGGCTGGATCCTCGGCAGCCTCCCCCACCTCTCGGAGCGTAGAGCGCAGAGACGCCGTCGGACTTCTCGACAAGCGGAGTCCTACAGCACGCCTCTACTCTTGATGACATGGATGTGGAGTTCACCGGGGAGATCTGGCACTGGAGGGGGCCCTCGCCCTTCCACTTCATCACGGTTCCTCATGAGCAGAGCGCTGTCTTGCACGCAGCCTCAACGTCGGTGACCTACGGCTGGGGGATGATTCCGGTCTCGGCGCAGATCGGTGACACAACGTGGACCACGTCGCTGTTTCCGAAGGACGGGCGCTACCTCGTACCGGTGAAGACCTCGGTGCGCACCGCAGAGGACCTTGAGCTCGGCGACGAGGTGACCGTGCGCCTCTCAACCGGCCGCGATCTCAGTCGTTCCCCGCGCTGCGTGCCGTCGGCTTGAAGGGTCATTGTCGCATCGAGCTCCTCGAGCGTGACGGTCATGTCCCGCGTCCACCGCTTGCCGTTGTCCAGCACCTTGCGCAGCCACTCTGGCGCCTGGGAGCAGTCGAACGTCTCGATGACGATGGTTGAGCCGTCATCGCTCGGGGTCAGTTCAAATCCCCATCGATGTCCGGCCCGGTCGCCAAGCTCGGCCTGATCCTCATCGCGTGAAGCGGCGGTGAGGACCGGCTCCCAGCTGAGTCGCCGATTCAACTCGTACTGCACGACGTGGCTCGTGATCTCGTAGTCGCCCATCTCGTCGTTGTGCATCTTCACCACGAACTCGTCGCCGATTCCTGCGATGGGCCCCCGTTGCTCGGCTTCTCGAAGCATCCCAGAGCCATCGATCGCCGGATGGTTCGTCGGATCCGCGAGGAACGCGAAGAGTCGCTCTGCGGAGGCGTCGATCCGCCTCGACACGCGGACTGGCTCACACTCATGTCATTTGCGCGCTGTACTCCCCAAAGTTGGCGGACATGGTCATTCGTGCACATGTTGCCACTTGGGTCAGGCACTCCCCAGCGCCACTACTTTGCCAGCTATGGGGTACACCGACGCCAATGACGGGTGGTGGCGGGACTTCGTCCGCGCGTCGCCACCACGCACGGCCAAGCTGGCCGTCGTACGAGCAGACGGCTCGCCGCACGTCGCCCCTGTCTGGGTGGACCTTGACGGCGAGGACATCGTCTTCATGACCTCAGCCGCGACCGTGAAGGGGAAGGCGATCCTCAGAGATCCGCGCGTGTCATTGTGCTGGGACGACGAGCGGCCGCCCTTCAGCTTCGTCGTCCTGACTGGAACGGCGAGCACGTCCGTGGACCCCGCGGAGCTCCTTGTCTGGGCGACGCGAATCGGGGGTCGGTACATGGGCGATGACCGCGCCGAGGAGTACGGACGGCGAAACGCCGTGGCGCCTGAGATGGTCGTGCGGGTCCGACCGTCACGCGTCGTCGCGAAGGTCGACGTCGCGAATTAGCGCATCCCAGCGGCTCCGGGGCCCTTCCCGCGAGGGCTGTCGCACCAGATTGCCCGAGGTCACCGCCGGTTACCTTGCGCCCGTGAGAGGGCCACCGTCCCAACCGGCCATCCTGGGCTGACGGCCTCGGATCCGCATCCGGCGTCCGACCTGAGGCCCGGATCGGGCCCTCAGACACCGTGTGACGCTGGCGTGACGGTGCCTCACCACGCTTCCGGTGGCACATCACCTACGGAAGGACCACGATGAGAATGTACCTGTCAACATCACACCAACCTCGACGACGCACCCATGCCGCGATCGCGTCATTCGCCATCGCACTCGGCATCGGCGCCCTCGCCCCCGCCGTGAGCGGGGCGTCGATCGCGCGTAGCGCGGCGTCGAGCTCGCACGTCAAGGGCGTCGAGATCTCGATGGCCAACGGGCCCTTCGGGCCCCAGCTGGTCGTGGGCAACGGCCCTCTCAAGGGCTTCAGCGTCTACTCGATCACGAGGGACTCGAGGACCACGTACGGCTGCACGACCTTTGTGTTCCACGGCCCGGGGGGCAACTCCTTCCCCTGCACCGGCCCGGAGAACTCGAACTCGGAGTGGCCTGCGCTCACCACCACGGCTGCTCCTGTCGCAGGTCACGGGGTCACCCAGCCGATGCTCAGCAGCGTGTTCCGCAAGGGCATCGGCCACCAGGTCGTCTACAACGGCCACCCGCTGTACCTCTTCGACCAGGGCCCGGGCCAGACCACCGGCGAGGGCTTTGACGAGCCGTCGTTCCCGCCATGGAAGGGCTCGTGGTGGCTCGTCAACCCCTCCGGCTCCTTCCAGGAGTGGAACCAGACGCTGACCGCGACGAAGATCGCGAATGGCACCACGGTGCTCGCGGCGCTCATGCAGACCGGTGCCGGCTTCCACGCGCTCCCGCTCTACTCGTCCAGCTCTGACACGAGCAACTCGTCGAGCTGCGGCACGCCGTGCTCCCGGGTCTTCGAGCCGCTTCTCACGACGGGCAAGCCCGGCGTCGAGGGCACCGCCAACGGCACGATCGGCACGATCACACGCGCGGACGGGACGACCCAGGTCACCTACAACGGGCACCCGATCTACCTCTTCTCGAACGAGGGCGTCGCAATGGTGCCGGGCCAGGGTCTCGCCGCAACCGGGATCGGCAACGGCAAGACCGTCGGCAGCAGGACGT
>ODAK010004698.1_pt1 | contig 13969 bp, 11 predicted proteins | sample 1539591 | NCBI WGS metagenome assembly ODAK01 (sample SAMEA3539303, study PRJEB22396) | soil metagenome | biome: tundra; feature: field; material: soil | place: USA | collected 2010-05 | depth 0.15 m | reverse complement strand
ACAAGCGAATTGTGATGATCGGCGAAGCCTCACATGGCACGCACGAGTTTTATCGCATCCGCGCGCAGATTACGAAGCGGCTCATTGCAGAAAAGGGGTTCAATGCTGTCGCTGTCGAGGCGGATTGGCCGGACGCATACCGGGTAAATCAATTTGTGCGGCGCGAGGGGGCCGATCAGCAAGCGATCGATGCGCTCGCCGGTTTCCAAAGGTTTCCGACGTGGATGTGGCGGAACGCCGACGTTCTGGATTTCGTTGGATGGTTGCGCAACTTCAATGAGCACAAGCAGTCAAACCGGGTTGGATTCTATGGACTTGACCTCTACAGCTTGCACGCATCGATTCGAGCAGTGTTGGATTTCTTGGACAAAGTAGATCCTGCGGCGGCCCGTCGCGCGCGCTATCGTTATTCCTGTTTTGAGAATTTTGGCGAGGACACTCAAGCGTATGGGTATGCCGCCGGTTTTGGATTGAGCAAGAGCTGTGAGGATGAAGCGATTAGTCAGTGGATGGAAATGTGCCAGCGCGCCGGTGATCTTTCCAAACTTGACGGCCATGTTCTTCCGGATGAATTTTTCTTCGCCGAACAGAATGCCCGCTTGGTGAAGAATGCGGAAGAATATTACCGCGCAATGTTTCGGGAGCGGGTCTCATCATGGAATCTGCGCGACACTCACATGGCGGAGACTCTTGATGCGTTGGTTCGCTACCTCGGCCCGAAGACCGCGAAGCTAGTCGTGTGGGCTCACAATTCTCATCTTGGCGACGCACGCGCCACCGAAATGGGACAGCAAGGTGAACTGAATGTCGGACAGCTTGTGCGCCAAAAATATGGCAAGGACACCCTTGCAATAGGGTTCAGCACATTCACGGGAACGGTCACTGCGGCAGCTGAATGGGATAGTCCCGCTGAGCGCAAATATGTTCGGCCAGCACTGCCTGACAGTTACGAAGCAATATTCCACCAAACTGGAATTCCAAATTTCCTACTCCCGCTCGGAAAACACGATAACGCCACGAACCTCTTAAGCGAACCGCGCCTGGAGCGCGCGATAGGCGTTGTCTACTCGCCTCGGTCCGAGCGTGCCAGCCATTATTTTCACGCGCAACTGCCGGCCCAATTTGATGCCATTCTCCATTTTGATGAGACACGCGCCGTTGAACCGCTCGAGCGCGCCGCAGCATGGATGGCGGGAGAAGTTCCAGAAACTTATCCTTCCGCGCTCTGAAAATTTGGCGAGGTTGAACGGATAATTACGGCGGTCGCTACCCGCGAACTGTAAGGACGGGACAAATTGCGCGGCTGATTACCTGACATGCGGTCGCTGTGGCGGGATGCCAAGACCCGCCGAGGAAGATAGGCAATCGTTTCACGCCTAACAAGATGAGATCCACGGCAAGTTCCTCCGCCAGACTCAGAATTTCTTCTGACGCAGGCCCGGACTGAACACAAGCTACTGCCCGAAATTTCAGCGGGCCATCTTCCGGAATGAGATCACGCAATCGCTCCTTTAAGAGCACCCCGAGAAATCCGTGGCATAAAGAATGTTCTTAGGTCGAACTTGCCCCGATATGCTTTGCGCGTGCAATTTTCACCTTCGCTGTGAGTAACCTTATAGTTCTATTTCGGCCAAGCAGCCCGCCTCGTCTTCATCGGCAGGTTTCAGTGGAGCGACGTGCTGCTCACGTCGGCTTCCTGTGTTTCATCGTGCCGGGCGTGGTACAGCTGCGCACGCGTCGAAAGGATCCGCTGACAGGCGGCTCGTGCGAAAACAATTTGAAATAGTTGCAACGTACCCACTCGGAATCCCGCGATTGATCCTGCAAGGTAAAGCCGCCAAGTCCTTACAAATTCCGGCCCGAACGTTTCGGATACTTCCAGCGTTGAATCCTCAAATCGCTCCAGCCAGTGCTCCAAGGTCCGGGCATAGTGAGACCGCAGGTTCTCGACGTCCAGAATTGTAAAATTCGACGGCTCGAAAATATCCATCAGTTGACGAAGCGTGGGTGAGTAAGCACCGGGGAATATACGTTTTCTAATCCAGTTACTGAACTGGCCCTCTCCATTGCGTCCGATGGTATGAAGCAGACCGCGCCCGGCAGGACTGAGTGAACGGTCGATGAGACGGCCCATTTCCGCGAAGTGCTTGGCCCCCACATGTTCGAGCATTCCTACGGACACGACTGCGTCATAAGTTCCGGAAACATTTCGGTAGTCATCTTCGACAAACTCCACTCGATCGCCCAAATCCATCTCTTGTGCGCAGCGGCGCGCCCAGCAGATCTGTTCGTGGGAGATACTGTAGCCCCGGACGGTAACGCCATAGTTCTTGGCCAGGTAAAGAGCAAGCGCGCCCCATCCACTGCCGATATCCACAACGCGCTCGCCCGGTTGCAGATTAAGTTTGCGGCAGATGTAATCCATCTTGGCCGTTTGCGCGTCGTCCAAGTTCGTGGAGTCGGTAGGAAAATAAGCACAGGAATATTCGAGCTCGGGGTCAAGCCAAAGCCGAAAGAAACCGTTGTTCAAATCATAGCGGCGATGAATATTCTTGCGGGCGCCTCGTTGGGAGTTTCGCTGAACGTATCCCACACAACGTGAGGCAAATGCCGTGTACCAGTTCTGGCAGTTTAGATTCGGCACGGATCGGTATATCGCCTCGAGCGCTCCAACAAGATCTCCTTCGACCGTAATGCGCCCTTCGCTGTACGCGTCTCCAAAACTAACTTCGGTATCGAAGATGAGTTCAACAAGTGTTCTGCGATCTCGGATAACAATACTGGCAATCGGTCGCCCATCAACTGAAGAAACTCCAGGACCGTTCTCTAACATTAGGCGTATTGGCGGGCGGCCCGCAGATTGATAAGCCTTTTGCAGCAACCGCAAATCGATTCGGGACCAAAGGTTGTGAGCGGTCACAGAAAAATTCGCACGCTAAACTTGATGGTTGTTTATCGGCTTTGTAAGCATAGATATTTCCACTGTGCTCGAAAGCACTTACTCAGTTTCGCTCCATCAGCAGGCTGTCTCGCCTAGGCTGCGTCCGACGGCCCCATGGCAAGGATCAGGCCGCAGCGACGAATCGAAGCGCGACCGGGTGTGTCGAAATTTCTGACCGGTCGCGCATCACAATCCCGCGTCCGGCTTCATTCCCCAGCGTATATAACCCCGAGCATTTCCCGCACAACCAGAAGTGCTGGACGGAATGGGTGTTCGGTGGTTTCTGGTCAGGCAGAAAGGCTTTGTGAAATCAAAAAAACGCCCTTCGCGATAGTCAAAATCGCTGTGGCAATCCGGGTTCGCGCATTCGGAGAACATCATGCCCCTTTACGAGCCTAATTTGCTCCCGATGAAACGATTCGGCTATGATTAAGGTCACCAATCGCCGTGCTCACCGTCACAACGATTGCCCAACGGATGAGTTCGTCGACCCTCACTTGACGCCATTCTCGTCACGAACCCAACCCGCTCCCTTTGCCGCACAAACGAACCGCCGAAAACAATGGTCGGGTACCTACCCCCGAGCTATTAGGCTGCCATCCCGCCGAGATCCTGATGCCCGAGCGTTTCCAGTCAACGCACCCGTAACCTCGTGCCGAGTACTCCGCAAATTCCCGAATGGAAAACGAGTTCGTGTGGGCCGTCCCGCGATTGGCCAGGTTTCCCGGCCGTTGAACGACCACGTGACGCCGCGCAAACCAGGAATACTGAGCGATTGATGGACTGCAGCCAGAACCAAAGAATCGACCGGTCAAAGAAACCTTCGCTACAACGCTCGAACCCCGTCCTCCACGGATTTGGCCAGCGCGACGTAGTCATTTCCTTGGAGATAAAACGGCGCTCCGAAAACAACTTCCACTCGGCCGGGGCTTGGCCAATGCGCATGCCGATGAAGTACTCGATCCATCCCGCGTATTCGGACGGGGATCACAGGAACTTTCAGTTTCGCAGCTATCAATCCGATTCCCGGCTGGAAGATCTTAATTTCTCCGGATTCAGTACGTTCCCCTTCGGGGAAGAACAAGATGGACCAGTTATCACTGACCATTTCGCCCAGATAGCGGAGCGACTGACGTGCTCCGGCCTCTGTTTGCGGGACCGGGAAGGTATTGAAGAACAGTGCAACCAAGTGATAAACGACTGTGTCTCGAAGTCGTTCAAATCGTGTGTGGCGTTCTGGGGAAAAATAGCCGTCGAAAAATTCTTGCCACATCGCCGTCGCGAAGCGGTACCGGTAGCGCATCGGCAACGTTGACACAAGTAGTGGTGTGTCCATATGGCTTTGATGATTCGGGGCGAAAATTACAGGACCACGTAGTCCTTCCAGGTGCTCGCGGCCTGAGACGCGCGCATGCGCGAACAGACGAGTGGCCGGCAACCAGATCATGGTCAAAGCACAATTCCGAATGATCCTCGCTGCCCAGCTTCGGCTCCACACGGGAAATTTCGTCGGTTTGTGAGGCAAGCCCACCCCCGCGAGTGCCGAAACCGGAAGATTGCTGGTCAATTCGGATTCATCGATGCTCACGTCTAGCTTTTTCTCGAGATCGAGCAGGAGTTCAACGCGATCGAGTGAACTTAGCCCGAGTTCGTCGAGCGTTGTTTCAGGATGGACGTCATGATCCCCGGCATATTCCTTCAGAATGTCGGAGATGCTCCCACGGTCTAAAACTAAGGGCGCATGACCGCCCTTCTCTACCCATACCTGAATCTCGCCGCGCCGTACTTTCTGTGTACTTTCTGTTCGTGGCAGTTTTTCGCCTGGCCATACCGAGACGTTTCGGATTTTCTGATGCTCTTCGAGCTGTATGTTTGCCTCGCGAATGATTTCGTTCGGGTTCACGCCATCTTCCAGCACCAGCACTGCATGCACGCGGTCCCGGCCAACAACCGCCGACTCCCGCACGCCTGAAATCCGATTCAGCACGGCTTCGACATCTTCTGGATAAACCTTCATTCCCTCCGGCGTGACGATCAATTCCTTTTTGCGTCCTCGAATGGCAAGCCGGCCTTCACTGTCGAGCGATCCGAGATCGCCCGTATGGAACCACCCTCCCTGAAACGCGGATTCTGTCTCCGCAGGCGACTGATAATATCCAGGTGTCACGCTCGGGCCACGCAGCAGAATCTCCCCGTCTGATGCAATCCTTATTTCGAATCCAGAGGCAGGTTTGCCAACGGTACCCTTCCTAATCCCCAACGGATTGTTGAAAGCGACTATGGGCGCGGTCTCCGTAAGCCCGTAGCCCTGAACTACCAAGAATCCCAACCCTGACCAGAAATCTTCAAGATCCTTCGACAGAGAGGCAGCGCCCACGACAAAAACGGCAAATCTCCATCCGAACAATCGGCGCACTGAGCGGTGGCACCACATACGAACGAGGAAACGAGAATCTGAATCCTGGTTCGCCGCTTCAGGATGCAGTTGCAAAACGTGCTTGCGCAACACTTCAAGGATTTTGGGCACGGCAACTACCAGTGCAATACGGCGGACCTTGATCTGTCGCACGATTTCGTGCGCGCTATATCCCCGCATGAAAACAACAACTCCGGAGACACACGGCACAATGAACAAAGCAAGCGCCTGCCCGAACATGTGACTTAACGGGATTAGACTCAGCGTACGCAGACGGATAAACGGTTGTAGCCATTTGCGATACTGCGCAATAATCGCTTCGAGCGAGTCAAGGTTTGCGAGAATGTTCTTGTGAGTGATGAGCACGCCTTTCGGGTGGCCCGTGGCGCCTGAAGTGAAAACAATCTCAGCGATGTCGTCCTCATCGATGTAAACTGAAGTCGCTTCACAGGCCTCCGCTCCCCAAGCAATTTCGGAAAGCCGCCAGAGCGGCGATGCCTGCTCCCGGACATTCCAAACGACGTCGTCTCCGATTAGCACGAGCCGCGCGGCAACAATTTCCTGAACGTGCTCGACGAAACTGCACGAATCGCGGTAGTCGACGGGGACAACGATAACTCCAGACAATGCACAGCCCCAAAACGCGGCAACCCATTCAGGTCTATTTTCCGACCAAATTACCACCTTATCGCCTTTGCGAATTCCTGCGGATTCCAAACGCTTTGCAAAGTGCCGCGCAGCCAGCCCGACCGCCGAATAGGTGTAACTCCACGTCCGAAGTCCGTCATCGTACCTCAGGTACTCTGAGTCAAAATCCGAGAATTCGTGAAAAAGTTCTACTAGATTTTGGCGTGGGTGCGCCCCTTGTGTTCCCCGTTTAATGTTCATATTTCATTATTCAAGTTCTCGGCCCCGCACGCAGAACCTAGCCACTTTACCTGCCGCTCTGTTTACACGGCCCATACATTTCACACTCTGCCTGTTAGTTGCATATGACAGTGATTCTCGTCACAGATACACGAGGTAAGACCACAACGGACGATGGGTTCAGTCTATCCGGACTGGGAAGATCATGACGTCGAATAGAGACGAATGTTGGACTCGAGACTATCGAGGAGAAGAAAACATCGCTTACGATAGTGCAGGTCTTTCACTTGCCGGAGCCTTCGCGTCATGTCATCGTGACCGCCGCGCCAGCGAAATCTCGTGCCGCTGGAAACGTGAACGGAATCCCGCCACCAGGGTGCTCCCACATTGCGCATCTAGTCCAGAAAAAGTGCTTTGTGATCTCGCAGAAGAGGCAATCGGCGGAACAAAGTTTCCATCGCGAAACTCACACCTTACTCAGCAATTGAGCGGCATCTTTTAGCGGCTGACGATTCTCAAAGAAATTGCTCCACGGGTCGGCACGTTTCAGCCGCTTCATAAAGTTCCTCATGTTGAAGTCGGATGGGATCAGCGTGGGCTTAACTTCCGACCAATCCAATGGAGTCGAAATGGGCGCTTTCTCGCGCCGCCGGACGGAATAGGGCGCAACCACGGTTTGACCAAAACCGTTCCGAAACGGATCCAAGTAGACACGGTCTCGTCGTGCTGCGACTGAATGCTCGACCGTCAATTTATCCGGATGCGCAGCCGCCACGCGTGCGACAAACGACTCGGCGAATGCAAGGACTTCATCTGAATCCGGCCCATTCTGAATCGGCACCAGAACATGCATTCCCCGGCTCCCCGAAGTCTTGACGAAGGATACCAACCCCAAAACGTCCAAGACTGCTTTGACATCGAGTCCCGCACCGACGGCATCCTCAAACTTTCCTGACGTAGGGTCAATATCAATACATATCCAGTCCGGCCGCCGAGGCGAACTCGCGCGACTCGCCATTACGTGGACGGCAATGCAACCCAAGTTTGCAAGCGCGAGTTGTGTAGTGAGGGTGCCGCCGACCACATAATCTGTGAACTCTCTGGATCCGGTCGCGTGAGCGATCCGTTTGGTTGGTGTTCCAGGAGGCATGCTCTTTGGTATTTGTTTTTGATAGAAGCACTCGCCTCGCATCCCATCAGGACAGCGCTCCAGAGACAGCATACGATCCTTTATGTACGGTAAGAGCTTGGGGAAGATCACGCAGTAATATTCGACCAAGTCCAGCTTCGTGTAGCCTTCGTCGGGCCAGAAGACCTTGTCGGGATGCGAAACCTCAATGGGCAATTTCTCGGATACGAGATTGGCGATCTTAGTCCTCTTCATGCGGAGAACTCCGGTAAGACGACGTCCCGGGTGCGCTTGTCGTCGCGCAGGCCCAGAAAAACCGGTTGGCGAAGTTTCTTGTCCGCAGTCCACTCTTGGAATGAGACTTGGACGATAAACCGTGGTGCGAGAAAAACCACACCATCCTCTCGAGGAGGATCAACCAGATCGGATTGGGATTTCACGAATGGCTGAAATTTCCGATACAACGCGGCGAGAGTATTCTCGTCGAATCCTGTTCCAACTTTACCGATATAGTGTAGCTTGCCCTTTTCATAGGCGCCGAGGAGGAGGGCGCCAAAATGTTGACGCGAGCCGCCTGGCTTAGTGTATCCGGAAATAACGAACTCATCCTCTTGATGAACTTTCACCTTCGACCATGTGGTTGATCGGCCTTCCACGTAGGGAGAGGACAGATCTTTCGCCACCAATTCTTCATATCCTCGCCGCTTGGCTACGCGGAAAGCCTCAAGCCCATTGGTTGCAAGTAAATGGGAGGCCAACAGAAGTTTGCTTGATCTGATTGATTTTTCCATGATGGCGCGCCGCGCAGATAGCGGGTCGCGTCGCAAATCTTTTCCGTTGTGAAAAAGGCAATCAAAAACGGCATATACCGGATCACCCTTACCCTGCTGAAGGAGCTGGAATCGGGAAACCTTTTTCCTGTCAAACACAACAATCTGGCCATCAAGAACGATTGTGACAGGTCTCAGAATCCGGATGGCTGCAGCAATCAGAGGATATTTGTCCGTGCGGTCCTTGCCATTTCTCGAGAGCAACCGGACCCGATCCTCGTTCTTGTACGCGAGCATTCTGTCACCGTCGTATTTCTCCTCATAGTCCCATCCGGGCCTGTCAAATGGCTCAGAAACAAGAGTGGCAAGCATGGGTTGAACACGAAATGGGATCCGATTCATTAAGACGGCTGCCTTTTTCGAGAGACGCGCCCCGAAGCCAACTTCGAACTCGTTTCGCGCTGTCCTTTGCTGGGCGGATCCCCTAGGCCAGCGCGTTCGATGTTGCCGCCGTCATCTTTCGCAATGTCCGTAAGAAGACGCTGGCTCGTTATTGAGCGCGGCTCTTTCTGCGTCACGTCGTCGGTCGACGCGTAGTGATCACGATGCTTGATCAGAAGCCAAGCGGATCGAGTAGGATTCTTACCAAAGCCTCTCGTGCGGATCAAGACCCACAAACCCTTGAGTTTTTTCCCTTGAAGTGCGAACTTAATCTCTCCATTCTGCAAAGATTTGTCCACATCGGCAGTTTCCGGCTGCCAGGCTCCTTGGTCCCACAACATCACTATTCCCGCTCCATATTCGCCGGCCGGGATTACTCCCTCAAATTCGGAATACTCGATGGGATGATCTTCCGTCTGCATCGCGAGGCGCTTTACCGCCGGATCGAGCGAGGGACCTTTCGGGACTGCCCACGAGAGGAGAACACCGCGCCACTCCAGACGAAAATCGTAATGCAGATGCGAGGCGATGTGCTTCTGCACAACGTAAATCAGCGAGTCATTTCCCTTCTCTTGCACATCGCTTGCGCCGCGCGACTCTGGTGTCGAGCCGAAGTTACGCTTCTTGCGGTACTCTTTGAGTTTCATATGAAGCTAGCGCAAATTCGCTGTCTTATCTCGAAAAAAGCCTCAAGATCCGGCTTCGCCTTTGCTTCAGTTGCCTTTCAGCTGGATTTTTTCGGTACTTTGGCGCCTCTCTTGCGCGCTTCAGAAAGACCAATCGCGATTGCTTGCTCTCGAGACCTGATTTTCCCTCCTTTTCCACCCTTGCCGGAACGAAGCGTGCCGATCTTTTCTCGATGCAAAGCGCTTTCGACGCCTTTGCTCGCAGCCTCTCCATATCCCCTTCTGTAACCTTTTCTCCTTGGCATCTAATATCCTCCTGCCAGTTAGATTCCGAATCCCATGGAAATTGTTCCCTTTTCCCGATCAACTAAAACGTCTTCGTCAATTTGATCGGCACAAGGCACAACTGCTCGTCTTGTGCCCGTACAGGACATCCGGTATCGTCGGCGAGCCTCCCCAGGTACGCTGTCATTGCAATATCTGCCTGGTCCACCGCCCCAACCCGGGAAATCAGTTGCGCACACTACTCGGCTGGAATGCCCTGATGAATCATCGCCTTTGGATTCCAATGCGCCTTGCGCGGGTGCTTCGGGCGATTGGAAACCTTCTGCTTCGGCTCATATGTTTTCCCAGCTTTAACCTTTCGTCCCGTCGTTCGAGCTTTCATGGTTTTTCTCCTTTCAACAGAAACTCTGCGAACATCATTTGCGCGTGGACACACCATTGTCCAGAAAATCGCTAACTTTCGAAAACCACATCCCCACTGCGCTCAAGAGTGAGAGGCCGGTAACTCAGCCACACAATAGATGTTCTTGAGTGCGCTCTGATGTGATTCATATCACTTATAAGCGTAGGCCCTATCACATGGTGCGTAGAAGACCGGTGACGCACGCAATCCATCGAATGGATTCTGGCGAACACACGAAAACAAAATCGAATACGACAATCTTACGGCAGCCGGAAAACCTCACGTTCTCCGGACGCCGTTGTTGTGAATATTACGCTGCCACCTTGGGGCGGACACGCACTGTCTGCGCCTGTGCCACCTTCGGTAGAGTGAGTTCCAGCATCCCATTCTTCAATGTCGCGATGACCTTTCCAGGATCGATTTCCTTGGGAAGATCCACCGTTCGTAGAATTTGGTCCGAAGTGCTTTCGGACCGGATCGTCTTGCCCTTCTTTTCTTCTTTCGAGGATTCACGCTTCCCGGTGATTGTTAGTTGGTGCGGCTCAACGCCGATTTCCAACTCTTTCTCACTGAATCCCGGCACCTCGACTTTCAATTCGAAGGCCTCCGGCGATTCCACGAGATTGAGCGCCACCGGGTGGAACAATTCCCGTTCGGCTTGAAGCCAGTTTTCCAAGTCACGTCCAAATACGCGCCCGTTTGCGTCGAAAATCTCATACGCCCGGCGCGTCAGGGTATTAAATGTATCTTCGATTTGGTCAAACAATGATCCAAACTTCACCAGCTTCGTGGGTTCTTCGGCTCTCTTGACTGCCATTACTTCCGCCATTGCTGTTTCACCTCAGTCCTCAGTGTCAACGCCGCATGCACTCACGCTTGCAGAATTCTTTGGGTCTTTGAAGTTACCAGTCTGAGAGGCCACGACATTGCATCAGCATATTGCCGTTTCACTGTCGGCCGCGCAGTGTTTTGCGTCACTGCCCTAGGTGATTGAGGGCACATAACGCTCGTCCTCTCCGCGATGAATCTTGAGGCCGCTGGCGTCTTCACTCAAAAGTCTGCTGCGCCACCGCAGACTTCGATTTTTCTTCAGGCAGTTCCGTCAGCGTCGCTTCGGCCAGTAATAAAACACTTGCGACGGAAACGGCATTCTCCAAAGCGATTCGCACAACCTTCGTGGGATCGATGATGCCCGCTTCAACGAGATCCACGTACTCGCAGCGAGCTGCATCAAAACCAAAATTTCCCTTGCCCGATCGCATTCGATCCACGACAACTCCGCCATCCATCGCCGAATTTTCCGCAATTTGGCGCGCGGGAGCTTCAAGTGCACGGCGCAGAATGAGTAGCCCGGTACGTTCATCGCCGGCGCAATTCGTTCCCTCCGTGTTAATGGCGTCAATTAACCGAAGCAAAGCCAGGCCTCCCCCGGGAACGATTCCCTCGGCTAGAGCTGCTTTTGTCGCGCTGATCGCATCTTCGATTGCTTCTTTGCGGTTCTTCATTTCCGCCTCGGAAGGTGCGCCGACACGGATCACCGCCACGCCGCCTGCTAGTTTGGCGAGCCGTTCCTGCAACTTTTCTTTGTTATAGTCAGACGTTGATTTCTCAATTTGCCTGCGGAGTTCTGCGCACCGGCCCTGGATTGCGGATTTTTCTCCCCCTCCTTCGATGATCGTCGTCTTATCTTTGTCGATCACGACTCGTTTCGCGCGTCCCAGATCCTTAAGAGATAGATTCTCAAGTTTCTGCCCGAGTTCCTCAGCCATCACCTGCCCACCCGTGAGCACTGCTATGTCTTGCAGAATCTCGTTCCGGCGATCGCCAAATCCGGGCGCCTTCACTGCAGCAGACGAAAGCACTCCCCGCACCTTGTTGACAACCAGCGTCGCTAACGCTTCACCTTCAACATCGTCCGCGATTACAAGCAGAGGACGACCCGCTTTCGCTACTTGTTCGAGGAACGGAAGTAGCTCAGCGAGGGCACCCAGCTTCTTCTGGTGCAGCAGGATCAACGGATCCTCCAATTCCACTTCCATTTTTTCCGGATTCGTCACGAAGTATGGAGAAATGTACCCGCGGTCAAACTGCATGCCTTCAACTACTTCCAACGATGACTCCGTCGTCTTCGCTTCTTCAACGGTGATGACACCTTCAGCGCCGACCTTTTCATAGGCGTCCGCAACCATCTCACCAATGGCCCCATCGTTATGCGCGGAAATCGCGGCGACCTGCGCCTTTTCTTTCCGACTGGTTACTCCGCGCGAAATCGTTTGCAACGCCTTGATCGCAACCTGAAGCCCACGATCCAATCCTCGCTTCAAATCCACAGCGCTCGCGCCCGCTGCTACGTTGTGCAATCCTTCAGCAAAGATTGCATGCGCCAGAATGCAAGATGTGCTCGTGCCATCGCCTACAGCTTCCCCTGTGCGCTCCGCGGCTTCACGAATCATCTGCGCTCCAAGATTGGCTTCCGCATCCTCCAGCTCGATTTCCTTCGCGATGGTAATTCCGTCGTTGCAAACGATTGGGCGTCCCCATTTCTTCTGGATTAGTACGCACTTTGATTTCGGTCCCAAGGTAATGCGAACCGCATCAGCGAGTGCGGTCGTACCCTGAAGAACCTTTTCACGAGCCGCCGATTTGAACAACAGTCGCTTTACAGCCATTGTCTTCGTCCTTTCACCCGCGCAAGTATTGTCCTGCGCGTTTCCGCGTAAATCTTGCGCGGGTCTAAAGCCTATTTAAGCGGATGAACCGGGCGAGTACTGTGACATTGGGCATCGATGTGTGTGACGCCGAGCACGTGAATGGCCCTGCCAATTTGTGAAAAATGGAATGGAAGTGAGGAACCGCGGGATTCAAGAAGTCTTCGCTGTGGCGCTCGGACCGCTTGCTCCAGACTCCAAGTGTGTGGCTTATTTGACTAAGCCATTTTCTTGAAGATACAGCGCCTCTCCGCAACCGACATCCACCTTCCCGCAAAGAATCATCTCAAGATGGAAGAATTCGTCGACCCGACGGATTTCTCGCCGAAAGCTGAGCCTACCGCTCCGTATGGGATTTTGGTCCGCTGAATGTTATTAAACGAACGGACGCAGAAGATTTCGTTCACAAGGAACGCTATTTCGATTCAACCTACCGTCTACTGCGAAATCTGATTCCACCCAAACCTGAAATGTGGTGCACTTCCGAATGCGTCATCACAGGAGTCCCAAGCGATGCGGTGCCCGGAGATGCGATTCTTAAAGGGTGCGGGTGAGCGAAATTCAGACCTTTTCATTCTGGTGTCAACGACGTGAATGTGAAAATAACGGCCGCAACGCATTTGACGCGCGCCGCGGCGCAACCCGTTGTCGCCAACGCTCCTAAGTTGGGCGCCTCGCACGGACAATTCGCCTGCTTGGGAGGCAGGCCGATTCCGACAACTCAACTCCGAATGATGCTTTCTCTCTGTTTTCAGCAATCCGAGAAATCCGCGTTTCGCTCAGAGCTAACCCCAATTGATATACGGATCCGGAAGCCCAGAGAAAACCCAAAGAGTGACAAGTGTGCCCAAAGAATTTGTCTCACTTTAGGGGTTCAGCCCAAAACTTGAGTCCAACTTGGGTCCAAGTACAAGTCTCTCGACACTCTCCACTGCACGACGCTGTTCTTCCGGTATCGCCTGCAAATAAATTTCGCGCGTGATCTCCGGCGTGGAATGTCCCAACAGAGATTACATCGTCCCTATCGGAGTTCCCACACCGTCCAGCATCGTTGCGTGGCTATGCCTCAGAAGATGCCTGTCCCTACCAATAACTCATCCCACGCGAAGGAAGATGTCGGGGACAGCCCGTTCAGGTCTTTTCCTCACTGCTCGCAGAGGGCTTTTGACTTCCGATGGAGTTATTGGTAGGGACACATTCACCGACCAGAAAGAGTGTCATTATGGAGAACGGACATGAGAGAATTGACATCGAATTACTTCATTGCCGGCGGATGAATATCGATGCCCGCCAGACCTCCGATAACATTGACCAGTGAAGAATCTGTAGGCACAACGATTTTGGAATTGTTGGTGAGCGATGTTTCTACCGCCTGTAGTTGCC
>ODAK010004695.1_pt1 | contig 13972 bp, 6 predicted proteins | sample 1539591 | NCBI WGS metagenome assembly ODAK01 (sample SAMEA3539303, study PRJEB22396) | soil metagenome | biome: tundra; feature: field; material: soil | place: USA | collected 2010-05 | depth 0.15 m | reverse complement strand
GGCACCCCTCCGGGGTGCTCGGCCATCCGACGCGGTTTTCCGGTGGTCGTTCCCCCCTTGCCCTGAACGACCACCGGCTACCCTCTGCCAACCCTGCGGGTTGGGTTCCGCCAGTGATCTCCGCGGAAAACGTCCAAACTCCAGCGAGCGGCTGGAAGCCGCCCGCACTGTCCGGCAAGGATGCCTGACGCCACATGCGGCCTGCCACAAATGGGTCAGAATGTGGGCTCACGGGGACGCTCGCCCTTCCGGGCCTGGCTTTTGAGAGAATGTAGCAATGCGCTGCCAATGCGCTGGCAGCTCGCTGTGTCCAAGACAGTCGAAAGGGCGAGCCTTACGGCTGGCGCTTTGGGGCACGGAGGCGCAGGGCCTGCTCAGCGTCTTCCTCTGAAATACATCAATATATTCTATTGACAGGTGCCTCCTCATCTGAGCGTATAGCTTCCAACTGGGAAGACATAATATGAAAAGGATATGCATGTTTCTGGCCGGCCTCGGGTTCCTCTTCCTGACTTTCCTGCCTTCGCTTCACGGCGCCACGGTCACGTGGGTCGGCGGCAGCGGCGATTGGAACACCGCCACAAACTGGAGCACGGCTTCTCTGCCGGGGACGAATGATGATGTGGTGATCGGGGTTGGGGCCAGCATCACAGTCACGCATTCCTCCGGGACGCACACGGTCAACAGCGTTCAAAGCCAGCAGGCGTTTGTGCTGTCTGGCGGTTCACTGACAGTTTCCAACACTTTCCTGGCGAGCAACACATTCACTCTCTCGGGCGGCACGTTGGCAACAGCTACCGTGGTGATGACAAACGGTATTTCACTGGTGGTCAGCAGCGGAACCTTGAACGGGGTGGCGGTGAACGGGGTGCTGGACGTGGGCAACACCTACAGCGGGGCAAGCCTGACGGTAATCAACGGGCTGGTGTTGAACGGGACGGCGTTGGTGGGTCATCCGAGCAACGGCAATTATGGTCGGATTTATTTTGCAGGGACGCAGCCGTTGAATGGCAGCGGGACGGTGGTGTTTGGGCTCGGCCTCAGTTGCGGCGCTACTACAAGGAATGCGTTTATAGTGTCGGATGCAGGCACGGGGTTGACGATTGGGCCGGGAATCATCGTTCGGGGGCAGAACGGGGTAATTGGTTACAGTCCGTGCTACGACTGGCCGCAGAACGTGGTGGTCCTCAACCAGGGGACGATTTCGGCGGATGTCAGCGGCGGAACGATTTATGTCAACGCGCAGCCGTTCACCAATCAGGGCGTGATCCAGAGTCCGGCGGGGACTCTCAACCTGGCAGGCACACTTACGACCGGCGGTTTGGGAAACTTCCAGAGCGGCAGTGGGCCGCTGGCGTTGAGCGGCGTGCTGACGAACACCGGCACGATGCTGGTATTGAATGGTGTGACCAACACACTCACGCTGCAAGGCGGGACAGTCCTGGGTGGCAGCGTCACGATGACCGGTGGAGCTTTCCTTGTCGTCAACAGCGGGAGCGGGACCTTGGACGGGGTGACGGTCAACGGGGTGCTGGACGTGGGGAACAGCTACAGCGGGGCGAGTCTGACGGTGTTGGACGGGTTGACGATGAATGGGACGCTGTTGGTGGGCCATCCGAGCAACGGCAATTATGGTCGGATTTATTTTGCAGGGACACAGGCGTTGAATGGCAGCGGGACGGTGGTGTTTGGGCTCGGCCTCAGTTGCGGCGCTATTACAAGGAATGGGCTCCTAGTGTCGGATGCAGACACGGGGCTGACGATTGGGCCGGGAATCACCGTTCGGGGGCAGAACGGGGTGATTGGCTACAGTCCGTGCTATGGCGGGCCGCAGAACGTGGTGGTCCTCAACCAAGGCACCATTTCGGCGGATGTCAGCGGCGGGACGATCACGGTCAATGCGCAGCCGTTCACCAGCACGGGTGCTCTGCAGGCGCTGGCCGGAGCCGTACTGAACGCGAGCGTTTCTCTATCGCTGAATGACCTGACCTAGCTGACGAGTCAGGTTGGTGGGACGCTCCAGATCCCGAGCAACCTGCTGGGCAACACGCATGCTACGAGCTCGTATGCGCCGCTGGGCACAACGTTGTTCAACGGCGCGGGCAGTTCCGGAACGCCTCAGTTACTGGAAGCGATGAGCCAGGATTTGGGGGCCGCGGGGCTCGGTTTTGCCCAGAACTTTGCCTACGGAACAATTTCGCTGGCCAACAACACCTACGTTCGGCTAGTGGACGAGTCTCAGAATTCCGGGGGCACGGGCGCGGAGGCGTTGTACGTTGACTCACTGGTAGTGCCTGCCGGTTGCACGCTCGACCTCAATGGGCTGCACCTGTATGCGCGCGCCACCCAAATTCCCGGGAGCATTGTCGGCGGCTCCGTCGCGCAAGTCCCGGACAACGGGCCGCTCCTGCTTGGCGTTCCGACCTCCGGCGCGATTTCCGTTGCCGGGCAGCTCGACGAATGGACGTTCTCCGGCAGCGCCGGGCACAGCGTGCTGGTGCTGGTGGACCCCGGCAGCGGGAACGTGCTGCCGCCCAAGCCGTTTCGGTCGGAGCTTTTGAGTTGATTTCCGATGGAAATCAACAAGGATGCTGGTCCTGCAAACCGAATCGTAATGAATAACTTCATGCCACCGATGCCTACGGCAGTAATACCTTGGATCATGGCGCGCTTCGCCTCTCGTGGCGAAAACCGCCGCGATCAAGTTGGCCGAATTCGGACGCGAATCCGCGGGCCGCAATTCCTCGCGGTTTCGCTGCCGGCGCTCCTCATGGCGGCGCTTGTTTCGCTGATGTTCGCGCCCGGCGCGCGGGCCTTCACAGGGGCGGATGCCGACACGATCTTCACCGCTTACAATGACGCGTTTTACTTCACGCAAGGCAGCAATGGCTTCTACCGCGCGACGACCGAAGGCGGCAAGACCTTGTTCTGGGACCGGGCTGAGCAGATGGAAATGGTGCTGGATGTTTATGAGCGAACCACCAACCGCCTCTGCCTGACGATGTTCAGCAATGTCTTCAATGGGTTCATTACCGACCACGGACGCAACTGGGGCAGCAATGAGTTCAACGACGACATTATGTGGATGGTGATCGCCTGCTCACGCGGTTATCAGCACACCGGCAATCCCGCGTTTCGGGACGCAGCCAAAGCAAACTTTGACGTCTGCTACGAGCGGGCCTGGTCCACCAACCTCGGCGGCGGGCTCTGGTGGAAGACCGCCAACCAGTCCAAGAACGCCTGTGTGAATGGACCGGGGGCGATTGCGGCGCATTTGCTGTATCAGATTTGCGGTGACACCAATTACCTCGCCAGGTCAGAGAGTATTTATCTCTGGGAGCGCGCGACGCTCTTCGATACCAACACCGGCGCTGTGTATGACAACATTAGGGCTCAGGGCGAGGTGGACGAGCGCTCACTCACCTATAACCAGGGCACGTTTGTTGGCGCGGCTAACCTTCTGGGCCACACCAACGATGCCCGGCTGGCAGCCGATTACACGATGAACCGGGTCGGGCGGGGAGGATTGATGCCGCGCTACGGCGAGAATGGCGATGGCGGAGGCTTCAATGGTATCTGCGCGCGGTGGATTGCGAAGTTCATGAAACAGCGTGGATTGGAGTCGCGTTACCAGGACTGGTTGCAACAGAACGCTGAGGCTGCGTGGAGCGTTCGCAGACTCTCCGACAACCTCTCGTGGCCTCGCTGGCGAACACAGACGCCTGCGGGTGCTCTGCATTCGTGGGGATGCAGCAGTTCGGTGGTCATCATGCAGGTGGTGCCGCCCACAGTAGCATCTACCTCCGCCGGCAGCACGAATTCCACCCAGGCTTCTGTGAGCGGAGCAGAGCCGTTTCCGGCGGACCCCGATCAGATTCTGGAACGTACGTGTTTCCAGACCAGCAAACCGTGGATGCCCCAAGCCAACCTGCGTTCGGACGTGGCGATCGTTTACGGTATCGATGCCGGCCTGCCCCAGCGCATAGATACCTGGCGCCAGCACGGGTACCGCATCCATGTGATGACGGGCGTGGCCTGGGGACAATATCAGGATTACCTCTACGGCCGCTTCGATGGCACGAACCACGAGGACGAAGCGCAGACCGAGCGAAGTGGAAGAAAGATCGGCCACGGAGGCGACGTGTATTACATGTGCCCTGGCGAGAATTACGGCAAGTTTCTCTGTGTCGGCGTGCAACGCGCGCTTGATGCGGGTGCCGAGGCGATTCATCTGGAGGAGCCGGAATTCTGGGATCGCGCCGGCTATTCGGAGGGTTTCAAGCGCGAATGGCGCAGCTACTACAGCGAGGACTGGGAGGCACCGCACAGCTCGGTGGATGCCCGCTGGCGCGCGTCGAAGTTGAAGTATTTTCTGTACCGGCGTGCGTTGCAGCAGGTGTTCGATCACGTGCAGGCTTACAACCAGCGCACGGGGCGTCATGTTCGCTGCTATGTGCCCACGCACAGCCTGCTTAACTACTCCCAATGGTGCATCGTCAGCCCGCAGTCCAGCCTCGCGCTGCTCAAGGGCTGTGATGGCTACATCGCCCAGGTTTGGACGGGCACGTCGCGGGAGCCGAACCGGTTTCAGGGCGAAGTGCGCTCGCGGACGTTTGAGACGGCGTTCCTTGAATATGGCGCGATGCAGAACCTGGTTCGAGCCACGGGTCGCACGGTTTGGTATTTGAACGACCCCATTGAGGACAACCCGAACCATGACTGGACGGATTACCGCACGAACTGGGAATCCACGATGGTCGCTTCGCTGTTTCAGCCGGACGTTTGGCAATATGAGGTTGCGCCCTGGCCCGAGCGCGTGTTTGGCGGACGCTACCCACGTTCAGCCACGCCCTCGGAGCGGCAGTCAATGCCGCCAAAATACGCCACCGAGCTGCAGACGGTCATCAACACGCTCAACAACCTGAAGCAGCCGCGCGTCGAATGGGATTGCGGCACGCCGGGCGTTGGGGTGCTGGTTAGTGATTCGCTCATGTTCCAGCGCGGCGAGCCTACGCCCAGCGACCCTCATTTGGGCAACGTCTATGGCCTCGCCATGCCGTTGCTCAAGCGCGGTCTGCCCGTCGCGCCCGTGCAACTGGAAAACGTCACGGTGACCAACTATCTCAAAGGCTTCCGGGTGCTGCTGCTCAGTTATGACGGCCAGAAGCCGCTCTCGCCCAGCGTGCATGGGCCGCTGGCCGACTGGGTCAGGCAAGGCGGGGTGCTCATCATGTGCGATGCGGATGCCGATCCGTACCTGCGCGTGCGCGACTGGTGGAACAGCAACGGCCAACACTACGCCACTCCGCGCGAACATCTCTTCGAGCAACTCGGCCTTCCGGCATCGGCCACGGCGGACGAGTTTCGTCCGGTCGGCAAAGGCGGGCTGATTTGGCTGCGTGAGCGGCCGGCAAGCTGCTCGGCCAGTGCGGCCGGCGCGGCGAAGGTGGTTGAAGCTACAAAGCAGGCGGCGAGCGCGGCTGGGTTGAAATGGCGCGAGACGAACTATCTGCTGCTCCGCCGCGGACCCTATGTCATCGCCGCCGGCCTGGACGAATCCATCGGCGGCGAGCCGCGGCAATTGCAGGGGCGCTTCGTGAACCTTTTTGATCCTGAGCTGCGAGTCCGCGGCGAGGTCACGCTGGAAAGCGGCTCGCGCCAGTTCCTGCTTGATCTGGATGCAGCACGCAAGAGCCAGCCGCGCCTGCTCGCGTCAGCGTGCAAGGCGTTGCTGAAGGAAGCAACCAGCGGCCGGATCAGCTATACCGTCGAAGGCGTTGCCCAAACGCCGGCCATCGTGCTGCTGCAAACGGCCCAACCCCCGCGGCGGGTGGCACTCCGCGGCCAAACACTGGAGACCTTCGAGTATTCTGGGAAAGAGAACTTGCTCTGGATCCGGTTCGAGAACGACGTGGTTCCGCGTGAGTTGAGCATCGAGTTCTGAGTGTATAAGCAGCCAATGCACGCTTCATCCGAGAAGTTGGAGTCTGGAATGCCGTCCCGCGCCCAAGTAAAGCCTCTGGCCGGGATCTTTGCCTTCGCTTCCTCCTTCCTGCGGCGCCCGGCCCACCCGGCGAATCCCTCCGCTCCCCGCCAGCTTGGGTAAGCGTTTGAACTCCGGCACCTCGCCGAGTACCCTCCTTGCAGCCCCGGCACTCCCTGCTATTACCAAGCCTGCTGTTGGCGTGCTGCGAGCGTGTTGCGAGCGTGTTGTTCCATAGGTATTCCATACGTATTCCATACGTATTCCATAGGTACTCCATAGGATTTGCCTGTTTTCCCCACCCTCTGCCGCCCCATTCCGCACTCCGCAATGCTCTCTGTACATAGACGCTGCCGCTGCCGAACAGTTACAACGTGGGTGCGATGGAGATTCTGCCACCAGGCTTCCAGCGCCCTGCAATTGCATCCGCTCCGCGCCCAGATACAAACTTCCCGGATGAATCCGTCTTGGCCAAGAACACGCCGTGTGGCCATTTCATGCCACATGACGGATGAAGAGTTTTGTGATACAATCTATTCATGGACAACTCAAACTTGAATAATCGGCTCCTTTCTCGGAGGAACATTTCGCAACTCGCAACTATGGCCGCGGTTCTTTTGTGGGCCAGCCTTGGCCAAGCGAGTCTCGTCAATGAATGGACTGGCGATGGCTACACGTCCGGCAACTGGGTTGATGGGGTTGGCAGTGTCACCGCGACTGCCAGCGGGTCGCCGCAAAGTGTGCCCAACGCCTTTAACTCCCACGCCGGCGTCACAATGAACGGCGGCTACTTCCTTATCCCGGCAGGCACGGCCACCGCCGGACTGTCGAATTTCACGGTCGTCGTAGTGATCAAGCCCAACAACGTGGGGCCGTTTACAGGCAATTACTACAATGCCATCCCGCTGGCGGCCTTTGACATCAGCGGCAGCGGCCAGGCCGACTGGGGGCTTTCGTGGGGCGGTATAGTTGGGCAAAACGTCGTGACTGGCGTTGGGACTCAGAACGCCGCGGGCGGGGCGAACGGTGACGTGCTCCAGTCAACCCCCGGCTTGGCACTCAACACCGTGCACGCCGTGGCCCTGCAAGTGCGGAATGATCCAGTCCTGGGGACCAATATCGTCACCTATGCCGACGGGGCCGCGATTATTACCAATACGACGGTCAACATCGTCCCGCGCTCCTCAGTCACTTCCGTCTTCGTCGGCGGCGGCACCTTCGTCACCGCCCGCTTCCCCGGCCAGATTGCCGCGATTCAAATCTACAACGATTCAACAACCAACTGTGTTGCCCTCACCCAGAATCTCTTGACCACCTATGCCACCCCCGGGCCGATTACGCTGCCCTACTCGACGGGCGCCGATGTCGGACAGAATGCGCCGGTGGCCATTGGCATCCCGGCCAGCGCCAGCGCCAGCGGCTCGTTCACCGTAACGCTCACCTCGGACAATCCCAGCGTCGTCGCCAGCACCACCACCACATTTAACCAGAACCAAATCTCCAAGACGATTACACTGCCCGTGCTCGCCCTGGGCACAGCCAATGTTACTGCCCCCGGCTCCGGGGTCGGCTCCGCCACGACGGTGGTGGCCGGGTTAAACGATACGGGGCTGGTGAATCAATGGCTGGCTGACAATTATGTCAATAACAGCACCTCCTGGGTGGACAATATCGGCAGCGTGACCGCCACCGGGACCGGTGTGGAAGTCGCTGTGCCTAACGCGTTTGGCACGGGCCACCAGGGGGTGGCCAGGAACGCCACCGGCAGCACGACCGGCACCAGCGGCTTTATTATTCCCGGGGGCACCGCGCCGGCCGGTCTCAAGAGCTACACCGTGGCGGTCGTGTTTAAACCGACTTCCCTGGGGCCGAACAATGCGAATTACTATAACGGCCAGATCATCTTCGGCTACGACATCGGCGGGAGCGGACAGGCTGACTTTGGCATGTCCTGGTGCGGCAGCAACCCCGCCACCGGCCAGACCGCCGCGGGTCAACGAATTGTGGTGGGCATTGGCCGCAGCGGTGGGGACAGCCAACTCCAGGGTGGCCTGCTCGCGTTAAATGTGACCCACGCCGCCGCATTGCAAGTGGACTCCACAGCCGGCACCCAGACCCTGTTCATAGATGGCATCCAAGTGGGCCAGAATACCGCCCTGACCATGAACACGGTTTCCAGCCAGGCCATTCCATTCCTTAATCAGAGCTCGGCAAACATCGCCAATGCCTTCCCCGGCCTGGTAGCGGAGGCGCGAATCTATAACAGTGCGACCGTAAACGCCGCCGCGCTCACCGGCACGCTCCAGGCCAAGTACGCCGGCCTCCCGCCCATTACCCTGGCCTCGCCCCAGCCATACGTTGACGTCAGCTCGAACGTCACGGTAAACGTCACCATTCCCGCCAGCGCAAGCCTCGCCGGCCCCTTCACCGTAACACTGACGTCCGACACCCCAGGCGTCGTTGCCAGTTCCAGCATCACGGTTGCCAAGGGCACCACTACCACCAACGCGGCCCTGACGATTCTTGGCGTTGGCTCCGCCACCATCACCGCTTCCGGTGCGAGTGTCAGTCCGGGCAGCCTCATCATCGGCGGCCTCGCTCCCAGGAGGCTCGTCGAGGCCCTGCGCGCCGCGAGCCTGCCCGCCCAAAACCCCGGCATTATTGACAGCGGCGCTCTTAACAGTTGGTACGGCGACACCAACCTTACCACGCTGTTCACGTATATCGGCGTCAGCAACACCCCCACCTTCCATGCCAGCGCCACCCCCAACGGCAAATCCGCGGCCGCATTCAACTTCGGCCCGATGCAGCTCAACACCAATACCGCCACCTCGCCGCTCGCCGGCTTCACCAACTTCTCTATCGCCATGGTCTTTAAATCCTCCTCCTCCGGCCTGGGCGCTCCGGGCGTCCCCTGGTACAACGGAGTCGGCGTTATGGACGGAGACGAACCCGGCGCCCTGAATGATTGGGGCACGGCGCTCGACGCCAGCGGCGACTTCATCTTCGGCGTCGGCAACCCCGATGCCACGATGTATCAAGCCAGCTACAACCTCGTAAACCCCCTCTTCCACGCCATCGTCACGACCTGGGACGGCCTCAACCAGCAGATGCGGTTGTTCGTGGACGACAAGCCTGCCACCGTGCTCGCTGGGCCCACCTTGCCGACAGGACCTCGCGACAACGCTAACATCATGCTCGGCGGCACCGCTTCCCCTCCAACGGCCCGGACAGACCCCAGCCAGATTTATATCGCGGGCGAATTCGCTGAAGTCCAGTTCTACAGCGGTGCATTGACTGGCGTCGAAGCGACTAATCTCATCAGCTCGCTGCAGTCCAATTACGGCCTGCTGTGGCCCGATCAGGCCCTGTGCAGCATTACCGCCGCCCGGACCCTTGAAGACATCGGTTCGAATATCGTCTGCACCGTCACCATTCCCCTGGGCGTCAATGCCAGCCATTCGGTTACTGTCACAGTCACCAGCAGCAACCCCGGCGCGGTGACGGTCGGCGGCGGCGGGTCCACTAGCCTGACCTTTGCTGCCGGTGCTACCAACATCCAAACGTTCTCCGCCCTCACGGTCGGGGCCGGCTCTTCCACGCTGACGGCTTCCAGTCCAACGCTGATCTCTGGCTCCGTCACCATTTCCGTCCTGGCGGCTCCCGCCCTCGTGGAGGCTTTTCGAGCTTCCAGCTTGACCAATCAAGTCGTGGGCATCGCCGATGGCGACGCAGTCGTTTCATGGTATGGCGATACCAATGCGTTGGCAGTTGCCAACCAAAACAACCCGAACGCGCCCACGTTCCACACGCCCGCCGCGCCCAGCGGCGCGCCGTCGGTCGTGTTCAACGGCGCGAACAGCAACTCCTTGCTGCTAGTCGGGGCCAGTAGCCCGGTGGCCGGCTTCACCAACTTCTCCGTCGTGATGGTTTTCAAAGCCAGCGGCCCCGCCTCCTCTACCAGCGGCAACTGGTACTCGCAAACCGGCATCCTGGATGCCGAGGAATCCGGCGCCCACAACGACTGGGGCATCGCCTTGGATAGCGGCGGAAACCTAAACTTCGGCATCGGTAATCCGGACGTTACCTTGCTCAATCCCAACTATAATCTGGTCAACAGCAGCATCTTTCACGTTGCTGTCCTGGCTTTCGACGCCGTGCATCAACGGATGCAGATCACCGTCGATGATCAACCCACAACCACCACCGCCGCGGGCGTGACCCTCTCCACCGGTCCGCGCGATCCGAGTTTTGTGCAGAACAGCGGCGGTGACATACATTTCGGCCAGGGTGCCACCGACGCCTTGTTCTGGACCGGCGAGCTGTTGGAGGCTGACTTCTATAATGGCGCTGTCAAAAACCCCGCCGCTATTATCGCCGCCCTGCAGGCTGCCTACCACGTGCCCTTCCAGGACCAGGTGTTGATGTCTCTGACCCCGCTACAGTCCGCGATCTCTGTCGGTGCGAGTGAGATCTTGAGCTTGACCATACCGGCGGTTGCCAACCAATCCCAGCCTGTCACGGTTTTTGTAACCAACAGCAATCCCTCGGTCGTGAGCTTGGCTGGCGCCAGCGGCAATGTTCTCCAGGTGTTGTTCCCAGCCGGCTCAGCCAATGTTCAATCCATCACGGCTCACGGTCTGGCTGTGGGAACCGCTGATCTGACTTACGCCTCACCCGGGCTTGTCGCGGGTGCTCCTGTTTCGATCCTGATCATCGAGGCGGCGGCTCCCAGCCTCGTCGGCGAGTGGTCCTTCAATGACCTGAGTCATCCCTACGTTGACTCCTCCGGGTTCAGCCCTGCGGGCACACACGATGGTGTGGTCCTCGGAAACGTCACCCTCACCAACGACCTGCCCCCGGGGTTGTCGGGCTATTCCTTGAACCTCATGAACACCGGCGCCCTGCAAATCCTCAATACCCGCACCGCCGAGGCCGGTTATCTGGATACCTACGACAATCTGCTGGCTGAAGCCATGACGATCGCTGTTTGGGTCAAGCTCAACGCCGCTTCGGATGCCACGCCCTGGATCCCCTTCGTCAGCAAGCGCGGCGAGGATAATTCCGGCTATCAGTTGCGTCGGTATACGGCCGGTCCCTTCGCTTGCTTCACCATCCGGGGCACGCCTGGTGCTGACGACCCGTCCGGTCTGACCGCCTATGAAGACGGTAACTGGCATCACATGGCCGGAGTTTGGGATGGCCGAACCGGAGTTCGCTCCCTTTATGTGGACGGATTCCTGGATGCCAACGCCAGCCTCACGGGCGATGTCGGCGTGCCCGCCTTTGCCCCGACGAATAATCTCGTTATTGGCGCGCGCGACCGGTCGAATGACGGCACGGGCACCGCGATCGAGGGCTACTTCACCGGGCTCATCAAAGATGCCCGGATTTACAACTACGCGTTGAACCAGGCGCAGGTGCGCACGGCGATGGCGGGCATGACCGTCGAGCCATCGGTTACCTTGCAAATCCAGCGTACCAGCGGGAGCGTGGTGCTGACCTGGCCGCAAGGCAAGCTCCTGCAAGCGACCTCGGTAAAGGGTCCGTGGACAACGAACGCCAGCGCCGCCTCGCCCTATACCGTGCCGACAACCAATGTGCAAAGCTACTTCCGGGTACAGGTCAGCCCTTAGGCTGGGCGTCATCAATGGAAGTTAGCTTTGTGTGAAGCTCAAAACGGCCGGAGCCAAGGCTCCGGCCGTTTTCTTTGATTCTTAAGGCAATTCCAACAGTGAGCTTAAACTACCGGTGGAACGGTTGCTTTCGACAGTTTACAGCAGACCCCGCATTGCGAAGCTGACGTGCCAGACCGCCCGACCATACCGACGTGCCCACCCGAGCATGAAGGAGCTGTTCCAATCGGGCATCGCAGTGCGTCCTGGCGCGCTGCGGCTCGAACTCAAGAATAGGACTGCCAGTGAGGGCCGCGGCTGGAGCCGTAAACGCGCCGGACACCTTGCAGGTCGCGAAGCGTCAGCGCCAGGCGTTCTGATTCAGCCTGTCGCCGCTGGCGTTTCGAGGCGAGCAGGTCGGCGTTGTGCCTTTCGAGAGCCATCAATTCGCTGGCTGCGGAACTAAACTTACGTTCCACTGTCTCGAGAACGTGCGCCTGTGGAGAGGGGGTGGCGCGAACCAATGCGAGCGCACGCCCGATCTCTGCCTGAAGTTGGGCCTTTCGACTCTGCTGTTCGGCGACCCCGTGCCAATTGTCGCTGAGAATCGCCTCACCTTCGAGCTCGGTCAACCGGCGCCACTCGGCCAGTGCTCGGGTCACATCGGCAGTCGCATCCATGGCTGTGGGGCGGCTCAGGAATTCAGCGCGAAGGAGCTGAAATGCTCCGGCGCGGTTGGCGCGGTGCTCTGTTGGCGGAGCATCTCGCTCCGGGCGTCCCGCAGCACCGAGAGACGCGCGATGGTGTCATGAATGCCCTCTGGGGTTTTGCGATTGTTGCTGAGGGTAAGCTGGCGGTTCATGTAGCCGTAGAGCCCCCGCAAAGTGGACGCCAGGTCGCCGCCCTGGTCCAGATCGAGCGAGTTGTTCAATTCGTTAAGGATTTCCTGGGCGCGAATGACGTTGTTGTTGATGGTCGCATTGAATTCGAGCGGGTCATCGTGCCGGAAACCGGCGACGGCGCGCTCGAGTAACCGGATGGCGCCTTCGTACAGCATCAGCACCAGTTGACCGGGCGGCGCGGTTTGCGTGGAGATGGTTTGGTAAGACCGGAGCGGGGCAGCGGTAGTCATGTTTGATATGCGGCGAGCCGGCGGACGGCGCTTAATCAGGGTTGTTCTGGGAGTCGAGCTTGATTGCTAACAAAGCGGAGATCTTACGGATGATGACGGCCGGAGGGTAGGAGCCATCCTGGATCAGGGCCTTGGCTTCGGCTACCTTGTCGGCTCGGACTTCCGGGGTTTGCTCGAGGGAGCGGTTGAGGGATTCAGTCGCGGTAGCGGCCAGTTGGTCCTGTCCGAGGCAAGGTTCTGGGGCTGCGGTCCGGCCCGGAGTCGCTGATACCGCCGATGTTTCACTGTTTGGATTAACTCGCATAGTCAATGTCTTCAGAGTGGCAGGCAGTCGCTCTTGTTACCAGATACATCGGCAGAATTGGAACGGGCTTTAGCATAGATTAGCGGCTGGGGAGGGTCTGGGCGACGGCGTTGGCGGCATATTGGCCGAAGCGGAGGGGCGAGTGGAGCACGCCCGTATCGGCCAGCAAAGGGTTGGGAAGACTCAAGCTCGCCCGCGCGTAGCGTTCGGCGGCGACGACGACGGATTCCGTGCCCGCGTCGAAGACCTCGTCCACCGCCCACCAGGTCTGGCGCTCGCGACAATCTACCAGGCGGATTTTCCAACCCGTTTGCAGCGGAGGATAAGGCCGGTACACCGTCAGACTGGCAAACACCACCGCGTCACAGTCGGTGAGCTGGCGCAGCCGCTCAAAGAAATCCGGAGGCAATGGGGCATCGACTGCCCAGCCGTTGCCGCCGGTCAGCCCGCGGAGGGTCTCGGGCGAGACAGGAATGATTTCGAACAGATTGCGCTTGGCCAACTCGGCGAGCAAAACTGGCTGCAGCAGGCTCGCCCCGGCGACCTGGTTGACGTCTTCGCGGCTTTGCGGCAGTGGGAGCACGGCCACGCGCCGGATCGTTTGCGGCATGGTGGCCTGGCGGACTACTACCTGGTCACCTTCACCGTGCCGGCTCAGTTGCGCCAGATCATCCGCTCCCACCAGAAGGACCTCTACCCGTTGCTGCTGCGGGAAAGCGCCGGCGCCTTGCGCGACCTCGCCCGCGACCACAAAGATCTCGGCGCCCAGATCGGCTTCCTGGCCGTGCTCCAGACCTGGACGCGCGACCTGCGTTATCATCCCCACGTCCATTGCGTAGTGCCCGGCGGCGGCCTCTCCCCCGACCGCCGGCGCTGGATCAGCCCCAAACGCGAGGGCTACTTCCTCCCGCAAACCGTGCTGGCGCTGCGCTTCCGCA
>ODAK010004694.1_pt1 | contig 13972 bp, 13 predicted proteins | sample 1539591 | NCBI WGS metagenome assembly ODAK01 (sample SAMEA3539303, study PRJEB22396) | soil metagenome | biome: tundra; feature: field; material: soil | place: USA | collected 2010-05 | depth 0.15 m | reverse complement strand
CATAACTGCCGTTCGGCGCTGCGTCCTTGCGCCGTATGGCGCGCCAGAACGCGCGTCCCCGGCGAGGCCGATCGGAGACACGGCAATAGTTGGCTGACACAGCACTAGACAGCAATCGTCGAGCCGGGCACGGTTGAGCCACTCAGTCTGAGGAAAAGCCACGGGTCATGAAACCACGCGGAAACCCACCGAGGACTGTGGGCCCGGGGTCCCATCCGTGTCGAGATTCCATTGGAGCATGTGCATGCCTGGGCTCAGCCCTTCGGCGGTCATCTCGATCACAAAGCTCTCACCTCCGTTGGCGGGAATCGGATGCGCCGCAGCGCAATTCAACTCAAAGGCGAAGAAGGGGCTCTTCATCGAGTCGACCCGCTGGTTGAAACCGCGACACGGATCCAGCGCCACGGGTTCACTCGTGGGATTGAACAACGTGATGAGGTACATGAAGACCTTGTCCACCTGCACTGCGGTGGGCACGGTCATGGTCACGGTGAGCTGGAGCAGTGGGTCGAGTGGATACACCTGCCGTGGGGTCGGCGTGCTGAGTGCGCTCACAGTGACTCCGCATGGCCCGAACACGCCGCGGAGCTCGGTGCCGGCAGGCAGTGCACTGGTCAGCAGCGTGGTGAACGAGCCACCGCCCGGGAGTGTCACCGAGACGTGCTCGTAGAGCTGCGTTGCGTTGCCGGTCTCGCAGGCGAAACTGAAGCCGATGTCAAAGGACGCGGAGGCACCAGAGCCGAGGTCCGACGGAGGGATACCTTCGTCCCAGAAGCCGCCCGGAGTCGCCACGATGGTGCGCATTCCGGGTTGGCTGAGGATCACTCGGGGATAGCCGCCCGTCAGGCAAGGATGGGACGTGCGGTTGGTGAAGCCGAAGAACACTGCGTCATTCCCAGTGGCGCCGCCAGTTGAGATTGCCGGCGAGGTGAAGTCGTTGAGGCTGCACCGCGGGACCGGCCTGGCAGTCGGCCCCGGCAGAGGGGTCGGCAGGTACGGCTGGATCGGGAGCGCAGCCCACGGGACCGCGTCGGATGGGATCACGATCCCGTCAGCTGCACTCGATGTTGGTGTTGGTTTCGGTGTCGCGGTTGCTGCAGGATGGCCCGTCGAGCTCGCACCGCACGCGACGACGGCGGCGACGGTCACCGCGGCGATGGCGATACACAGACGGTGGATACGTGGCGAAACCACTGCGCCTCCCTATGGCACCCAGCTGCTCATGATCGTCCACGATCGGCCGCCATCCGTTGTTGACAGCAGCTGCGGCCCGCAGCTCGACGGAGTGCACCCGGTCTGGATCTCTTGGCGCGTGATCAGAAGGAACCCGTCCATGTCACTCACGAGCGACGCCGAGAGGGCATCGTTGATGTCATCGCTGACGATGTTCATGGCGATCGGCGCCCAGCTGACTCCACCGTTGGCCGTCGCCGAGAGCGAACCGCGGGCCATCCACATCCACGCGTGGTCGTCCGGGAGCGACGACATCAGCTCCACGTCGCCGACGCAGGACAGCATTCCCACGTCACGGGTCGGTTGACCGGTCGCTGACTCGAGGCAGGCGTCTGACTGGAGCTGCCACGTGGCTCCGCCATCACGCGTTGAGAAGAGCGCTTTCGGCTGCAGATCCGTGGCTGGGAGACCCGCACACGTGAGCCAGCCGTGGACAGCCCCTGCGAAGCTCACCGTCAACGGCCCGACGCCGTGAACGCCACTGCAGGGATCCGTCCGCTGCTCCCAGGTGTGTCCCCCGTCGGTGGTGCGGACCAGCCTCGTGCCTGCGCCAGTGAATCCTGAGGATCCGCCCACTGCCCATGCGGCCGTCGCAGATTGAGGAGACACCGACGCCACGGGAGTTGGTGACACGACGTCGGCCCAATCCGCGCCGCCGTCAGACGTGATCAGAAGGTTCGACGCCATGCACGCCCCTCCCGCCCCGCAACCCGCGCCCGATTCGGAAACCCACGCCACGTCGTTGCCGGCCACCGCGATTGCGCTCAACGAAGCCGATACGTGATCGATGATGCGCCAGGTTCTTCCGGCGTCCCCGGTGCGTTCGATGACGCCACCCGGGCAGATGTTGTCGCCGCTCGTACACCCGGGCGTGAGGATGAGCAGACCGTTCGTGTCGTCCCAGAACGCTGCGGCGATCGGGTCCGGCGGCGTGGCGGTCGGGGTCGGCGACACCGGCAGGGAGACGCTCGGACTCGCGCTGGAACTCAGGTGTTGGGCGACCGGTGAGCATGCGGCGAGCCCGCCGCCGGCCACGAGCGTCGTCGCGATCCAGAATCCCTTGCGGCGGTTCATGAACAACCTCGTGCTTCCTGGGCGTACTGGCGCGCGACCAGCACGTCATGCAACGCGTCCACCCCACCCGCGGATACGCTGCTCAATCACCATCCGCGCGTGCACGCTCGCCGCAGCAGCGTCATCAGATACTCGGCGACGTGAGTCCGCAGCCGGCACCGAGCTGGTGGTACGAGCGCGCGACGGCGTGGTTGCCTCCGCCCGAACGCCGGCCGCTCGAGGGTCAGGATCAGGCCCACATCGTCATCATCGGTGGGGGCTACACCGGACTCTGGTCTGCGATCCGGCTCGCCGAGCTCGACACAGCGCTTCGCATCGTAGTGCTGGAGCGCGAGACGGTCGGATTCGGCGCTTCGAGCCGCAACGGCGGGTTTTGCGATGACCGGCGATCTTCTGCTCGAGCGCGATACCGCCGAGGTCACGCTGCCGTTCGTGACGCGGCCTGTGACCCTGCCGGCCGGGCCGCTCCGCTGGCTGCTCCCGTCGGCGGCTCAGCGGGTCCTGCAAGCGGCCGACGACCGCGGCGGAGCGCGAGCGCCGGTCGGGCGCGCCTTGGTCCGGCTCCTCCAGTAACGGGTCTGTGGCCGTGGGAACATCCGCGTGGCCGGTGCTCCTCGCCTGACTTGGCCTTCGTGGCCACATCGGGGTCCGCACGTAACGCCACGGTGGCCGGAGGCGCGATACGGTGAATAGACAAGTGACATTAGGCCCCGTGGGCCTATGTCCTTGGGCTCTGCCGCCGCGGACAAACTGCTTCTACGCTGGCACGGTCGGCAAACGGCCGGCAGCGACTGAAGGAGCACGATGCTGACAACCGATCGCATCACGATTGACGATGCGACACGACCGGTGCTGATCCAGGGCGGCCTGGGCGTGGCCGTCTCGAGTTATCGCCTCGCACGAGCCGTGGCAATGACCGGTCACCTCGGGGTCGTGTCCGGAACGGCCATCGACCTTGTGCTCGCGCGGCGGCTCCAGGATGGAGACCCCGACGGCGACATGCGCACTGCGATGGAGCAGTTCCCCGCGCCCGCCGTCGTCGAGCAGATTCTGCAACGCTACTTTCTGCCGGCCGGCCGGCGCGGGCGCGCGTATCGAGGCGTGCCCATGCATTCGCATCGAGACAAGCACGCCGGGCAGGATCTTCTTGCGGTCGCCGCATTCGTCGAGGTGACGCTCGCAAAGCGCGACCACCACGGACGGATCGGCATCAACCTCCTCACCAAAGTGCAGATCCCCACCGTGCCGGCGCTGTTCGGCGCCATGCTCGCCGGCGTCGACTTCGTCCTGATGGGCGCAGGCATTCCTCGCGATGTTCCCGGCATTCTCGACCGCCTCGCGGCAATGGAGCTGGTGGATACGCGGCTCGAAGTGATGGGCGCTTCCTCGACCGACAGCGTCCCCCATCTCCACTTCGACCCCAATCGTTTCGACGTCAGCAGCGCACCCCGCCGCCCGGCGTTCCTCCCCGTCGTGTCATCACACACGCTGGCGACGGTGCTCGCCCGCAAAGCGAGCGGCTCGGTGCAGGGCTTCATCGTCGAGGCACCCACTGCGGGCGGGCACAATGCGCCGCCACGGGGAACGCCGACCTACGACGCACTGGGACAGCCTCTCTACGGTGAACGCGACCGGGTGGATCTCGCGGCCATCCGCGACCTCGGGTTGCCGTTCTGGCTGGCAGGTGGCATGGACTCGCCCGAGCGCGTGCGCGGCGCACTCGACGCCGGTGCCGCGGGCGTCCAGGTCGGCACACTCTTTGCCTTCTGCCGTGAATCGGGGTTCACCCCCGCATTGCGTGGCACCGTGCTCGACACGGTGGCCAGTGGGAAGGAATTCGTGCTCACGTCGTCGCGCGCGTCGTCGACGGGCTATCCGTTCAAGGTGGCATCGATCCCGGAGACGCTGTCCGAACAAGCGACGTACGAAGCACGCACCCGCGTCTGCGATCTTGGCTATCTGCGCGAGGCGTACGTGAAGCCCACCGGCGGGGTCGGCTACCGTTGCGCCGCCGAGCCGGTGGCGGAATACGTCGCCAAGGGCGGCGATCCGGCCGCCACGGTTGATCGCATGTGCCTGTGCAACGGTCTCACCGCCGCTGTCGGATTGGCCCAGGTGCGCGGGGACGGTGTCGAGCCTCCGGTGGTCACCAGCGGCGACGGTCTGGGAAACGTTCGGACAGTTCTCGGCGATCGTGAGAGCTACTCTGCCGCCGAGGTTGTCAACTACCTCATGCGCGACGTGGGAGTTGGGGTCGAGCGCTGACCCGGGCGCTCAGACGCCTCGGTCACCGGACGTCGCGTGCAACACGGACGGCGCCGGGGATGGCGTGCAGCGTGCTGCTAGTCTGATCGGACATGGCCATCGAGGATGTGTCGTTGACAACGTTGCTGCGCACGATTGCGGCAGGTGATGGGGAGGCCGCGTCAAGAATGCTGGTCGCGTCGCCGGTGCTTGCCACCGCCCGCAGTGCAGAGGGCGCAACCCGCAAGGTGGCAGGCGATTACTTTCTGAGCGACGTCGGGCACCATGTCTATGCGGGCGACACGGCTCTGCACATCGCTGCCGCCGCTTACCAGGTCGAGACCGTCCGCATGCTCATCGCTCGGGGAGCTGACGTTCGCGCGGCGAATCGCCGCGGTGCTCAACCGCTGCACTATGCCACCGACGGACGCCCCGGCTCGCGAACACGGCACGCCAGCGCGCAAGCTGAAACTGTTGCCTGTCTCATCGAATCCGGCGCTGATCCGAACGCGGTAGATTGGAGCGGGGTCACCCCGTTGCATCGCGCGGTGCACACCCGCTGCGGGCCCGCCGTGCGTGCTCTCCTCGAGGCAGGTGCTGACGCTCAACGCCTGAACAAGAGCGGCTCGACACCGATGCAACTCGCGCTCTCGCCGACCGGTCGAGGCGGCGCCGGCGAGCCCCCGGCGAAAGCGCAACAACGGGAGATCATCGACCTCCTGCATCGGCATGGCGGACGTGGTCCGAACGCACGATAGCGCGGAGGCGGCGCGACTCCCGTAACAGGCGGGCGGCTCCGGCGACTTGCCCACGACATGGCGGTTGACCTCGACGCTGTGAAGGTTCCGGCCCCTCATGTGCCGCCGCTGACGCTGCTCCTGGAGGCAATCGACGGCCACGTCGATGGCATCGCCGCCGCCGCAGCTGCGGCCGTGCTCCCCGGACATGTTGATGACGCCATCTGGTCGGGGGTGGATCGCGCTGAATACTGGAGACAGCTCCTGAATGGGAGCGGACCATGCGGTGCAGTCCTGCCTGCTCCGTCGCGACTGGTCCGCAACACCGACGGCGCCATCGCAGCTGCGGTTGTCGTGAGCAGGATGGCGGCAACAGAATGGTGGGCGGGAGACCCTTGGATTCCGGAGATCTTCGTGGTCGCCCCATTCCAGGGCCGTGGACTTGGTGGTCTGTTGCTCGGGCACGCGCTCCGGATGTGGGGCGGCGCGCGTTACCAACGGCTGGGACTGACGGTCAGCGAGGGCAACCCCGCGCGACACCTCTATGAACGATTTGGATTTCGGACATTCCGGCGGACGTGGTTCATCGATATGGGAAGCGCATCCGGCGGGTAGTCCGGTCACCGACTCGTCGCCCGTGGAGACCCGGACGATGGGCGCGAGTGCGGTCACCCGCGCCCATCTCGAGGGTCCTGCGGCGCGTCAGCTATGCATCGCTCCATGCGCCGGCCGCTGCCGAAGCACGACGCTTCGACGCGGCTGGGTGAATGCCAGTGCTCCAGCGCCGAGGGCGAACGCCAGAAGTCCTGGAATCATCATGAACCAGAACATTGCGACCATCGATCCGGGTGTCCACGGAATCGCGGCGCTCTGGTTGAAATTATCGACGTTTGCCTGGATGAGCCGGGTCGCAGTGTCCATCCGCACGATGATCTGCGGGAGCTGTGTCACCCCGGCGGCAACCGCCGGAAAGTCCTTGGCCACGAGGGTGTTGAGCTGCAGCGGCGTCACGTGCAGCGCGGCCGCAACAGCCGGCAGCGTCTGCTGCGCGAACTGAGTGGACATCGCCTCCACGGTGTTCGTGTACGCGCGCGCGTTCTGCACGCTCTGGGTGGTGAAGATCGGCTTGAAGGCCGCGGTCATGGTGTCGGCAGAAGACGCCTTGCCATACATCGAGACCGAGAACAGGCCGGCGACGAGCACCAGCCCAACTGCGCTACCGGCAGCGATAAACCGGCGCCCGTACCTGGGTCGATACAGGCCGATGCCCCCGATCAGCAGCAGGAGGACACCTGGGACGATGTAGAGCACCGACATGGTGGTGGGAGGGAGGGAGCCCGTCGGGATCTGGTCCGCCTGCTGGAAGTTGGCCTGCTGCGCCAGCATCGTCGCCTGGAGGTTGTGGAAGAACGGGAGGATCGTCGCGAACTCAGTCATCCCCTTGCCGACGGCCGGGAAGTTGCCGGCGAGATAGGCGGACAGCTGCTGTGGCGTCATGTGCATCTGCGCTGCCAGTGCGGGGATCATCTGAGTGTTGAGTTGCACGGCCATCGCGCCCATCGTCTGTGCGTCCGTCTGGCTCTGAGCCAGCGCAGTGCTCGACATCTGGGGACGGAACGCATTCATGAGGTTGCCGGAGGCGGCCGATTTGCCGGGAAGCCCGATGGCCAGGGGCAGCACGATCAGGAAAGCCCCCAGCACCGCGAGCGCGGCGAGGACCGCGCGCGTGAGCGTCTTGTGGTTCGGCTCGTACTTGGTTGCTGCCACCATGGCATTGCCCTCCGGCCGGCTTCCCTGCGGTCGCCCGGATCCCGGGTGGAGGACGCGTCCCGTGTGACGCGACGTGGGAAGCACGACGCTGTCGTGGTCGAACCCGAGATCATCACGGACACCTCGTTCCAACCTCGAGCGTGCGTATCCATGCCATGCGTCGGACAGTGCTGAAGGTCATCGAAGCGACCGCCCTTCGTCACCCCTGACCCGGGGCGGGTCGGTGAAGAATGTCGATGCCGTCAATCCCGCCAACTACGCCGCGATCAGAGCCTTCCAGGCGTAGCGAGCGCACTCGGCGGGCGAGCCGAGCCGCTCCTGAGATCGCGTCAGTTGGTGGACCCGTGCAGCGCGCGGCCAGAGATCGCTTCGACGGTGATGCGCACCCAGTGCTCCTCCGGCGTCCGCACCCAGGACTGCAGTGGCCCCGTGCGCAGCTCATCGAGTTGCTCCGGATCGATGACCTCGTGCGCCGACCCGTGGACGAGCACGCTCCAACCCTCACGTTCGGCAGGATGGCTCTCATCCACCTCGAAGGCGACGCGACGGCGGTTGCTCAGCCAGGCCAGCGTGCCACCCTTGGCCGTGCAGAAGACGATGTCGTCCTTGAACAGGACGAAGTTGACCGGCAGGATCACCGGAAGCCCATCGACCACGTAGCCGATGCGACCGATGGACGCGTGCTCCAGCAGCGCAAGACATTCCTCCCGCGATAGATCGCGGAGTTGCGAATGGTCTCGATCACTCACGGCGGCTGCCTCCAACGATGGTCGGTTCATGGAGCTGACTCTGACGTCACGGAGTCGACTTCGCCGTCCCTCCGCGGCTGCTCGTCGAGCCACGCAAGCGGACAGCGCCCGTCGGCCGAAGCCGTTACCGTGAACGGCAGGCCGTCAGCACCGCTTCCCGCGGCAGGGACGACGCGCAACCCGACGCAATCGTATGGCGGCTCTGACGCGCGCGGACACCTGCCGTCAGGGTCGGGCCCGGTGCACATGCTGACGACCTTATGGGTCGCCGGGTCGGTCATCAGGAACAGCCGGTCGTGCGGATCCATGCGGGCAGCATGGTCTCGGGTGAGGTGCAGGGAACAGGGCCAAAAGTCCCGATTCGGGCTGTCGTGGGACCCCGAAGGGACGCCGGTCGATGCCTAGTGTTTCGTGGCCTTGCCGAGCAGCGACGCCGCGTAGTCCGGAACGTATGTGTACGTATCACGACCGGGCCGCACGTAGCCGCCGTCGGACTGGCGAGGGGGGAGGGTGAGCGGCGTTCGCAGGACATCCTTGTAGGGAACCTGCGAGAGCAGGTGCGCGAAACAGTTCAGTCGCGCACGCTGCTTGTCATCCGCCTCCACGACGAACCACGGTGACTCCGGAGTGTCGGTGTGGACGAACATGATGTCCTTGGCCCGCGAATACTCAACCCAGCGGAGCCGCGACTCGAGGTCGATCTGACTCAGCTTCCAGTGCTTCAGCGGATTGGTCAGCCTCAGGTGAAAGCGCCGCTCCTGCTCCTGGTCGCTGACCGAGAACCAGTACTTGACGAGGATCAACCCGGAGTCGATGAGCAGCTGCTCAAAGATGGGGCACTGGCGGAGGAAGAGGCGGTGCTCATCGTGCGTGCAGTAGCCCATCACGTACTCGACTCCCGCCCGGTTGTACCAGGAGCGGTCGAACAGGACGATCTCACCGCCCGACGGGAGATGCTCGATGTAGCGCTGGAAATACCATTGGGAGCGCTCGCGATCGGTCGGCGCGGGCAGTGCCGCAACCTTGACGACGCGCGGATTCAGATACTGCGTGATGCGGCTGATGGTGCCGCCCTTACCAGCTCCGTCGCGCCCCTCGAAGATGACGGCGATCCGGGCGCCGCTCGTCCGCGTCCACTCCTGCAATTTGACGAGTTCCACCTGCAGCCGCCGCAACTCCTTCTCATAGAGTTTGTCGTGCAACCGGTCCGGGATCTCATGCTCGGGTGGCGGCGTCTTCTTGCTCATGCCAGCCATTGTGACGCGAAGTTGTCCTACAAACCGCGCATCAACGCACGGTCGTTGTGCGTCGGCGCACGGTCGTTGTGCGTCGAGCACAGCGAGCGTGCCACCACGATCGCTGCCGTCGACGGGTTCCTTCCCAGCACCGTGCAATTGTTTGTTGCCCAGGTGTGTCAGCCCCGTGGCCTGCGATCGCCATCGTGGGTCTACGGTGAGGCCGGAATGCCCCCCGAGGAAGGGATCGGTCCCCCGGCCGGCGATACCGGCACCAACGTTCGCCTCGCGACGCCGAGCTGGCGTTCGCGTCTTCGACCACGGCTGACCCTTTTCTGGCTTGCTCCCATCCTCGGCCTGCCGCTGGCGGGCGGTCTCGGGATCCAGGCTCTCGACGCCGGACAGTCCAGCCGGCAGGTCGCCGCCGCCGACCTCCAGAACCTGGAGGCTGACGTCAACCTCGCAACGCTGTATGAGGGCTGGGCGATCGCCCTCCACTGGCCGTTCACCCAGGCGCTGGCGACCCTCGAGGGAGCGGACAGGACCATCCGGGCAGACCTGGCAGCACTGAGCCGTGAGCCGTCAGCCGCACCGGTGATGGGGAAGGTCGGCCCCCTGGTGAGTAGCTACGTGCACACGCTCGATGAGGCTGCTGCCTTCTTTCGCGAGGGAGCGCCGCCGATCGACGTCGCGGCGGAGGGTGCCGCGCTCGCTCAGTTCAGCCGGCTCAACGTCTTGGTCGATGCAGGAACCACCGCGCTGATCGAGGAGGCGGGAATAACCGCCGACGACGTGCGGACGGCCGTGTGGGTCCTCGTTGTCGGCGAGTCAGCGCTGCTCGTCTGCGTGCTCTGGGTGCTGGCCCAGCGGCGTCGCCGCCTCGCGATGAGCCAGACCCGCGAGCTGGTGCTCGAGGACAGCGAACGAACCTTCCGACTCCTGTTCGAGGAGAACCCATTGCCGACCCTCATCTCCGATCCGTCGACGGGGCGACTCCTGGCGGTCAACAAGGCTGCAGAGGTGCAGTACGGATACACGGGCGCCGAGTTTGCATCGCTGAAGCTTGCCGATATTCAGGTCGGGGAGCGATGGGATCGTGAGCGTGCGCCACTGTCACACACGACATCCGATCCGCGGCTTATGTCGCATCTCCTGAGAAGCGGGGAGCGGTTCGACGCAGAGGTGTCAGAGGCGAGGCTCGAATATCGCGGTCAGCCGGCGGTGCTGACTGTGGTTCGTGACGTGACCGCGCAGCGTCAGCTCGAGGCCAAGCTCCGCAAGTCGGCGTTGCACGACCCTTTGACCGGACTGGCCAATCGACGATTGTTCATCGAGCGCTTCAACCAGATTCAGGCGTCGCGAGCCACGCATGACGATGGCCTCGCCATCGTCAGCATCGACATGGACGGGTTCAAGGCCGTCAACGACTCCCATGGGCATGGCATGGGAGACGACGTGCTCCGCGTCGCCGCGCAGCGTCTCGGAGCGCTCGTCCGCGCCCAGGACGTTGTCGCGCGCTTCGGTGGCGATCAGTTCGTGCTGCTCATCGACGGGGTCACGCCGTCCGAGGTCAAGGCATTGGCGCAGCGCCTGATCAAGTGGCTCATGCATCCGTACGACATCATCGATACCACCCTCGACATCACCGCTTCACTCGGGATCGCTTTCATCGACGACCCGACCACCGGCGTGGACGAAGCACTCAGGACGTCCGATATTGCAATGTACTCCGCCAAGGAGTCCGGTCGCGGTTCCTACCGGATGTACGACTCCGAGATGCGCAGTGCCATCCTCGAGCGACTGTTGACTGCTCGGCAGCTCCGTGACGCGCTCGGGCGTGGAGAGTTCAGCCTTCTCTACCAGCCGATCGTGACCTGGGACGGTCATGGGTGGGTGGTGAAGCACGTCGAGGCGTTGCTCCGATGGAATCATCCGGAGCGAGGCCTCGTGTCTCCAGCCGATTTCATCCCGGTCGCCGAGCAGACCGGCTCGATCATCGCGATCGGCGCCTGGGTGTTGCGGGCCGGCTGCGAGCAGATTGCCGAGTGGCAGCGAATGGACCACAGGGTGGGTGTCCACGTCAACGTCTCCGGGCGGCAGCTCAAAGACCCGAACTTCGTCGAATTGGTGAGGCGGACCGTGAGCGATACCGGCATCGATCCAAGCGATCTCATCCTCGAACTCACCGAGACGGCGATGCTCGACGATCTGAAAGCAGCCCGGGGACCGCTGGACGAGCTGCGAGCCATGGGAATCCGCATCGCCCTCGACGACTTCGGAGCGGGCTTCTCGTCACTGACGTATCTCGGCCAGCTGCCCATCGATATCGTGAAGATCGACCGATCCTTCGTTGCCGATCTCGACAAGCCCGACAAGCTGATGATGCTCGCGACGATCATGCGCCTCATGGAGGTGCTCCACGTGGTGGTGATTGCCGAGGGCGTGGAGACCAAGGACGAACTCGAGCATGTCATGGGCCTGGGGATCGACGCGGTGCAGGGGTTCTACTTCAGCCGGCCGGTGCCCGCCGCGGCACTACCCCTGGCCGCCAAGGGATGCGAGCGCATCCCGTACCCGGTGGCTCTCGACCGCAGTGGGCGCAACACACTCCGCATGCAGAGTCAGCGAGGGCGGCGCGCCGGCTGACCGTTCCGGCGGCGCACAGCCGTTTGGACCATCGGATTCGTGACCTCGGTCTCTTTACCGAATCAGCAGGAGGGAGCACGCTTCAGAACGCCCCCGGCGCATGCCCACACGGCAGCGCAGAGCGCCGCAACCCCCAGCCGATTCGGAGGATCACTCGATGCAGCAGATGAGCGCAACCGTTATGGAGCGTGATATCCGAGTGCCGCTCGTCTACGGCAGCGACGAGATCAGGGTCATCGCCGGCGAGGTTGGCCTGGTGGTGACGGACGCCGAGTCGGCCGCGATCCTCGAGCACGTCGATCGCGAGGTCGAGCGCCTCGCGCGCACCGCCGCCACGGCCGCGCTGCATGCGCGCATCGTCGATCTGCTCAGCCTTGTCTCGAGCATCCATGAGGCGCCGAATGGGCGACGGCTGGGCCGGCGCCGTCCGTGGATCGTCGGGTAAGCATCACTCGGCTTCCGGAGAGCCAAGCCCATCGGGAACGAAGCGGGTGTCCGGCACGAGTTTGAGGTTGGCGCCGCGTGCCGCGATCTCCAGCAGGGCTGCGAAGTCCTGGTCGCCGAAGCCCTGACCGATGAGGCTCACGACGATCTCGTGCGTGAGCGCCGTGAGCGGCAACGGGACATTCCGCTGCCGCGCAGCCTCGAGGCCGAGTTCCAGATCCTTGCGCAAGAGGTGGCTCGTGAAGGTCGGCGTGTAATTCAGGTTGACCAACGCCGGGGTCTTGTAGCGCGTGAAGACGGAACCGAGCACGCTCTCGTTGATGAACGCCAGGTAGTCTGCCCGTGAGATCCCACCGCTCTCCGCAAGAACAGTCGTCTCGGCGAGGACCTGCGCCACAACGCCAAGGATGATGTTGTGGCAGATCTTCACCAGCCGCGCGGCCTCGCCATCGCCCACGTAGGAGACACTCCGACCCAGCATCTGCAGGTACGGGAGGGCGCGCGCATATGCGTCGCGCGGCCCGGACACCGCGACGCTGAGCATCCCAGCGCGTGCGGCCTTCGGATTGCCGCTGACCGGGGCGGCAAGGAGCGCGACACCCCGCCGCGCAGCCTGCTCCCGGATTTCGCTGGACACGGCCATTGAGACTGTTGAGGCGTCGACGACCAGGCCCGGGGCGCGGGACTCGTTCGCAAGCAGTCCCATCGGGCCGGACATCACCTCTTCAAAGTCGCTCGACCCGGCGACCATCGTGATCACGATGTCACGGTCGGCGAGATCGACGGGCTGCTCGACGACTCGCGCGCCTCGATCGACGAGCGGCTTGGCCTTCGCGCCGGTGCGGTTGTAGACGGTGAGATCGCAACCGTGTTCCAGCAGCCGGGTCGCCAGCCCCTCGCCCATCCGCCCGATGCCGATCCAGCCGAGGGTCTGGGCATTTGGCACCTGCTCGGTCATGTCCTCACCCCTCTATGGCTGGGTCGAACGCTTTTGTCGGTTGCGTTTGTAGGTTGCGCAAACGATTGCCTAGCATAACGGCAAGATTTTTGCGGTGTCAACGCGCGACTACTCCGCACTGAAGGTTGGTCGGGCTGTCCGTCGGGTCGCTGCCGAACCGGCCACGGTCGACTCCCTGACGATCAGATCCGGAGTGAAGCGCACTCGGCGCCGCGCCGTCTCGTCGTTCTCGATCTGATCGATCAACAGGCGCGCCGCAACCGCGCCGAACTCATGGATTGGTACGTGCATCGTGGTGAGCGCAGGGCTCAGCCGGCTCGCCAGCGGGATGTCGTTGTAGCCGACGATGGCGAGATCCTCCGGGACCCGGAGACCCATCTGCCGCGCAACCTCGGCGGCGCCGATCGCGACCATGTCGGTCACCGCGAAGACGGCCGTCGGTGGATCCGGCAGAGACAGGAGCCGGCGAGCGGACGCCGCGCCACTATCCTCGGTGTATCCGGCCTCGACGGTGAGGTCCGGATCGACGACAAGCCCGGCGGCGGCGTGCGCGGCAAGGTAGCCGCGCCGGCGCAGCATCCCGGTGCTGACCGTGGATTTGCCCGCGAGGTGGCCGATGCGCGTATGGCCGAGATCGATCAGGTGCGACGTGGCGAGCTGGCCGCCGAGGAGATCGTCGGAGCCGACAAACGCATCCTCACCCTCGTCGCTGAAGCGGTTCACCAGGACGAACGGGGCCTTCTGAATGCGCAGGTCGCGAACGCTCGGATCCTTCAGGAAGCTGCTCGCGATGATGACTCCGTCGACCCTCCGCGCCTGAAGGCTCTGCAGAAGCGATCGCTGACGCTCGGGGAGGCCGTCGGGGTTGCAGAGCAGGACGTT
>ODAK010004693.1_pt1 | contig 13973 bp, 6 predicted proteins | sample 1539591 | NCBI WGS metagenome assembly ODAK01 (sample SAMEA3539303, study PRJEB22396) | soil metagenome | biome: tundra; feature: field; material: soil | place: USA | collected 2010-05 | depth 0.15 m | reverse complement strand
TACTTTTTGGGAAAGCGGACATTTCTACTTTGCTCCGACATGTCGGGTTCTGCGCGTGCAATAGCCAGGTTACTGTGATATCATCATGGCCCAGGTTTCCCAACAGTTACGCTTAGAAAATTAGAGATGGAAAGAGATGGCCTGTCTATCGGTTGTGTGCGACATCCAAGGCGCAGATGAACGCGGGAAGAAGAAGTGCCAGGACCAGTCCATGATTCTTACTTCGACTCGAAGTCTCTTTCTCCTTTCGGCCGCGTGGCGCCCGAAGGCCTTCGTCCTTCTCGGGGCGGTCATGCTCGCCGGCTGCGCTCATCGGATCGTACTGCCGGATCTGAAGCCTGCGACGGCTACCCTCATCCCTGGCTTCCGCCGCTTCAGTGAGGCTGCGCCACGCCAGCAGGACGGATCTCCGAATCCGGCCTACAACCTCTCACAGTCCGATCAGGTGGAGTTCAACTGGAGTGCCTCGAGCCCCGCGTCCGGCCAGGAAATGCTGATCAATGTTTCCAAATGTAGCGGAAACTGCACGCCATGTCCGGCTTCCGGCGTTCCGGCCTCGGGGCAGGATCAGCCTCTTATCGTTGGGGTGAATCCCCGGATATCGATGGCTGTTCTGGGCAGGGTCAACCGGCTCGAACTGCACGACCCGTCCAATAAGGATTCCGGGGAGCACAAAATCGACTTTTGCGACCAGGGTAACTTCCTTCTCGATCCGGCATACAGACACGAGTGGGGAGAAGTGGAGCGGCTCTTGAATGGCGAATTGAAAGGCGCCGTTCAAATCAGTCTCGTGCCGAGCCCCGCCCGCCGCGCCATGCCGGGTGACCTGGTGCGGACCACCATCGAGTGGGGCTACGTCAGCGGCGATCCGACGGTAACGAATGCGCCGCGGCCTTTCTCGGTTGCGCAGGCTCAATCGACCGTGGATTTCGAGGGGAGAGCGCTGGTTCCGGGCCTGTCCTCTCCGACATTTCCACTAATGAAACAGCCGGTGCTGACGAAGGCCGGTCTGCTGCGGGAGTGGATATCGGATCTCGACGGTCACGCGTTTGAAGTGACATTCTGGCACGGCAACAGAGTGTTCTCCCAGCAGCCTACACTGCAGTCGATCAGCGCCTGCCTTTCCGGTGTCTGGGCGCCGGAACAGATCGGAACAGCCAATGCCGCGTCGCTGAATCGCGAGATCGAAGCTTGCCTGGCCGCCGGCATGGAATACCATTCTTATGCCGATGTGTCACCGCCCTCGACGCCGGGCGCCAACAACCAGCGGGTGCGGTATCAAATTGAAGTCGAGCAGCATTGGACGATTGTCTCTCCAAACGGCGGCCGGCTCGAACAGGTCTATTTTCCCGGAGAGACGTTGCGCACAGGAATCCGTAGAGCACTACGGCAACTGAACGGAGAGGACTTTCCCGACGCCGCGCTGCAAGGCAACCGGAAAGAGTTCGTCATCGTGGTGCCGCGGAGTGAACTCGGACCTGACGAGAATCTCCCCTTCTGGATTCGGGTCCGGGAGCGTGCAGTTCGCGAGCTGCAGTCGATTCTGATTGCTCCCGGCGACACGATTTACGTTACCCGGCGGGAGCCGCGGGAGGCAATCCCGCAGCAAAAGTGACGAGGTGAATCATGGCTGACCCCTTGCAAATCAAGTTGAACAAGCTGGACCCCGCCGCCTGGCTCGAAAGCGCCGGAGGAACCGTGGTGACTGCCGGCGGACAATCGCGGCTCGACGGCGCCTTCGCACTCGCCATCGCCGGCCAGAGATCCGGAGCCGTCGCATTCGATGCGAGTAGTTCACTGGCGGTGGTGACTGGATCCGGCGCCGGCTGGCAGTTGTCCAGTCTCGCCAAGACCGGTTTCGCGTTCAACACCCCACTTGTCCTGGCGGATGGAAGTGGGCCGTGGCTCCGCAGTCAAAGCTGCTGGCTGATCCAGCCCCGGCAAAGCGGCGCCATGGCCATACTTTCCCTGGAGGACTCGCGCGGATCTCTGATCGCCAACGGTCCAGACCCCGGACCCAGGGGCCTGGTATATCCGACACAGAACGGAAATCAGATCGAGTCGCTCAGCACGCTTCCCCACCCGGAAGACTCCTCCTGGCTGGGTGCATTCGTGCTGCCGTTTGAGGGGGGCCACGTGGTTCACCTGGGCATGCTGACACAAGGCATCACCCTCGACCACGCGGTCTCGACCGACGTGATCGTGCAGGATGACTGCGGTATCCTGTTCCACATTCCGGTGGCCGCGGGGACACCCACGAAGCTTTCCATCGACAGCTCGACGGCCCAGGTGGGAGCGATCGCCCGCGCTGCCGCCACCAGCAACCTGATGATGGCCGCGAGTCCCGGCGACTCGCAGTGGTCCCGTCTCAAACTGCCAACTTCGCGGATCGAGGTGAGCGGACCTTCGCTGAAGGTGACGAGGTTCCGCGACCGGGAAGTGCTGCTCGGCCACGTTGCCGATTCGGCTCAGTCTTTCGCGGATTCGACCTGGCTCTTCTCCCCTACGAACCGCCTGGGTTTCGAACTGGAACTGGTCCCCGTGAATCCTGCCGCGAAGTTTGTGTACACGGACGCTTCGATCGCGTCCGGAACGCCTTCGATCGCGTCCGGAACGCCTTCGAGCGACGGCCGTTTTTATGGGTTGGCTGTACAGGGACTGGGAAGCCGGCGCGGCATCCGGCCCTTGCTGGACGCGAGCGAACTGCACTTCAGCCTCGCGGAGAATGCCACGCAGAAGTTTCACGTAAAAGCGGGACTGGCTTCCATGCCGGGGTCCGTTCTAGTCCCCAAGCCGGACCCGCGCAGCGCTTCCGGGGCACGCGTCCTGGATGTGCCCGTGTCGAACGAATTGAGCATGCGGATTTCGGCCAGCAAGGCCACCACCGCGACCGCCCTGCAACTCGATACCGAGCTGCCCTCGGGCCATCTCACCGTGCAATCGCCGACCTTGCTCTCGGCGCCCGTTGGCATCACGGCGCGATCTCCCCAGCCCAACGCCGATCCGGCCTATCTGCGTTGGTCTTTGGGGCTGCCCGCGGATGCGCCGAATATGGCTTTCACTCTTGGCCCGGGCTCGCTTCAGCCGGTTCTCGACAAACTCTGGCTGAATCAGTTCCACACCATCGATCCGTCGGTGCAATACGGCCTTATCGAACATCCCGGCACCAGGCTGACCATCGACGGCGCTGCCGGCCCGGCGCCTGCCGCCTTTGTTAAGGAAGCCTTTGGTAAGGAACTGGCGGTGAAGCGGACGAAAACCGAGATCACGACGCATACGACGCCGGACGGCAAGGAACTGGCGGCGTACTCCGCCTTCTTTACCGTTCTCTCCTGGGCCGGCGCCCGCTGTATTTCGACCGGTGTGGCCGTTTGTCTCGACGAATCTCAATACAAGATACAGTTCCCCGACCTGACCGATGCTAGTATGGACGCGTTTGTCAAGCAGAACGGACTGCAAAACCTTCAGGTGGTCTATTTCACATCCAATGGCGATGGAAGCCCCAGCCCGGAAGGAAGCAAGGCGATTCAGTCGTTTGTGGACGGGAACATGATTCCCAAGGGCGGGCCGCCGCCGCCAAAGTATCATTGGCCTTTTGCATCGGGCCTTTCCATACTGCTGTACGACCAGAGCGCCGACGGTGGCCCATATTGCGATGGAATGGCCAAAGCGCGGAAAGCTATCTTCGCCAGTAAATGCTACACGCGCCTGGCATTCGATTTCAGCTCGCAGGTGGCCCTGGCGCCATCCGATCTGGGATATTCGGATGCGGAGTGGCATCAACTGGCGGTGGATTCGCCCGCACTTTGGCCGCGGGGAAACGCCAAAGGCGGCGGGGCCCGGCTCGACCCGACAGACAAGTTGTGGCGCGGCACATTCCTGCGCGACCTGCCCCTGTTCCTGCCGGCTCCGCCTATCGTGGGAACGGTATTCCCGTTTCTCCAGACATTGATCGACGGCATTAACAAGAAGCTGATGCTCGACTACGGCTGGCGCGATGAAAGCGGCGCCACCTGGTTTGCCCGCCTGGATCAGTCGTTCGCCGATGGATCGTTTACTCCGAGCGGCTGGCAGAACGTGCTCGAAATGTCGCTGACGCGTGTCGTCGTGAAGGGCGCGGCGGGAGCCGTTGTCACCGCCGAGGGGACATGTGAGATTCACCTTGGACTGATGAAGGACAAGGCCGGGAAGCCGGCGGTGTTTCAGGCCACCTTCGGCATGGACCTGGAGTCCGGCGGTCCGCCGATCACGCGAATCGACGTCACGCAGGATGGGAAGGCGATCGAAACCGACGACATTCCCGGGTTTACCAGCGTGGCGTTAAAGCGATTCACCACAGACCTGAAAACGAACGCGCAGATTGAGCTCGAGCTGGTGGCCACAGACCAACTTGCGAGCGCACTCCCGTTCCTGTCGTCTGGCAAGCCGCAAAAGGCGATCCTTGCGTTCCACCTCGAGGGACCCCCGTCGCCCACGTTGTCGCTGGCGATACCGAGCGAGTTGCAAACCAACCTGTTCGGCAGGTGGCCGCTAGCGATCGAAGCGATGAGCATCGAATTCGGCAGCTTCACGGAGTTGAGAGTGCGCGGCCGCATACATCTCGGAATGGCGGAATTTGGCAGCGTGGGTGCGACCGTGGTCGTCAGGAAGGCGGGCGGCTCCGTCACGCTGGATGTGATGGTGGACTCCATCGCAGGCTCGCTCAGTGTAGGCAAGATGAAGATCAGCGGGAGTCTGAAATGGCAGGACAAAGGCGGCGCGAGCGGACCCGTTCCGCTTACCGGGGTGGAAGAACCGGGACAGAATCGGGATCTGTGGGCTTCACTTTCCGTGGAAGATCCCGGCGTGCTCGGGTCGAACACGCTGGCCGCCAGAATCGGCAACAAGGGTGAAGTGTCCTTCTGGATCGCGTCGCTTGGGCTGGGAGTTACGGATATACCGATCGGCATCGGAAAGTTGAAGAAACCTGCGCTCCTGCTGGCGCACAACGCCGATTTCGACGGCAATCTCGGCAAGACGATCACCGATCCGACGGGATCGATCCTGAAGGTTCTGCGGCCCGATTTCAGCAAGGAGAGCAGCATCACCGAATGGCTCGGGAAATGGCAGCCGTCCTCGAAGATCGGCAGTATCGTGGCCGGGTCCGGGTATATCGACCTGCAATCGAGCGTAGCGGAAGCTCCTTCCGACAAGACCGGCGCGGATATCGACCCGGCGCAACTATCTTCGCTGCTGTTCACCGATCGGGGGCTGTTCCGGATTGACGGCGTGATGACGATGCTGGGCGCCGTGCCGCTGCGGTTCGGGCTGGCCCTGGATTTCGAAAACCGCAGGATCACGGCGGGTCTGCAGGCGCCGACCATCAATATGCCGCCGGTGAATCCGCAGTACCAGATCTCAGCCGGTTACATTACCATCGGGATCAGTTTCAGCGGCGCCGATCCCTGGTTCCGGATCGGCATCGGATGGCCCGAACGGGTGGGCGGATCGGAATTTGAGCGCGACTGGACCAAGGCGACCAAGGTCTACGTGGAGAGCATGGAGCCGATCAACACTTTCTGGGGTGGCTATCTGGCCGAACTGGATCGCGGGATGGTGCGGTTCGGGTTCGCCATTCGTGCCGGATGGACATGGAACAAAACGGTCGGCATCGCCGGAGTCGCATCAGGTTCGGCGGACCTCGGAATTACGCTCGGTGGCGTATTTCAGTTTGCCCTGGTCTGGAACGGCGCCGCGGCGACGCCTGCATCCCTGAATCTCGCCAGCATCACTCCGGCGTTCCTGCCAGCCCCACGGGCGATCGCCGGCGTGCAGGCGATGGGCATGATGGCGGCCCATGCGACGACCATCGCAGCCGCCATGGAGTCGGTCGACAGCTCGCTGACGGCGATGTCCGGAGTCGATCTGGCGATGAGCGCCGAGATCTTCGGCGATGTCTGGGGAAGCGCCTCGGTGCAGTTCCTGGGAGTCACGCTGGTTGCCGTCTCAATTCGCGCGTTCGCCCGTTTTCGGGTTTGCGGCACGCTGCGAAGCGGCATCACCCAGGCCAAGGCAGAAGTAGGCTTCGAGATCAGCGTTACGATTCTGTGCTTCACGTATCGCGCCTCGGCCCAGATCGATATCACGCTGATTGACGGTCCCTGCATGCTGGTGGAGGCCACCAACCGTTTCCTTCTGGCCGGCGCGGCCCCGTCTTTAATGGCGCTTTCCGCCGGGAATTCCGTGCCGGCAGTTCAGTAAGAGGAGAATGAGATGGCAGCCCCACAGATCAACGTTGTCGCCGTAGTGAAACGGATTTCCGATTCTCAATTCGCCTGTGTCATCCGGTGGCTGCTCGGCGATAACGAGGATCTGCCAAACGCCGACGATGTCTTCGACGTGACCCTTACGGTGCAATCGGGCGACCATTCGAATACGGCCGCTACCGCCGAGGTGAGACCCCGTCTGTATGCGATGGTGGACGCTCCCCGCGCCGCTCGCCCTGTCGCCACTCCCGGGGGTGGGAACGCACAGTGGCTGGCCGCCATTCAGCCGGCCGCACCGGTGAACCCTCATGACGCCGATTCCGGCACCCTCGCCGGAAAGCCGGTGGGGGTCTACCACCTGCTCGCCGAAACGGACCCGAGCCGGGTGGAGTGGCGCGCGGCGAGCCTGGTGCATCTGTCCTCGATGAATCGATCTGCCACATTCGCGCTGTCGGTGGCGGAAGCGCCGGGCGATACGGAAAGATCGGCGCGCGCTTTCGCTTCGAATCTGCTCGCATCGGGTGTCCGCCCTCGCCACCTGAAGAAGGCGATGTTCGCTGCGCGGGAGGCTCTGGCGCGTCACGCTGCCGCCCTGTCGGCCGGAGAGCCGAGCACGGCCCCCGCCCTCCTGCAACTGCCCGACGCCGATCCTTCGGAGCAGTTCATACACGCCGCCAGGGTGATGCACACGCTGGCCGATTCCACCGTGCTGGCGAAGTTGGACGACACGCTCAGCGGGCCGCAACAGACTCGACAGCATATCCGCCTGCGCGCCTTGCACGGGGGCGAGATGATCGACTATTGGGCCGACCCCGTTTCGGGAAGCCCAGCGATCAACGAACAAGACCGCGGTAAACGCTATCCCGCTGCCGAGTTGCTTGGTTCCGGCATCTCGATTCCGCTGCCTGCGGGCGACGTGGATTCATGGATCGCCAATACAGCCTCGCTCATGATACAGGTCAGCCAGCGGCCTCGGAATCCCGCCAACACACCCGATGCGCCGCTCGGTGGAACTGCGCCAGGCAATGCCCCCAAGCCAAGAACTCAGTTCGCGACCGGGCAGTGGACCTTCACGTTCGACATGCTCAAGAGGGCCAAGTTGATGGGGTCTTCAACCCCGCCTCCGAAGCCCGCTGGAGCGACCATCAACTACGCCATGAACCAGAGCAACGCCGGCGCCAGTGGAAATGTGCAGTTCAGCGGCAGCAGCGGCCCCGTCCTGGGATACGGTACCGGAGACGGCAAGGTGGAAATCTATATCGCCGAGCCCGTTCAGCCGGAGAACAGGAAGAGCGTCGCCGCGTTTAACGTCTACGGAATGTGGGAGGGACCGCCGGAGACGAAGCCGTATTTCGACGATGAGAGCGCGATGCCAAAGCCGGCGGATCTGAAACCGTGGCTGATTTCCCGCCGCTATTCCTACGATCGCGATCTCAAGGAGGCCTTCCCCGATATCGGCGGTATGCGACATCCGAAGCTGCTGGAAGCCCTGGCGAACCCGCCCTGGCAACCCGTCCTTCAACGGCCCGACCGCATGTCCGACAAATCGGACGGCGGAGACGCGACGCTGCCGAATCTCAGCCCCAGGCGCACCGCCGTGTTCGCGTTCGATCTGCGCAAGGGTATGCGGAACGCGCAGGGAGCGCCGCCGGATGTTTTCAGCCCCTGGGACCTGTCCTCGCCCGTGGACGCAACGTGGACGCCCAGCCGCCGGCGGGACGGCTCCCCGCTGCCCGTCGGATCGTCCCTTCCGCAGCGTTACCGGTTTTGGGTGACCTCCGTCGATGCTTTCGAGCAGGAAAGCGATCCGGTTCCGGTGGCCACCGCCGACGCCGATGCGGGTGCGGCGGGTCCCCATTACTTCTTCTATCCCGTGCGGCGCTCACCGCTATTGGGGTCCCCGGGCGGAAACGATCCATCGGCGTCGACTCTTGCATACGATGGAGCGAGCCGACAACTCACCGTCACGTTTGAGACCGCATGGGAGAATCAGGTTGCCGGCAGCGGCGATCCCGCGCAGCCGGTTCGCGTCGATAAGACGACTCTCGATGCCACGGTCATTTTGTGGCGCAGGCGACTGGTTGGAAAGACCGCCACAACTTCGGTCACGCCGGTGACGCCACCGTCCACCATCCCGCCGCTTCCCCAGTGGGTGGACGCCCATCGGAAATTGATCGCCGACGGGTGGGTATTCTTCACCGCTCTGACCGCGGCTGCGCCCGCCGCTGGAGACACATGGCAGGCGCGCAGCGTGGCGCTCGCGCCTGCCGACTCGGGTTGGGAATACGTGGCGGGAACCGGATTCACGGTGAAGCAGAATGCGGCCGGATTCTGGGCGCCGACGGTACTCACGGCTGATGCGAGCGGCGGACGACTGGCAATGCTGAACGCTCTGCAGCCGGCCGCGAAGGCAACCGCCACGATTTCGGGAGGGGCCGTTACCGCGATCGCGGTGGCCGACGGCGGCAGTGGTTATGTCGATGCGCCTCCGGTCACGATCCAGGGCGGGGGAGGCACGGGCGCCACGGCGGCGGCCACCGTGTCGGGCGGGAAAGTGACGGCCATCGCTGTGACTTCCGGCGGAACGGGATACACGGCCGTTCCTGAAGTCACCGTGGCCGCCGTTTACCAGCCCGGCGCGGCCAGGGTCAATGAGACTCCCGGCGCCAGCGACGTCGCCGTGAGTACGCCTCTCGCGGTGCCGAATCCGGCGCCGCCCCGCGCTCCCGTATTCGCGGGCGATCCTCAAGCATGCGGGGCTTTGCCGATATTGGCGCCCCCCGGCGTGCGGCGCGATCTCGTCCTGTTGCGGCTCCTGACGCAAGGCTTCAGCAGGAACGGGCAGCATCTCAATCCGACGGTCTGGTCCGGCACCCAGGTTACGATGACAGCGGGCCAACAGGCGATGTGCGACTCGGCCATCGCGCGAACGAGAGTAAGCGGACAGTTATTGGTACCCGGCGACACGAGTCCGGAAACGATCGCGCTGAAGAACCGTCTGGCTGCCGGTTTTCAGACCACGTCGGGACCCGACACCGCCCTGAGGCAGCATTTGACGCTGGGGTTCCGAGGCGTGCTGGATTGCTCCTGGACCTACACTGCCCTGCAAGCGCAGCCACAGGACGACGCCGCCGAGGCCGTGCGTATGAGGATTTACTCCATCCGCGTACCGGCCGACCCCGGTCTGGCGGCAAGTTTTGCCACCGCGGCAGCCACTGGCACGCTCGTCTCGCCTGGCACTTATCAGATTCAGTTGACGAAAGGCGATCCCGACGGATGGAATACGATTTGCGATGCGCAACCCGGCGCCGATGCGAAGCTGGGGCAGTCGACGCTGGTTTGCATCACGGCAAATCCTGCGACCGACATCAGAGTGTTCGGGAATCTGGTCCGCGCGACCGACGCCGGAGGCATTCGCCAGGTTCAGGTTCGTTTGCGGCCGGCCGACGCGGCTGCCGTGCTGCCTGCCAACGCCACACTGCAGTTCTTCGCCGGTCAGGCCCTCACGGAGTACGCCATTAACGACTTCGAGCACGTCAGTTCATACCGCGCTTTTCTTCCCGTCGGCGGCGGTTACGACGAGACGTTCGCCTGGTGGCTTACCGGCATCTCCGCCCAGGGCCGGTTATCGTTGCGCGACCAGGCGCAGTTTGTGTCCCGGGATTTCCCCACGACGATTGAGCCGCAAGTGCCAGGTTCCTTTCAGGTCGCCGTGCCGACTAATTTTCAGGAACACCTGCTCGATCCGACGGATTCGAAGGTTCGGCACTGGATCCCCACCGACCTGCAAACCCTGCCAGCGGCCGAGTTCTCTCCCAGGCTCGTTCTGACGTGGGTGCCTTACACCGCCGACGATATTTTTGTCACGGTGGAGAGGGACGAGCGGCAGATCGCAATCGCGCCTCCCCGTGCACTGCTCCGCCTGGAGGTGTCGCCGTGGGCCGCGATCGTTGAGATCGAAGCGGCGGCTGAAAACCAGGACCTGGAGATCGCTGACCTGGAAGCGATCCAATCCAACTGGTTGCTTGGCCGGCCCGTCGAAATCGAAGGCGCGCACGCGCTTTCCGAGCACATCGGAACCAACCGGGGACTCTCCGGCAGGAACGGTCTGAAACAGATGCACAGCGAGGAGATTCAGCCGGACGGCACACACCCCTTGCGGGCGGGATTTGTCGATTACTACGGCCGCAACGGCGATTCGGCGTCGTTGATGGACGCCAATTGGGAGTTCCGATACCGTCTCCGTTCCTATGTCGATCTGGGCGTCGACGCGGATCCCAACTGGCGGTTCCTACGGTCCATGCCTACGGACTTGACGTCGTTTACACGCCCCGAAACGCCGCCGCTGACGGTCACGAACGACCCGCCGGCAGCTACGCCCAACGCCGACCTCCATGCTCCATTAGTACGGTTGCGGTTCTTCCCGCCGGGCACGTCGCCGGTGGGGAGCGGCCCGGTGACTCCTTCGATGCAACCGTCCTTTGCGAACCTGGCGGAGTCGGATACCCCGTGGGAGTATCGTGTGGTGGCGAGGCGGCGCCTCGACGTGCCGATTCCTACGACGGGAGGCGCCATCGACCCGGTCTGGATTGACGTGGGTAAGCCGCTTGCATTAACCACCGACCCGCAGGAGATCGTTGACGACGAAGTGGATCGCGGCTGGCCTGGACATGCACCCGTTTTTCGTTACCGCGTCATCGTCCAGCAGTTCAAGGTCGGCTCGGATGGCACCGAAAGACTCATCCGGGGTTTCGACCTGGCGCATTTGAATGTGGGAAACTGCGAGTTTGACGTGACGATCGTGGCGCAGGACGATCCCGGCAAGGAATCGGAAATCGTGGTGCCAGTCCATGTCCATTGAGGCCCACATTTCGGAAAACCCGACGTTGCCGGATGACGCCACGTTGCTGAACCGAATCCGCGACTTCGTGGCGGACGCCGCCGACTGTCCGGTGGGCCAGGTGGGTCCGGACACCGACCTTTATGAGGAGTTGCGTGTGGACTCCCTCGGCGCAGCCGCGATCTTCATCGACATCTCTTACGAGTTCAAGATTCCCGAGCCGGCACAGGCCGCGGATTTTGCGCTCCTGAACACGCCCTCGAAGATTGTCTTGTACATCAGAGCCGCGTCCACCGGCGAGTGGCATCCGGCGCCTTCTTTTGAACTCGATGTTCCGCGGGAGGTTCGAACGATTCTGCCCTATGGCGACGCTTTTCGATTTGTGGACTCAGTGGTCTCGGTGGAAGTGAATCGCATCGTCACCGAAACCACGTGGAACCCGGAAAACCCGCTGGTCGCGGCGCATTTCGAACATGGTCCGCACGTGGTCCCGGGCGTGCTCCTGGCCGAGCAAGTGGCACAGTCCGCGCTGCTGCTGGCGCGGGTGCGTGGCCTGGTGGTGGCAGGCGAAGAGTTAATGTTGAGCCGGCTTCGCTGCGATTTCGCGGCTTCCGCGGAGCCTCCGGTCACCATCCGAACGGTTGTGGATCTCCGCGCCACAGGGTTCGGGCATTTCGGTTTCATCGGCAGTTGCACAGCCGGGGAGACCGAGTTCGCGCGAGTCAAGGGCATCGCTTCCAAAAAAGCTCGCGCTCCCGGAAAATAACGTGCCCGAATCCTGGCCCGAAATCATGGATGTGGCCGCGATATGCAGCGCGGGCGCAGACTGGCCGACGATCTGGCGATGCCTGATCGACGGGAAGCGATACTCTTCCGCGGCCGGACTGAACGGTTACCCGCTGGCACCTGAAGTCCCGGTTTCCGCCGTACCCGGACTCGACCGGAGCGTCTCGCCGGGCGATTACGGCCCGGCATGCCGGCTGGCGCGCCACGTGTTGGCCCGGATTCCTGCCCGCTGCGGCCGCCGGACCCGTTATTACGGCGCCAGCAACCACTCTGAATCGGATCTTGTAGTGAACCTCAGCCGCGAGATGCCGGAAGCTTCGCCGCTGTGGGAATCTCTGCTTGTCGACCCGATGCCCGCCTATCTGTTTCACGGCAGCGGCACGTGGATGTACTCCGCTTGTGCGGGCGGGCTCCATGCGCTGTGTGCGGCTTCCCTGGATCTGGCAGACGGGAAATGCCCGGAGGCAATCGTGATCGGCGTGGACGCCCTTAGCGCCATCGGAATTGCCGGCTTCCTGCGTGTCGGAGCGACAACTCGCGGCGCATGCCGGCCAATGCAGACCAACCGCGATGGAATATTGATCGGCGAGGGCGCGGCTGCAGTACGTCTTCAGATGACATCCGGCCATTCGGATAGCCGCGTTCGACTGCTGGGCAGCGGCATGAGTTGCGACGCGTACCATCCCACGGACCCGGATCCCACAGGAATGTGGCTGGAGCAGGCAATCCGCGACGCGCTTCTGCGGGCCGGCTGCGACGCGGGCGCCATTCGCGCGATTATCGCCCACGGGACTGGCACCGCGAAAAACGATCAGGTCGAGTCGGACGTATACCGGCGCCTTTGGCCGCAGGCGAACACCCCGGTGACGAGCGTTAAGGGCGCGATCGGGCACACCATGAGTGCGGCGGGGCTGTTCAACTTTCTGGTGGCGTTCGAGGCGACGCGCACCGGGCTGGTGCCGCCGACCGCATGCGGTTGCGCTCCCGCCCTCGACGGTATGGATCTGGTGTGCCATGAGCCTCGAATCATCCCGAAGGGCGGGCCCGTCCTTGCCGTGGCACTGGGCTTTGGCGGAAACAACTGCGCCTGTGTCGTAGGAGCAGGGGCGTGATGGGAGGATCGAGCGGAATGGCCCGCGGTACCCCGGTTTTGCTGGCGGCAGGATTCGAGACGTCGAGCCTGGGGGCTTCACTTCCGGGCGTCGGCAAGTGCGACGATGCTGGCTTAGACGCTAGTGCCGGAATCCGCCATTCGCGTCATTATGGACGAGCCGCGTGCCTGGCGGGCGCGACGGCGGCAAGTCTGCGGCGGCGGTCCGCGCAACCGGCGGAGCGGACTGGATTACTTTGCAACGGAGGGCCATGGAACCTCAACTCTTCCTGGGATTTCCTTTCACGGGCTCGCGAGGCTGGCCCCGGCTATATAAACCCGATTCGTTTTCCGCCAACGCTGGTCAGCGCCACTCCTACTGCTGTGGCAGCGAGCATCGGCGCTCACGCATTTTCCTATGTGGTCGGTCATGATTGTTTCGCCTTCTTCGACGTATTGGAACGAGCGATGCAGGCTTTGCGTCACGGATATGCTAATCGGGTGTTTGCGCTGGCAATCAGCGCGAGCGATCATGCGATCGGACTTGCGTCCAAGATGGCCAGCCTGAACGAGCCATTGGACGTAGGTCTCGGTTTTGGGCTCGGAGCAAACGGAAGTGAAGGCGATCTCTCTCTCGTGGATGTCGTCAACGACGAGGATTCTCTTGACCTATATCCTGCTGCCGTCCGGTACGACGCACTGCTCACCGCCGGCAGTTTGTCGTTCCCGCTCTGGTTGCCGCTCGTCGGCGGGGAAGCCTATGGCGCAACAGCCGCTGTGCTCATCGTTGCTGCGGCAATGCATCACGGCCGCCTCCCCGATGAATCGACGCAACGAGAGTGCGCGGTGACTTTCCGAGATCCTACCCGGTTCGCAGCTGCAGTTCTTCGGATCAATGGGAGGCCTTGCTTCCGGTAACATCTAGGTCAGAACGCAATTGCAAGGGGGCAGGCAAATCTAGCGGGAGTTTACAAGATATTGAGAAGCGCAGCGACAAACCTCGACGGTAGAG